>JAEEGG010016839.1_pt1 | contig 15125 bp, 14 predicted proteins | sample 9134161 | NCBI WGS metagenome assembly JAEEGG01 (sample SAMN16246543, study PRJNA631951) | gut metagenome | biome: gut microbiome; feature: rumen; material: CR-attached | host: Bos | place: Iran: Karaj | collected 2018-10
TCGATGCCGCTATGCTCCGCAACAAGAAGGTTGCCTCCATCGACAAGGCCAACGTGCTCACCACGAGCGTGCTCTGGCGCGAAGTCGTGAACGAAGTCATCAAGGACTACCCGGAACTGACTCTCGAACACCTCTACGTGGACAACGCCGCCATGCAGCTCCTGAAGCGCCCGCGTGAATTCGACGTGCTGCTCTGCCCGAACCTCTTCGGCGACATCCTCACCGACGAATGCGCAATGCTCACCGGTTCCATGGGCCTCCTCCCGTCCGCTTCTATCGCCGAAGGCTCCTTCGGTCTGTACGAACCGGCCGGTGGTTCCGCTCCGGACATCGCAGGCAAGGGTATCGCAAACCCGCTTGCACAGATCCTCTCCGTGGCCCTCATGCTCCGCTACACCTTCAAGGAAGAAGAAGCGGCCAAGGCTATCGAAGCGGCTTGCGAAAAGGTCATCGCTCAGGGTTTCCGCACTGGCGATATCTACCAGGAAGGCTGCACCAAGGTCGGCACGACCGGCATGGGCGACGCAATCATCGCAGCCCTGAAGTAATTATTTGTCTCGATTGTCGAAGGCCTGGGCTTCCTCGGGTTCTTCGACGGTCCACTCGCGAATGTGGTCGGCCAGTTCTTTCTGGCCGTCCTTTTCTAATTCATCCGAAATTCCGTTAAGGATTTCGGCATCCTCCGCAGGCAAGTCCTTCTCGTACATGTCGATGTACTTCCCGAGAAGCGCATAGCGCTTCATGCCGAGGAGCAACTGCATGAATTCGGTATCGACGTTGCCACCGCTACGGAAGCTGGAATGTTCCGAAAGGAGCGTATCGGCCTGCTTTTCGTCCACCAGCTGGCAGAGGCGCGCGAGGTTGATGACCTTCGGGAATTTCTCGTACAAAAGGTTCGCGATCTTGAGGCAGTCGGACTTGCGGCCTTCCTTGTCGGCAATAGCCGCCATGAGGTCCAGGTAGGCTTCCTCGTCTTCGGCACCGGGGTCGCGCACGTCGCCGAGCCACTGCTTGGCAAGCTCGATGTTGCCTGCGACAAAGTACTCGTTCGCGATATCGATGAGCGTCGCGTTGCTCTTGTCAGGATCCTTGAGAAGGGCGGCCTTCGTATAGCGTTCGCAGTCACCCAGGGCATCGGCCATGTCGGTCAGCGCATCGATAATGTCTTCGCGGTTCTGGAGTTCGACCTCCGTAACCGTCGCGATAAGTTCGTCGATGAGGGCCTTCGCGCGCTCGTCGGGCAAGATCTCGTTCAAAGAAAGGAAAACGACGGATCGGCCTTCCCCGCCAACATGGCGGAGCGCGAGGTCATGGACCAGGTCGGCGATGTAGTCCTTGTCGTCGTACTGGCTCGCGAGTTCCACGAAGAAGGTTCCTGCATCGTAGAAGAGGCTTTCCCAGTCGTCGCGTTCCTCGTCGTCCGCCTTGAATGAGAGGAAATCCGTGCGGAGCGTCCAGGCGAGCAGCTCGAGCTGCAGGCCGACATCCTTGAAATCCTCGATATCGTCAATTGTCTTCGCGATGGTCTCGTACAGTTCGTCCGGGCGGTGCAGGAGCCTGCTTTCTCCGCTGATGATTTGCGAGAGCGTTTCGCGGATGCGGTCTTCCTTGCCACGGAATGCGGCGGCACCGCTATTCGATTTCCAGAATTTCTTTTTCTTTGCCATAAGTATAAATTTAGAAAAAGAATCAAAAGAGATTATTTCTTCTCGCGGATGCGCTTGTACAGGCTTTCTGCCTTCTCGGTATCGCCCGCGTTGGAGAACACATGACCCACGTTCTCGGCTCCGATACGGCCCTGCGAACTGCCCGCAAGCCAGGCCTTCATGTAGCATTCGAACGCTTCGTCGTAGCGTTTCTGGTTAAAGTAGATCTGTCCCAAATCCAAATTGAGGTCGCCCTTGCCCTTGTTGTGGCGCAGGCCTTCTTCCAACGTGAAAATCGCCATCCACGGGGAATTGTTCTGCACGTACATCTGTGCGAGGTAACGGCGGGCGGAAACGTTTTCCGGGTCCATCAACAGGCCGTTCTCCATCTCGTTCAGGGACTGCCGCGTGGAATCCATGCTGCGGTAGTAATACGCGAGCGTAAAGTGGACATCGGCTCCCGCGGTAGCCGTCATCTGGAGCGCGTTCTGCAAGGTCTTGATGGCATACTCGTAGTCGCCCAGCTTCTCGTAGACTTCGGCAAGCCCGTACCAGGCATCCATGCGGTCGGGATTCAGCTGCAGCGCCCGCTCGAAGTTCTTCTGCGCGAGCGTCCAGTCGCGGCCCTTCAGATAGCATTCCGCGAGCGCAAAATGCACGTGGTCGGATTCTACGCCGAGTTCAATGGCGCGGTTGTACGCCGCAATCGCATCGCCCGGGGAATCCGCAAGGTAGTAGAGGTCGCCCAAGAGCATCCAGGCCTTCTCGAAATTCGGCAGGAGTTCCACGGTGCGCCTGTAGGCCACCATCGCGACCTGCTTGCGGTCGAGTTGCACCAGCGCGTTGCCCAGGTTGAACCACGCGAAAGGCTCGTAGCGGCCCTCGTCAATCGCAGCGCGGTAAAGCGGAACGGCCTCCTTGAACTTTCCCTGATCGTAAAGCTCGTTCGCCTTGAAGAAATAATCATCAGCCGCGAAAAGCGGCACGGCAAGCAACAACAGACACATCAACCTACTTAACAAAGCGGAACTCCTTTGTAGCCTTCTGGGCCACGGGGTATCCGCCAAGCTGGGCGGGGCTGAACTTCCATTGGCGAACGGCCTTCAGGGCCTCGGTCTCGAAACCGTAGCCCGGTGGATCGAGGCTCATCACGTTCGCCTGGGCCACGTCGCCGTACACGTCGATAACGATCATCACCTTCACGTAGCCCGAAACGCCGAGTTTCTTCGCGCGCGCGGGGAAAGTCGGCTGGACTTCCTTAAGCACCTGCGCCTGTTCGTCCACCTCGCCCGCCTCGTAAACGACATTTTCCATCGAGCCCGTGCCCACGGCGACGCCATCGCCCGCCGCGCCACGTGCGAGCGACAAATCCATCTGGAAATTCTGGCTACGCGAGACACCCATGTTCGAAGAAATCTTGAACGGGTTCGGGTTCACGATAGTGCGGATGACCTTCTGCTGCACCTCGGGTTTCTTCTCGCTCACGAGCACTTCCACTTCCGTCACGGATTCCAGTTCCTTCTGACTCGCAGTCCCCTTTCCAAAGAAAAGGGTATTCAGCACCGGAATCGCAAGGAAGAACACCGCGCTCACGATAAACGAAAGCACGAACGCCGCCGGGAACCGGAAATATTTAGCGAGGAAATCGAGCATGCTGAATCCGGTCATTCCTCCTTGTTCGCCGAGATCGAAACCTTGCGGACTTTCGCCAGGTTGCATTCATCAAGGATATCTACCACCACGCCGTTGGGAGCGTCGCGGTCACTCACGATAATCACGGGCCTGTCGGGGGCCTCGGCCATCATCTGGCGCAGAACCGTATTCAGGGTCGTGAGATTCACCTGGGTCTCGTTGATGTGAATCGTGCCCTGACGCGTCACGCCAATCAAGATGCTTTCCTTCGCAAGTTCCTTCGCGGAACTCGCCTTCGGCTTCGTCACGTCCACGCCGGTTTCGCGCGTGAAGGTGGAAGTCACGATAAAGAAGATGAGCAGGATGAACACCATGTCCAGCATCGGCGAGACATCGATCTTCCCCACATCCTGAGAACGTTTACGGATGAAACTCATTTTTCCTCCTCCGCGGAAGTTTCCGCGATGGAATCGGCCGGCTCCGCCGCGCCATTTTCAAAAACATAGGACTCGAACTTGAGCGCTTCGCTCCACGCATGCTCCTCGACCCTTTCGACACAGCGCGAAAGGTAGTTGTAGGCAAGCATCAGCGGGAACGAAACGAGGAGTCCCGCCTGGGTCGTAAGGAGCGCTTCCGAAATGCCGTCCGCCATAAGCACCGGGTTCCCGAACCCGAACTGCTTAATGTTCTCGAACGTATGCACCATGCCGGAAACCGTTCCCAGGAGCCCCATCATGGGCGCAAGCGCCGCGCAGGTAGAAATCGTCTTGAGCGACCTTGAGAGATTAAGCGAGATGCGGTGGCGCGTCGCATCCATGGCATTGCGGACAGCGACAGGGCCAAGGCCACGGAATCGGCGGACATCGTCTACCAAGGCGTAGAAATAGCCGTAGCGGCGCGAGGAGAGCGACTGGAAGGCGGCATCCTCGCCCTTCTTCCGCAGAGTCCTCCAGAAAGCGGAAATCGAACTCCCCTTCAGCATGAAGTAGTAGCCGTAGCGTTCGAGCATCAAAAACCAGCCGAACCACCCGAGTAGGAAGATAGGCGCAAGGACCCACCCTCCCCTGAGGAGGATGTTCATGACAGCTTCGAAAAGCGAATTCTGGTCAACGCCCGCAATCAACTCTTACTTTTCCTTGATCCAGAGGGCGTTCAGCACGGCAAGGCCCGCCTTCTCCATGCGACCGCGCAAGGCATCGGCGCGGTTCACGAGGAAGGTATGCAGCAGCTGCAGCGGGATGGCGACCAGCAGGCCCGCCTCGGTCGTCACGAGCGCAATGGAAATGCCGCCCGCCAGAAGTTTCGGGTCAGACGTGCCGTGCATCGTGATGACATCGAACAGCTCGATCATACCCATCACCGTACCCAGAAGACCAAGCAGCGGGGCGATGGACGCAAAGACGGAAATCCAAGAAAGCCCGGACTCAATTTTCGGGACTTCCGCGGAGAACAATTCCTCGATGGACTTCTCGGCAGCTTCGCGACTTGCAAATTCCTTCCCGAGCACAAGGCGCAGCACCTTGCCCACCTTGCCATGCGACTTGGCCGAAAGCGCACGCGCAGCATCGACATCGCCGGCGGCGAGAGCCTTGAGCGCACGGCGCGTCGTGAGGCCTCCGAAACCGACAATGGAGAGCCAGATAAACTTCCATGCAAATATCAGGAGACCGAGCCCGAAGATGACCACGATCGGGTACATCGGGATGCCGCCATCCTTGAAGAACTGCTTCACGTCCTCCTTCCACGTGGTCTCCGTATGGTTCGCAAGCTCGGACGAGAGCTCAGTACTGAGCAGCACGTCGACCGGCACCATCACGAACGCGGAATCGTTCACGTTCGAGAACGCCTTCGCGATATCCTTCTTCGTCTCGGGCGTGAGGTTTTCCTGCCAGTTGAAGACGCGCTTCTTCTCGCCCGCCTCGGGGAGCATCAGCGCCGACGGGTGCAGGCCGTTGATATCGACGGCGTTCGCCATCTGCATCGCGAACAGCCCGCCGAGGCGCATGCGGTCGCCCTGCGCAACGGCAGTACCGAACACGAGTTCCGCCTTCTCGACACCCGTTTCACGAGAGAATTCCATCTCCGCACGCGCGGCATCAAGGATGCCCTTCGCAATGCGCAGCGGGTCATCGCGGTAGAGCGACATCTCTTTCTTGACCTTGTTCTGCACCTCGACGCGGTCTGCTACCTTGAAGGGCACACCCTGCTCCTGGAACTTCGCAAGCGTTTCCAGGCGTTCGGGGCCGGCAGCCAGGGAGAGGAATTCGGCACGGGCCTTCTCGGCCTGGAGCTTCACCTGCGCCAGGTCCTCGCGGGCGACACGCACATCCTCGAACAGGCGGGCGCGCTCCGACATTAGGGCGTCGACCTTCTCCTTGCTCTCCTGGTACTTCTCGTTGAACATCTCGCGTTCCTGGTTCGCCGTTTCGCGGTCCTTCCAGCGGGCGGCAACGACCATGTCGCGCTTCTTGCGGGCCTCTTCCAGGTCGGCCTTCGCACTGTTGAGCTCGGCGCGCTTCTTCACGGCATCGATATCGGAGGGCTGCTGCGCCACGGAGAGCGTCGAGAGCGAAAGCACCGCCGTCACGGCAAAGGCAAGGGTAAACTGTCTAAGCATCATTCACCCTCCTTCGGAAACGCGACCGGTATGGTGACAAGCCTCGGGGCGGTCTTCCCTTCGGCGACCTTCATCACGTCCTTGAGCACGGTGCGCATGGCAAGGTCGTCGGACACGTTTTTCCAGGTATATCCGCCATCGGCGGTACGGGCAAGCCAGAGCACGTCGTTGCCGTCGTTGCTCACGAAAATCGCGGCCACGGCACCATAGCGCAAGTAGGTTCCGGGAACGCTGCGGGCGTCCACCTGCAAGAATCCCTTCCACACCTCGGTCGTGTATCCCAGGCGGATGCGCTCGTAAAAGACTTCAAGAGTACGGTTCAGCGCATCGTCCGCCTCGATGACGCCCTTGTGCAGCTGCTCGGCGATTTCCTTCACGCTCTTTACGGTTTCCTCGTTCCGGTAGGGGAAGTCCGATTCGAAAACCGGCACGAGCGAATCGATGACCTTCGCGAAAGACTCGTTGTACTTGGCCTTGCGGCTTTCGTACCAGCGGATCGTACCCATCGTCTTCTGGCGCACTTCGGAGATGTGCTTGAGTTCGGCCTTCAGGGAATCCATCTCGGCCTTGAGAGACTTGGTCTGAGCAGAAATCGCCTGGACCTTCTTGCGCCCGACTTCGACAAACTCCGCATGGCGCTTTTTCTCGGCATCATGCAAGTTCTTTTCGCGGGCGGTCTCGGCCTCCACCGCCTTGATCTGGCGGCGGACGCTTTCCACCGTTTCCTGCGCCTGCGAGAAAACTCCCGCTAGGCACAGACAAAGGAACATCTTGGTCAATAAATGAAATTTCATAGGCGAAAAATACAAAGAACCGCGGCCACTAGACCACGGTTCCTTGCGAAAAAACATGCAATAACGAAGATTACTTCTTGGAATCCTTGAAGTACTGCGCAGTGTTCTTGGCTCCGGCCTTCTTCAGGGCCTTGATCAGGCGGGTATAGCCCTCGTTTGTAGCCCAGTCGAGCACGGAGTAACCCTGACCGCACTTGGCGTTCACATCGACCTTCTTCTCGATGAGGAAATTCATCGCATCGAAGTTGCCGTTCTTGACTGCCCAGTGAATCGGGAAGTAGCCATCCGGGCCGCGGTTTTCAAGCGGAGCGCCCGCATCGGCAAGCATCTGGAGCATGTCGACCTTGCCGGCCTTCGCCGCGATAATCACCGCAGTACCGAGGTTGGCCGGATCGGCGTTTTCCTTCTTGAGCTGGTCGAGGAGGAGGGCTACGACATCCTTGTTTCCGAGCATCACGGCATTCTCGAGCACCGTCTCGCCCGCGCTGTTGCGGACATCGGCCTTGGCACCGTGGTCGAAGAGGTAGTTCAGCACCATCACGTTGCCCTTGTTCGCGGCGATAGCCACGGCGTTGTTGCCGTTATCGGCGAGGGCATCGATTTCAAAAGAAGCCTTCAGGAACACGGTCATCATCATGGTATCGCTGTTGAAGGCGTAGTTGACGAAGTTGCCCGGCGTAAAGGCAATCTGGTTCTTGGTCAGCGCCTTGCGCACCGCCTGAGGATCGCTCTTGGCGAGGAATGCCTGCACCGATGCAGGATCCTTGAAATTGACGTCGTCGCCACAGGCGACCATAGACAGGGCAAGACCGAGACCGCAAAGTCCAAGAAGTGTTTTCTTCATTTTTTTGACTCCAAAAGGTGTTTTTTGTTCTTATGCCTCTAAAATTACACTTTTTTCACCAATTTATTCACAAAAAAAATTTTTTTTCTAAAAAAAATTAAATTTATACATCATGCGTAAACTTTTATTAGCCGTTACTCTCTCTTCCGCCGCTGTCGCAATGGCCGACACGGTCTACATCGACAACTCCATGGCCGCCGCCACCCGAAGCGACACCGAAAAATACGAGGAGCGCGTTTCCGTCGGTCCCTACGTCGAATTCATGAACGTCAAGGCCGACAACGTCAACTACAGCTACAAGGTGAACAACCGCAAGTACGACATAACCGTCGACAACACCTACCTGTACGGCGCCGCGGGCAACCTCCCCCTCAACGACTGGTTCGGCTTCTACGCCATCGCCGCCTACCAGTACCTCGGCATCCACTACGAGGACCGAGACCTTGAACGCGCCTACAAGGCCCAGGAAGCCCTGGAAATCGAATATGACGGCTGGAACGTGCCCGTGGAAGTCTCCGACATCAAGGGCCGCCACCAGATGCACATCGTGCTCATCCAGTTCGGCTTCGATGTCGGCGTCCCGCTCGTCGCGAGCTACAACTACCAGTTCATGACCAAGCTCTTCCTCGCCGGCGGCGTCATCACCGGCAAGACGTTCTTCCAGAACGATTCCAAGTACCTCGCCCCCGCCCTCTGGGGCTATGGCTACAGCGCCGGACTCCGCATCGCGTTCCATGCCGTGACGCTTTCCGGCGGCGTGCGCAACTCGCACGAGTACTTCCACACCTACTACGAACGTCCCATCTCCGACAACAAGGACGGCGACGAATTCATGCTGGATTTCGACACCTACTTCCAGCCGTTCGTAAACCTGAGCATCGCGCTGTTCTAGCTGCGGTACAGGCTAAACCTACATGAAAAGGGCGGGCATTTTTGCCCGCCATTCTTTTTTTACGGTTTCTTGATTTTCAGCTTGTCACCCGACCGGATCTTCGTATCCTTGAGGCCATTCCACTTCATGATGTCCTCGATGGTCGTCTTGTAGCTCTTGGCAAGGTCGTAGAGCGAATCGCCCTGCTTCACCGTATAGATGATGAATCCGTTAGGCGCAGTCTCGGGCTTTGTTTCGGGCTTGGCAACCTTGTTTGCAGGTTTCCCGCGCACGATGAGCGTATCGCCCGGGAAAATTCCGTCGCCCTTGAGCTTGTTCCATGCCTTGATGTCTTCGACGGTGCAGTTGTACTTGAGCGAGATTCCGTAGAGGTTGTCGCCCGACTTCACCACGTAGATATTGCCCTTTACGGGGGCAGACTTGGAATCGCGGCCCGAGTCACCCCTACCCGACTTGGAAGACACGTCCGACTTCGACGATGTCTTTTCCGACAGGACTATCTTCGGCTTTTTCGGGGGGACGTAAGCCGGAATCACAAGCGAATCACCGACAGAAAGGCGCTTTACGTAACCGCCATTCGCTTCCATCAGGAGAGATGCGGGAATCTTCAAGGCCTTCGCGATGTTTGCATAGGTATCGCCAGAAACGACCACATAGCGCTGTCCCTTCTTCAGGACAATCTTGCGGTCCTCGTTCGCCGGTCTGAGATCGGGCTTCGAGACGAATATGGTATCACCCTGCTTCACGACAGAAGCCACATCCATGGAATTCCATACGCGGAGGGCTTCCTGCGAGACGCCGAACTGGCGCGCAATCGAAGCCAGGTTGTCGCCAAGCTGCACGACATATTTACGAACCTTGGAAGGCTTCTTTCCCGAGGACTTGCGCGGAGCGACCTTGATCGGAATCAAAAGCGACTTGCCCTGACGTATGCGGTCGTTCTTCATGTCGTTTGCCTGCATGAGTTCCGTAACCGAAATTCCGTACTGCTTGGCGATGCTTCCCAGGTTCTCGCCCTTCTTCACCTTGTGGTGGTGCCAGCTCGAGAAGCTGTTCTTCTGCATCCGGTCGTAGCCTTCCACGAACGCGGCACGCTTGCCGACCGGCAGACGCAACAGGTAGGATTCGGTGTTGGGAGGCGTACACCACTTCACGAGTTCCATGTTGAGCGTGCGCAGTGTATCTTCCGTGACCTTCAGGAGCCTGGCCACTTCCTCAAGCGGGAAGGAATCAAAGACGGTGACCGTATCGAACTTCGGGCGGTAAGTCTGCTTTACCTTGAGTTCGTACTGTTCGGGATAATGGCCAATGACCATCGCCGCAAGGATTCGCGGCACGTAATGCATGGTCTCGTTGGGCAACTGGAGATCCCAGTAGCTGATCGGCAGCGTCTGGTCGCGCGTAGAATCCGCCTTCATCTCGCGTACCAGCTTGCGGATGCGGCCCTCGCCACAGTTGTAGGCCGCCATGGCAAGCAGCCAGTCGTTAAACTCGTCATGCAGATACGAGAGGTAGCCGATTGCAGCTTCCGTCGCCATTTCGGGATTGCGGCGCATATCGACCCAGAAGTCGACGTCCAGCCCGTAGCGCTTGCCCGTCTCGGGGATGAACTGCCAGAGACCCGAAGCCTTCGCACGGCTGTACGCCTTCACCTTGAAACCCGATTCCACAAGGGAAAGGTAGATGAGGTCCTTCGGCAGGTTGTGCGCCTCCAGCTTTGCATAAATCAAGGAATCATAGGCTGTCTTACGGCTGAGGGAGCCTTCGATAAAGCCCTTCGCCTTCGTCGTAAGGTAATAGATTTCCTGAAGCACACGTTCGTTGAACGTCACGGGCAGCGTAAACTCGCTCACGTCCATCGTATCCAGGAATCCGCCAATGCTGGACAAAGCGGCACTGTCCGCCAAGGTCTCGTCTTCGCCGTCCACGCCTTCGATGGAAACCTCGTTCTGGGCAAAGGCATCGGAGCTGTCCGCGCCGATGACCTCGTTCGGGAACACTTCATCGAGCGCACGGACCAGGCGAATCGACATTTCGAACCTGTATACGGAATCTTCCTTGGGGCTGACGTTCGCATAGACGGAATCGTAATGTTCCGTCACCAGGTGGCGCAGCGACTTTTCAAGGTAATGCCTGGCCAGGTTCCATTCCTGGTTCTCCATCGCCTGCAACGCGTACTGGTAGTTGGACCACGACGGACGGATGGCCAGGGAATCCGAAACGGTGAACTTGAGAGACCATTCGGCAAAAGACACGGAATCATTCGCAGGCGGTTCCACCACCTGCACATCGGTCAACGACGAAGCGGCCTGCTTGGGAGAACAGGCGAGCAAGACAGATGTTGCCAGAAGGGCTAACGCATAGCCCCAAAAACTAGACCAACGGATCACTGATCGTAATCCAGGTCTTCGGCGTAGTCAGACCATATCTGGTCGCGCTTAAAGGACGGCTGGTCGAAATCGACTTCTTCGTCGACTTCTTCCTCTTCCTCGATTTCCTCTTCCTCTTCTTCCTCGCTGGCAAAAGGAACGGGAGCATCAAATCCATCCCCCTTGGGACGGCGACCACAATGATAAGCGTAACTCAACATATTACCTCAACGTTCAGTAGGCGACTTTCTCCACCCCGTACAGGATTACCCCGCACATCACGAAAGCGGCGATTATCTGCAACAAGATAATAATCCGGTTCACGCGATACGCCTTCTGGGCTTTCCGATGCCAGGAGGGTATTTCTGATTTCGGTGTCGATACTTGTCTCACGAGATGCAAATATATACATATTATTGTCAAAACAATAAAAAAAACGAAAAAAAAGTTAAATTTTTCGTGGATATGAAAAGAATCCTGCTCACATGGATGGCTTTGGCTACTGTCCTATACGCCCAGATCGGTCTCGGACGGGGTCTGGAGGGCATTCGGGTACCTACAGCCAAGACGCTCGAGGAGGGGTATTTTTTCATGTCCGCCACCTACGAAACGGTGAGCGACGGCCATGCGCTGGCCATGAACGGATACGCGACCCCCGACGGGACTCGCACGTGGATAAGCAAGGACACGCCGTCATCGGGCGGAGCCGCATCGCTCGGTTTCGGGCTTTCCGAGGCCATGGAAATCGGCCTTTCGCTCCCCTTCTACTATGACGGCGAGATCAGCGGCACAGACCTCGACGGATTCGGCGCCGGCGACCTGCAGGCCTACCTCAAGTATTCCTACCCGCTCGAGCAGTTGCCCATCCACCTCGCCTTTTCGGCAGAGCTATTCATCCCTACCGGCGCCAAGGATATCGGTTTTCGCCCGAGGCACCAGTGGTACATCCACGACGACAAGAATTCCTACGCGTTCAGCGCCAAGAAATGGGCCGGACTCGGGACCGGAATCGTCTCCATCAACTTTTCCAACCTTCTCTTCTGGAACACCTTCGTCGGATTCCTGCACCTCATGAACGGAGACAAGAACGATCTCCTCTGGGGGACGGGCATCGAGCTCCTTCCCCAGAAAACCGTTTCCGGAATTCTCGAGATATCCGGGGAAACCGGACTTTTCGAAGGCGATTTCCTTGATGCCCTGACCAACCACGTGCTGCGCGTGACTCCGGCCGTAAAAATCCACCTTCCCAACATGCTCTCGCTCATGCTCGGCATGGATGTCGGCATTGACTTCATAAGAGACCCGACAATCGAAAACAGTGTCGAAGTCCGGCGCGCCTATGGCGACGACAGCCACCTGCGGTACAACATACGCGGTACGCCGGAATTCACGCTCCTGCTCGCCGTAACGAAGGTCATCGACTTCAGCCGCAAGGACAGCGACAACGATGGCGTCATCGACCGCGAGGACCTGTGCCCCAAGACAGAACTGGGTGCGAAGGTGAACTCCCGCGGTTGCCCCGTCGACCTCGACCAGGACGGCGTACTCAACATCATGGACCTATGCCCCGAGACACCCCGCGGAGTCGTCGTGGACTACAACGGATGCCCCGTCGACACCGACAAGGACGGCGTCCCCGACTACCTGGACCTCTGCAAGAACACAAAACACGGGACCGCAGTCGATTCCACCGGATGCATGCGCGACAGCGACAACGACGGCGTAGACGACAACCACGACCGCTGCCCCAACTCGCTTTCGAGCGACAAGGTAGACGATGACGGCTGCCCGCTCGACGACGACCACGACGGCGTGCTCAACGACCTGGATTCCTGCCCGGACACTCCCCGCGGCTACTCCGTCGACAAGCTCGGCTGCCCGCTCGACTTCGACCACGACGGCATACCCAACGACGTAGACATGTGCCCGAACAGCCCTGAAGGCGAAATCGTGAACGAGGACGGATGCCCCGCCGACTTCGACCGCGACGGCGTACCCGACAGCAAGGACGAATGCCTCGATACTCCCAGGGGATTCCCCGTAGACCAGAAGGGATGCCCGACCGACCACGACAAGGACGGCATCGTAGACGCACTTGACAAGTGCCCCAACACCCCGGCTGCCGCCCCCGTCGATTCTAGCGGTTGTCCCATCGATTCCGACGGAGACGAAGTCCTCGACTACATGGACAAGTGCCCCGGAACATTCCCGAACATCATTGTCGGCAAGGACGGCTGCCCGCTGAAACCCAAGAACAACCTGAACGCGCTCGCGTCCATGGTCCGGTTCAAGGGGAACACAGGCGACCTGCTGAATTCAACCTACACCGTCCTCAACGACGTCATCTACCTCATGAGGCGTTACGACTTCGTCCTCGAGATTCAATGCAGCAGCCCTGCCGGAGAAGAAGTCGCCGAACAGCAGGCCCAGGCCATCGCGGACTACCTCGCCGAAAAAGGCATCCACAAGAAACGACTCCAGGCAAAAGGGTTCGGGACGAAACTGCCGCAAGACGCCAAATACAAGCACCTGAACACAAGCGGAGTCCGCTTCCTACAGTTCGACACAACCCCGAAGACAGACGAACCGAAATGATCAACACGACCCTCTGCTATATCGAGCAAGACGGCAAGTACCTGCTGCTCCACCGCGTCAAGAAGAAAAACGACATCAACAAGGACAAGTGGATAGGCATCGGCGGCAAGTTCGAAGAAAAGGAATCCCCCGAAGACTGCATCCGCCGCGAGACGCTCGAAGAGACCGGCCTCACGCTCGTCCGCCCGAAGTACCGAGGAATCGTCACGTTCATCAGCGACGGCATGCAGGAAACAGAATTCATGCACCTGTTCACCGCGACCGAATTCGAAGGTTCGCTCAAGGACTGCGACGAGGGGACTCTCGAATGGGTGCCCAAGGAAGACGTGATAAAGCTCCCCCACTGGGACGGCGACCTCATATTCCTCGCGCTTTTGGAACGCGGCGAGCCGTTCTTCTCGCTCAAGCTCACCTACAGGGGTAGCACGCTGACCGAGGCGCTCCTGAACGAAGCACCCGTTTCCGTTTCGGATTTCGTATAAACTAAGACCGCGGTAATATACCCGCAGCGATTACCATTTCGCGAGCGCGTTCGCGATAATCAGGTCCTGCAACTTCTCGATAGCGCGGGACTGGCCATGACGGTCTTCAGTCTCGTTTTTCTGGATATCGTAGACACCGTCCGCCGACAACGACTTGTTCTCGTAGATGATGCGTTCCTTGACGTTGTCGTAGAACTTGACGCTCACACGGATCGACACGCGGTAGGTTTCCACATCGCTGTTGCTGTTGTAGTTTTCAGGCTTGTTCGTGTAGCTCAGGAGCGTTATCTCGAAATCGGCGTTGGCATCCTCGTTTACCATGCGGATTCCGCCCGCGTTCTTCCTGAACATCTCGACGACCGCCGTATGGATATTGTTCGCGAGCACCGGGTCGAGCGCCTTGTCGTCGACATCATGGATCTGGACCGTCTTGATGTGGCTCGGGAGCGTCGATGCCGTAAAGCTGTAGCAACCCGAAAGGGCGCAAACGGCAACAGCCATGACAAATAGACAAAGGAAACGGAACATATTCTTACGGAAACGCATGCTTCAAATGTAGAAAGTTGCTATCTTTACCCGCGTAAAATTTTTACCATCCGAGGCATAAAATGCTTGACATCAAGAAAATCCGCGAAAATCCGGAATACTACATTGCTGAAACCGAAAAGAAATACACGACCGTGAGCCTGAAGGACGTCCTCGCCATCGATAACGAACGCCGCCCGCTCCTCACCGAAGTGGAACGCCTCAAAAGCGAACGCAACGCCGAATCCAAGCGCATCGGCGACCTCAAGAAAAAGGGCGAGAACGCCGACGAAGCCGTAGCCGCCATGCGCGCCCTCGGCGACAAGATCGACGAACTCGACAAGAAGCTCAAGGATTTGGACTACAAGCAGACCGAAATGCTCATGCACGTGCCGAACATCGCCCCGCGTTCTCCGGAAGGCAAGGACAGCTCGGACAACGTCGTCGAGAAGGACGGCCCGATTCCTGCCGACTACTACACCAAGAACGATGACTTCGCCCGCGTGGACCACAAGACCCTCGGCGAACGCCTCGGCATCTTCGACTTTGAACGCGGCGCCAAGATTTCCGGCTCCGGCTTCCCGGTCTACCGCGGCTGGGGTTCCCGCCTGGAACGCGCCCTCATCCAGTTCTTCCTCGACGAACACATGAAGAACGGCTTCGAAGAATTCACGCCGCCGTACCTCGTGACCCGCAATACCATGCGCGGCACGGGCCAGCTCCCGAAGT
>JAEEGG010016843.1_pt1 | contig 15123 bp, 8 predicted proteins | sample 9134161 | NCBI WGS metagenome assembly JAEEGG01 (sample SAMN16246543, study PRJNA631951) | gut metagenome | biome: gut microbiome; feature: rumen; material: CR-attached | host: Bos | place: Iran: Karaj | collected 2018-10
AAGAGCTTGCCTTGTTCCTTGAGGAGCATCACGATGTCGACGTCGAGGCTCTTGTCCTTCTCGGTCTTGGTGGGGTCGTAGGCGTTCTTCACGAACTGGCCGGCGTAGGGGCGGTAGGCCTCCACGTCCATGCAGTTCTTGACGAACTCGGGGTCGAGGTCTTCGATGCGGAAGAACTTACCCGTGCGGTCGACCATAGGTTGTGGTTTGCCGTCCTTGTCGATCATCTGCAAGGGCGGGATGCCCGCGGCGGCGGCCACGCGCTTATCGTCAGCGCCGAAGGTGGGCGCGATGTGGACGATACCGGTACCGTCCTCGGTGGTGACGTAGTCGCCAGGGATGATACGGAAGGCACCTTCGCCCGGGTTGACCCAAGGAATCAGCTGCTCGTATTCGATGCCGACCAGGTCCTTACCCTTAAATTCCTTCACGACTTCGGGAGCTTCCTTGAACATGGTCTCGACCAATGCTTTGGCCATCAGGATTTGGCAGGGCTCTTCCGTGTAAGGATGCACGGTTTTCAGCAGCACGTAGTCAATATTCGGACCGACGCAAAGAGCAGTGTTTGAAGGCAGGGTCCAGGGCGTGGTTGTCCAAGCTATAGCATAAACTGGCAAATCATCAACTCTAAACTCTAAACTCTCAACTCTCAACTTAAACAACGCCACGCAGGTCAGGTCTTTCACGTCGCGGTAGCAGCCAGGCATGTTCAGTTCGTGCGAGCTGAGGCCGGTGCCGGCAGCGGGTGAGTAAGGTTGGATGGTATAGCCTTTATAGAGCAGGCCTTTGTTATAGAGGTCTTTCAGCAGGAACCACAAGGTCTCGATGTAGTCGTTGGTGAAGGTGATGTAAGGGTCGTTGAGGTTGACCCAGTAGCCCATCTTGCGGGTGAGGTCGTCCCACATGTCCTTGTATTTCATCACCTCCTCGCGGCAAGCGCGGTTGTAGTCGTCGACGCTGATCTTCTTGCCGATGTCTTCCTTGGTGATGCCAAGTTTCTTCTCCACGCCGAGTTCGACGGGCAGGCCGTGGGTGTCCCAGCCGGCCTTGCGCACCACGTGTTTGCCTTTCAGGGTCTGGTAACGGCACACCACGTCCTTGATGGAGCGGGCCATCACATGGTGGATGCCCGGGGTGCCGTTGGCGCTCGGCGGGCCTTCGAAGAACACGAAGGCATTGTCTTTGTCGCGGTTGTCCAAACTCTTTTGGAAGGTATCGTTTTCTTCCCAATAACGGCGGATTTCATCGGCTGTCTCGGTGAGATTCAGCTGTTTATATTCCTTGTAGTTGTTTTTCATATACTATGAATCCTAATTTAGCGTGCAAAGATACGAAATATTTTGTTTCTGTTATAGATAATCTTTGGATAGAATCTCTTTGCAGTGTTCCCGAATGAAATCTATGATTTCCAAGCCGCGTTTTTTTGGAATCCTGATGCTCTCGCCCACGGTAAGCATATCTTCGACGGTGGGTTTGCCGTTTCCATTGACAGAGGTGGCGTGTTCGCCGTGGTAGCCTTCGGGGACAGGAGTCAGGTCGTAGGCAGGTGCGAGACGCCATTGGCCTTTGCGACAGATGAAACTGAAGTTCTTGGCATGGTCGTCCTTGTTGTCGGTGAACACGTTGAATGCCATCAGTCGGAACATCGCCTCCACCTGCTTGGGGTCTTGGGTCAGGAAACCGGTAAGATGTAGGAGGGTTTTGTAGTCCAGCTTTGGGAAGTCGATGGACTCGTTCAGCAGGGCGCCAGCGGTGGCCACATGAAGGCGTTCGCCTTTTTCGATGTCGAATCGTCGTGTGGCAAAATACTTTCCCTCAAACAACTTGAAATCAGGTACTTCGATACCACATTGGCGAGCGATTTCGTTATATTGGTATTCCTTCAAGCCCAAGTCCTTCGGATCGTAGGTATGCCTGAATTTCACCAGCCAGTCGCCTTCCTCGTTGTGGTAGAGGCATTTGGGTCGACAGCCACCCGAGTTGCCGCTATTGTAATAGAGCAGGGCGGCGTCTTTCTCGTTTTTCTCGGAGAGGACTTCGAGTGCCAGCTGCTGTAGGTGTTCGAACGACAACGTTTCACTCGTTTTATCCATTTTCGTTTCGGGTTCGTAGCACAAGGCGCCCATGCCTGAGTTGCCTACGATGCTTAGACGTTGCAGTGGTGTGAGTTGGGCATCGTCGATGCCTTGTTGGCGGAGCATCCTGTTGAGCATGTAGCGTCCGTAGCCGTCGGGGAGACTGTCCTCAAAGATGCCGAAGTTGCCCCAGAAGGGGTGTTCAGGCGCAATGAACAGGTCTGATTTTAGAGGCAAGTCCAGGGGAGAGATGGAAAAGCCCGTGGCCAGCCATTCTTTATCGTAGCGAAAGACGCATCGTTTTCCATCTGGGGTCAAGGTCAGCTCGCCCACCAGTTTGCCGTGGTATTTGACGAAAAGCTTATCGATTGAATTCATTTCTCCCTCGCTTTCTGTTCTTGTTTTTGTTGATAGTGTCCAGCTCCTCCATGGTGGAATAGACGGGCTCGGCAAGCAGAGATTTCAGTGTGTCGGTGTAACCCAAGGCCTTGGCCAAAGCCAAAAAGCTGACCAAGGAGATGCTGTGTTGTTGCTCGAACTTGGCGATGGTGGGTGCCGGCACGCCGCTCATCATCGAGAGGGCGCTGCGCGACAGACCTTTCTCCAACCTGCGATGCTTGACGTTCTCTGCCAAACGTGTGGCAAGATCGTCTGCCGAATCCATATTAAAATCGTACAGTAAAGGCATAGTATTGTATCTCTAAAATATGATTATCCTTGATAAGGAATATTTATGTATTCGATGGCAAAGATACAAATTTTTTTATTTCCTCGATAAAAATATAGAAATAACGAAGAATACCCACTACAAGCCCCATCGCGAATGCCCACTACAAGCCTCATCGCGGACTTGATCCGCGATCCCCTGAAGCAAAAGGGTGTTCCTATTGCTTAGGGGGATTGCGGGTCTGCGCCCGCAATGAGGCCATAGGGCGTGGCTTATTCCTCCCGTTCCGCGCAAAACACGGTCAAATCACGCAGCGTTTCAGTGATTTCCGAAGGCTCAAAACCCTCCAAAGCCTTCATGGTCTTTTCGTAATAAACGGGAAGCAGCGCTTGTGCCTGTTCCACGTTCTCGCCATCGAGTATGTCGTCGCGCAGCTGGAAAAGGATGCCGAAGTTGATGCCGAAGTCGGCCATTTGCTGTACCTGTTCTTGTGTTGCATCCACCGAGAGGGCGCCGGCGACGCAGCAGGAACGCAATAGGGTGGCGGTTTTTCTGGTAATGATGTCGAGATATGCATCGGTTGTGCGACCGGATGGTCGCACAACCGATGCATTCTGCATCAATTCCCCTTCGCTCATGGCGGCGGCAGTGCGGAGCATCTCGTTCAGAAGGGGACTGTCCGACGGGTGGGAGAGGAGCAGGATGGCTTTGGCCAAGAGGTAGTCGCCAGCCAGCACCGCCGAGTGGTTGCCAAACTGTGCTTTCACCGAGGCCTTGCCTCGGCGTTGGTCGGCATCGTCCACCACGTCGTCGTGGATGAGTGTCGCGCTGTGCATCATCTCCACAAAGGTGGCGGCGCGCAGTGTCCGCTCGTTGACCTCACCAAGGAGCTTCGCGCTGAGTAGCACCAGAATGGGACGCAGACGTTTGCCCCGCGACTCCTGCACATAACGCATGATGCTGTCCATGGGCTCGGTCTCGGCTTTCATGGTCTGCTCGAAAAAGACCTCAAACCGTGTCAATTCAGCGGCGATGGGGGTAATGATGTTGTTCAGGTTTTTCACGAGGCAAAAGTATGAAAATTTGTTTGATTCAATAGCCAATCTGTGGCAGCCATTACATGGATCTCTCCTTGCTCCGTGGAGATGGTTTTTTCTGTATCTAAAGTAATCAAGGTCATACGGTTACACCCCAAGGCCTTGGATGCATCTTTCAGCCCTTTTATTTCTCGCCTTTCTGTTTTTGGGTTGGAGATGTTATACGACACTTGTATTATTTCTTGCACATTGCCATCTTTTGCTATCACAAAATCTACTTGGCTTTCACGGTCTTTGTAATAGAACACGTCTGTATAGTCCGATTTTGTGCGTCTTAAGAGTTCTACCAAAACGATATTCTCAAGTCTCCAGCCTAAATTGTCTGGAGCGAGAGTCCCTTCTTTGTCCGATGCGAATGCTGTGTCAACAACATAGACCTTTTCGTTCAATACCCGTTCGGCGCTTTTGTATGAAAACTTGTTCACCCCGACGAATAAAAAAGCTTGCTTCAGATAAGAATAGTACTTTTCTGCCGTGTGGTCAGATATGCCAAAGAGAGCGGCAACTTTAGTGGCGACAAATTCCTGGCAGTAATTATCCGACAAATAAATGGCCATCTGTCGCAATACTTCCGCATGTTTTAGTTTGAATCGTTTCGCGATGTCTTTTTTGATGATAGAGTCCAAAAGATCTTGAATATATTCGTGCCTGTTGGTTTCGTTGAATAGTTCTGGGAACCCTCCATGTCTCATATACTCTTCTAAAGCCTTAATTCTTAATGCTTTGCATTTTGTTGTCATAGATATTGTATCGACATGTTTCATCAGGCAGTATTCAGAAAAAGAAAATGGATACAATTCTACTTTATGATGTCTGCCGGTGAGATGGGTCATCAACTCGTTGCTGAGCAGCTTGGCATTGGAGCCCGTCAAGAAGACATGCATTTTTTTTCTAAGCAAGCGGTTGACAAACAGAGGCCAACCGTCAATGTTTTGGATTTCATCAAGAAATAGGTGTTTGAAATCACCGTAGATTCGGTATAGGACGTCAAGTACCGTATTGAGGTCTTCGGTTTTTAACGATACCAGCCTTTCATCGTCGAAATTGACATAGGCATAATGAATCCCAGCCTGCTGTAAAACTTTGTAACACAAAACGGATTTACCGCTTCGCCTGACCCCGATGACTACTTGTGCAAGTTTGCTGTCTAAATGAAGTTGAGGCTCCTCAAAACGGTCGCAAAGCGAAGCTAATTCTGTTTCTGACAGTTCTTCTTGCTGGTCGAGCAAGATTTCTTGAAGGGTTTGTGCGTCCATGGCAAAGCGGTTTTTCTGCTGCAAAAATACATAAACTTCGATAGATGACAAGTTTTTTTTATGTAAACTTCGATAAATGACAGATTTTTTTCATGTAAACTTCGATAAATGGATGTTTTTTTCAAGTTAAACTTCGATATTTGATGAGTTGTAAAAAAAATGCACGATATTTGCTATTTTTGCGTTTTAGTTTAAACGCTAGAATCATGAAACACCTCGGAATCATCATCGCAATAGTGGCCCTAGTGGCCATCGGCGTGTTGGCTTTTGCCATGCCAAGCAAGAACCCCGGCAATCCCGACAATCCCAAAACCCCGAAAAACAATTATGAGAATATGTGGAAAAACGTAAAGGAAAACCTTGAAAAAGACCTGCCGGAATCGGCTGAAAAAGAACTGAATGCCATCGAGGAGAAGGCCTTGAAGGACAAAAACCAAACCCAGTTGCTGAAGACCTGGCTCTATCGGCAAAACATCATGCTGAGAACCATAGAAGAAGACCCCGAACAGGCCTTCATCCAATACCTTGAGTCCAAAGTCGGCCAGCTGGATGCCGTTCACGACGCCCTCCTGCACGAGGAAATCGCCAAAGCCTACGCCAATTACCTGGAGTCGAACGAATGGACTATCAACGAAAACCTGCCCATCGACGGCGACCTCTCTAAGGTGGAGATGAAATATTGGGACAAGGAGAGTTTCAAGACGCGCATCAACCAGCATTATGATGAAGCCTTGAAGCCCGTCGAGGCACTGAAAAAAGCCAAGACTGAGGATTTCATGGTGCTGTACGAAAACAAGAACAACAATGAGGAGTATATCGACTACGAAGCCTCGCTCTTCGAGTTCATGTTCCACCGCGTGGCCAACTACTACCAAGATCAAGCCAATGCCGACGATGTGGAAGGTGAGACCGAAGCATGGTGGCTGCCCGCCAAGGACTTCGTGAAGGCCGACTTGGGTGCGACGGACAACCCACTTTCGAAATGCCTGAAGATCTACCAAGACCTCATTGCCTACAACCTCAGGGGAAAGAACGAGGATGTGTTGATTTATAACGACTTCAAGCGTTTCGGCTTCGTCAACTTCATTTTGGACAAGGACGAACAATACCAAGCCGCCATGGAGGACCTGAAAAACCAGCACAAGGATAACCCGCTTTCTGCAGAGATTACCTCTTTGGTTGCGAGGAGCTTGATGGACCAATACGATAGCAACAGAGAAGACAGCACGTATTTCGACAACTACAAGAAAGCCAAGGCGATGTGCGAGGAAGCCATCGCCAAGTTCCCGAAGTCGAAGGGTGCCAAGAACTGCCAAAAGCTCATCAATCGCATCGAGGAGCCACAAGTCGACATCGCACTGAATTCGGTGCAACTGCCCAATGAAGCCATCCCTGCCGTGCTGGAATACAAGAACACGACTGCACCTTATTACAGAATCGTGAAAGTGGACGAAAAGGAGTTGAAAAAGCTGAACGATATGCGAAGGGAAGACCTGCTCGCTGCGTTGAAGAAAAAGGCTACCGTGGCTGAACAAGAACTCACCTTGGCTGCCGAGACGGATTATCGTCAGCATAGCACCTTGATAGCTTTGCCCGCTCTTGAGCGTGGCTTCTATTACCTGACCGCCACCACTAAGAAAGTCATTGACCAGGAAGACAAAGTGTTGGTAATCAACTTCCAAGTGTCGGGTTTGGGCTACATCACTGACAATAAGGATGAGACGATGACCGTGATGGTGGTGGACCGCAAAACAGGAAAAGCCGTGGAAGGCGTCACTGTGGAAGCGTTCCGCCGCGAATGGGACTACAAGGCACGAGAGTACAAGACCACCATCCTCGCCACACCTAAAACCGACCGTACCGGCAAGGTGGAATTTGCCAATATGGGCAACAACCCTTTTAGCATCAACCTGCGCAAGGGCGACGACAACTTGTTGTCAAACAATGGTTATATCCTTTCCAAGCCCTATAGGAACAACAATGAAACCTATACTACGAAGCTCTTCACCGATCGTGCCATCTACCGTCCCGGACAGACCGTCTATTTTCAAGGTATCATGACGCGCCGTCAAGGTGAGAATGTGAGCCTTGTCCACAATTATAACGAGCGTGTCTCCTTCCTCGATGCCAACTGGCAGGAAATCAGTTCGGCGAAATTTACCACCGACGAATACGGTTCGTTCAGCGGTTCCTTCGTCATCCCCACCGACCGACTGAACGGTGTGTTCCACCTCAATGCCGACCGTGGCAGCGCCATCATCCGCGTGGAGGAATATAAGCGCCCGACCTTTGAGGTGAAATTTGACAGTCCGAAGGAGCAATACAAACTCAACCAGGAGGTGACGGTGCGTGGCGACGTGAAGGCTTACGCTGGCTTCGGCTTGGACGATGTGGAATACACCTATCGCGTTGTCCGCAAGACCTCCTTCCCGTGGCGTTGCTGGTGGTGGTGGTACCCGACCGTCGAGGACGAGCAGATCACCTACGGCAAGGCCCGTACCGACGAGAACGGCAAATTCGCCATCACCTTCAACCTGAAGCCCTCGAAGACTATCGCGCCTGAGAAGCAGCCTATGTTCACCTACGAAATCGAGGTGACCGCCACGAGCAAGCAGGGCGAGACGCATTCTGACACCTACAGCATCCGTGCCGGCTACAACGAAATCGCCATCGGCACCGACCTGCCTCGCGAGGTGGAGAAATCCGAGATCGGCAAGTATCAAATCACCGTGAGCAACCTCAGCTGGCAGCCTGCCAAGAGCCGCATCAAACGCAAGATTTACCGCTATGAGGATGCCGCCAAGATCAACTACTTTGAGGCGATGGGACATTCCGAAAAGCTGGATAGGCAGATGCTGAGCGATGCGGAGTTGGAGAGGTTGTTCCCTGAATATAGTTTTTATGATAAAAGCCAGGTCCCTGAGCCTGTCGAAGGGCCGGCCCACTTGGTTGACGAATCCGAAATCACCGTCGACGACAAAGCCAAGTTATACGAAGGCAAGGCTTTGGAACCTGGAAAATATGTCTTGGAACTGGTGAGCTTGGATGACCCCTTGGCGAAGACCTCGCGACAGTTTACCGTCTATGAAAACGACTCAAAGAAGCTGCCTTACACCACGATGGAATGGGCACATCAAGACAAGTCAAGTGCTCATCCTGGTGATGAAATCCACCTCAGCATCGGCAGTTCGGCCAAGGATGTGGACATCTGGGTGCAGCTGCTCCATGGCGACGAAGTCCGTTTGGACAAAAAAGTCAACCTCAGCAATGGCGTGCAGACTTTTACTTATCAGGTGACCGAAAACGACCGTGGCGGCCTCAGTTGGCGTTATGCCTTCGTGAAGGAAAACAGCTTCAATTACGACCGTTTGAGCGTTTCCGTGCCTTTCGACAACTATAACCTCGACGTGAAACTCGCCACCATGCGCGACAAACTCAGTCCCGGAGCCGAAGAGACTTGGGAAGTGACCGTCCGCGACTACAAGGACAAGCCCTTGGAAGCCGCCTTGCTCGCTGGTATGTACGACGCCTCATTGGATGAATTTGAACGCAATTATTGGTGGTTCAGCATGTCGCCTTCGGGTGTGTATGCAAATAGTTTCGGCACAGACGGCCATGGTTTTACTTCATCTAACACAGGTGTGGAATACTTCTATTTCGCTGAGCTCTTCAATTTCAGCCTGCCTTCCGATGCGCCCTTCTTCGATTTCGGGTATTTCTATCGGGGTTCAAGGATGTTGGGTGCTGGTGGCTATTTGAGAAAGAATGCAGCCGTTATGGACGAGATGGTGATGATGGAGGAGAATGCCGCTCCTGCGTCCATGGCACAGGCTGCCGTCGAATCGGCAGATGCTGAAGAAATGGTGGAAATCACCAAACAAGAAAGCGTAGCTCCTAAGCTGGATAAAGGGGAAAAGAAAGAAGAACCCGCCGAACCTACTCTTCGCGAAAACTTCAACGAGACGGCCTTCTTCTTCCCGCAGCTGCGCACCAATGCCGACGGCAGCGCTACTTTCAGCTTCACCATGCCCGACGCCCTCACGCGCTGGCGCCTGATGCTGATGGCCTACACCAAAGACCGTAAGACGGGCAGCAAGGACTACACCTTCACCTCCTCTAAGCCCGTGATGATTATGGCCGACATGCCGCGCTATATGTACGACAACGACGAACTTTGGTTCGTGGCCAACGTCATCAACACGGGCGACGAGCCTGTCACGCCCAAGGCAAAACTCGAGATTTTTGATGCGGGAATGATGAAGCCCATTAATATGATTGTCTCCAACGCCACAATCCCGATGGAGACCATACAACCCGGTCGCAGCAAGGAAGTACGCTGGAAGGTGAAGGGACAATATAACCTCAGCCTTTTGGCCTTCCGTTTCACGGCCTACGCGGGACAGTTCAGCGATGCCGAGCAGCACCTCCTGCCCGTGTTGAGCAGCGAAATCTTTATGACGCAGACCCTGCCCATCACCGTGAAGGCCGAGACGGAGAAGACCTTCGACTTCGAGGCCATCGCCAACCCCGACAGCCATGAGCGCGACTACAGCCTGACCTTGAACTTCAGCACCAACCCCGTGTGGTACGCTGTGCAGGCCCTGCCTTACCTGGCCAACGTCAGCACCGACCGCGCCGAGACTGCCTTCTATGTGTTCTACGCCAACACGCTCTCGTCCTACATTGCCGACCACATCCCCAACCTCTTGAACTACATCAAGAAATGGCAGATCGAGACGCCCGATGCCCTGCTCTCGCAACTCGAGAAGGACCAAGACCTGAAGGCCATCATGCTGCAAGAAACGCCGTGGGTGCTCGAGGCCAAGAGCGAGACCGAGCAGCGCAGCCGCATCGCCACGCTCTTCGAGGTGAACACCATCCGTAACCAGCAGACCAACGCCTTGAAACTCATCAAGGACAAGCAGAAGTACAATGGCGGCTGGTCGTGGATGGACGGCATGCCCGAAAGTCCGTATATCAGCACCTATATTTTGAGCGGCTTCGGCAAGTTGCAGAAGATGGGCGCTTGGAGTTCGCTGAGCAAAGCCGACCAAAACACCGCCCAAGGCATCTGCGACAAGGCCGTGCGTTACCTTGAATATGAAGTGGCCGAGACCTACCGTGAGATGAAACGCCTCAGCAAAGGCAAGGACTGGCCCATTGGCTCCGGCACTTTGAACGAGCTCTACGCCTTGAGTTTCTTCAAGGAACAGAACTCCGACAGAGACTTTGCCAAAGCCAAGGACTATTACCTCAAGAGCCTTGACAAGGAGTGGACTTCGTTCAACTTCAACCACCGCTCGAAGGGTGCTTTGGTGCTCTACCGCAACGGCAACGAGAAGACCGCCAAGCTGATGATCCAGAGTTTCAAGGAAACCGCTCAAAAGAACGAGCAAATCGGCATGTACTGGCCGAAGAAATACTTCAGCTTCGAGTCACACATCGCCACTCACGCCAACATCATGGCGGCCTTCGCCGAAATCGACCAAGACCAGGAGATGATCGACGAGTTGCGCGTGTGGCTGCTCACCCAAAAGCAGACCACAATGTGGGAGAACTCCGCTTCCACCGCCGATGCCATCTATGCCTTGCTGATGCGTGGTAGCGACTGGTTCGCCGAAGGCAAGGAAGTCACCCTGCGCTTCGGCAACACGCCCATCAGCACTGAGGGCGGTGTGGCTGGCACGGGCTTCATCCAACGCCGCTGGAACGCCAACGAGGTAACCCAGGACATGCGTCAGCTCACCGTCAACAACCCGACCAACCACTTGGTCTGGGGCGGCCTGTTCCGTCAGTATTTCGTCCCGATTGACGAGGTGAAGAGCGACGAATCGGGCTTCACCATCAAGCGCGAGTTGTTTGTGGAGACGGTGACCGACAAGGGCAAGAAACTTGTTCCCGTTGGATCCAAGGTCCCTGAGCCCGTCGAAGGGCCGACCCTAAAAGTTGGCGACAAGCTGACCGTGAAGATCACCTTCACCAGTCAGCAAGACATGAGCTTCGTCTTCGTAAAGGACCTCCGTGCTGCGGGCTTCGAGCCGATTGAGCAAATCTCGCGCTACGAATACAACGACCGCATGAGCTACTACCAAAGCAACACAGACACCGACATGGAGTTCTTCATCGAGTTCCTGCCCAAGGGCACGCACCAGCTGGAGTACAGCATGTACGTCACCAAGGAGGGCTACCTCAACAATGGCTACGCCTTGATCCAGTGCCAGTATGCGCCGGAGTTCAGTGCTTATTCGGATGGCATGCGCGTGAAGGTAGGGGAGTAAGGGGTGTGTCGGAGACACACACTCCTATTTACCCCATACGCAGTGTGGGGCAGTGAGTGGAGGGCTACCGCCCATCCACTGCGTGTCGGAGACACGCTACATCACGGTATGGAGTCTGATGTGGCGTGCCCTCGGCACGCGATGTGGATGATGTCAGTTCTAGACCCCACACTGCATGTGGGGTAAATGGAATAACGTGCCTCCGGCACGTTTTACTGGACCACCAGCTTCACCGTCTGTCCCCAGCCATTCTGATGTCTAATGCGCAGCAAATAAAACCCCTTAGTAATGTCATGAAGCGCTAACTCATACTGCTGTGCCCCCTCGCCAAAAGCAGCCGCTTCATGTTGCAGCAACTGCCCTTGCAGTGAGTACAGCTCAAACTGCACCTCTCCCTGCGAGGGGTTGAAGAAACTCACCATAGCCCTGTCGGATGCGGGGTTGGGCGCCACACGGGCTTCCAGGCGCTCGGCTTCGTGGTCATCGACGCCGAGTTTGACATCCACCGCGATCTTCATCGTCACAGGGAGGTGGTCGGAGCCGTCGAAGAGGGCCTCGGCGACTGCGGCAGGCACCGCAGTGTTGCTGCCTTGGTTGACGCTTTGGTTGTAATGGCGACCGTCGTTGCCCACAGCGTGGTAAGAGTTGTTCACATAGCGCAGGTGGTTATAGCTGAACTTGATTTCGTCGGCCATGAGGATGAAGTCGAAGCGGTCGTCCAAGCCACCGCCCGAGAAACATTCATCAGAGTAGCTGCGCGTCGACTGGGTGTGGTAGGCGGCAAACTGGCCGTTGCAGTTCCATTCGCCCACGCCCGCCGAGCCCAAAGGGTCGATAAAGAGGATATCGGGGTTGCTGTAAGTTTGGGTGAGCAGACGATAGCCGCTCTCGGAAGCGCCATACATGTTGAAATCGCCCATAATCAAGGCGTTGTCGTGGGGATAATGCTGATTGAGGTAGTCCATGGCGGTCTGTATTTGGGCGCGACGCGAGGCTTCATAGCCTTGTCCCGCCTTGAGGTGAGCCACGATGCAGATCAGTTTGACGGTGTCGCCGGCAGCCAGGCTCTTGGTCTTCAAGTACAGCTCGTAGACGTCGGTGTCGCGAGGGTTGGTGCGCAAGGCGATGTGCTTTTTTAGTCCCAACTTGCGCGAGTCATAAAAGATATGGTTGATGATGTTCTCTCCAGCGTAGTTGATGATGTTGTCCGACTGCCAATAGTTGGCTCCGTTGATGTTAAGGTTGTGTCGGAGGAAGTTGTTTTGCAGTGCGGTGGTGGCGCCAAACTCGCAGACGGTGAAGATGTCGGGCTTCACATAATCCACGATGGTGCGGATGCATTCGTCCTTGCGTTGGGTGTTGTTGTTGGTCTCGTAGCAGTCGGCAAAGCCGCTGTTGTAGTTGCCGTAATACAGCAGGTTGTACTGCATCACGGTGAGGGTGTCTTGCGCCCATGACGGCAATGCCATCCACAACAGAAGAAGGAATATAAGAGGGGTCTTGCGCTTCATATTGATGGTTATTTGTGCAGCAAAAATAGAAATTTTGGCGCGATATTTGAATTAATGACTCCGTCGAATCGAAGATTTCCTATTTTTGCAACACATTTAGTCATGAATAAAAGACATCGCATCATCGGTTTGGTTTTGGTATCCGTGGTCTTGCTGGCACTCAGTTCTTGCCATAAGGACAAGGAGCAATATGCCGAATGTCCGCTCTTGGGTCATTGGGGCTGCGAGCAATACATCAGTTGCCGCACCGACAGCACAGGCTACGAGAAATGGGACACCCTGCAGTATCAAGTGGGGACGGGTCACGGCTATGAGGTGTACTTCTTTTCCGACGGTTCGGGCAAGCTCTTGCTCAACGACAGCCCTGCCTTGATCAAGAAGTTCAACTGCGACTTTGACTACGACTCCATCAGCCAGGTCCTTACCATCTACAACACCTCATGGATCATCTCGATGTTTTCGGATGCGACGAGTGCCGACATGGACATCGAGGAGGTGACGAGCAATACCATCAGGGCTTCGTGGATCAACCACTTCTCGGAGCCTGTACCGTTCTTCGAGCGGTTTTTCCTAAGACGAATTGAATAACAATAAAAATAGAACAATGATGAAGAGATTAACCTTATGGGCAACACTGGCTATCACCGCCATGCTGTTCACCTCATGCGGAAAAGAAGACTACAAGAGCTTTATTGGCACTTGGGGCGTGGAAAAGATTGAATACTACAACACCGACTACGCGGGCAACCCGATTGGAGCCTCGTTGGAGTCCCATGTTTTCGACCCGAATGATACCGACAACGGCATCCATTTGATTTTCAGGGAGGATAAGACCGGTGAGATGCGCGACAGCGCCGTCGACACGGTGTGGTTTGAAAATACAGCGGGTGAAACCGACTATGTCGTTAACCCCGACACGGTTCTGGTGACGAAGTTCACTTATTCCTACGACAAGAGCGACCGCAGCCTCTATATGAATATGGAAGACCTTGCTCGTCCCTACAGGTTGCAAATCGAAGACCTGACGAGCAATTCGTTCACTTACGAAAACGAATACTACACGGATTACGTGGAGAAGGCTTATCTGAAGCGCATTAGTGACACGCCGACGAAGTCGGTTCGCCGACAAGCCGTGAATCACCCGCACAAGCCGGGTTCTTTCCTTGGCGGAAGATAACTTTTAATGCGGAATTAGGAAATACGAAGTATTAACTGCGTTGAATCTTCGATTTCGACGTAGTCAATGCTGAAATCGCAGATTCAGCGAAGCTAATGCGGAATGACGCAAAGCGATGATTCGCCTCGCTCATTCCGCATTCCGCATTCAACATTCAGCATTATTCGATATAAAGCATCAATCCCTTCAAATACGCCCCTTCCGGGTGGAAGATGTTGATGGGATGGTCGGCAGGCTGTGAGAGCTGGTCGACGATCCTCGCATTGCGTTTGGCCTCGATGGCGGCCGCAGTGACGATGCTCTGGAAGGTGGCCTTGTCGACGGCCTGCGAGCAGCTGAAGGTGAACAGCAGTCCCCCTTTGGCGATGCGCTTGATGGCCTCGGCGTTGATGAATTTGTAACCGCCCAAGCCGCGATGTCGGTCTTGGTGCCGCTTGGCGAACGCCGGCGGGTCGAGGATGATGAGGTCGAAGGCGCCTTCGCGCATCTGCGTCACATATTCTTTCATGTCGGCCACATGGCAGGCGTTCTCCTCTTTCGAATAGCCGTTCAGCTCGAGGTTGGCCTCGGCCATGGCGATGGCTTTTTTGGAGGCGTCAACGGTGATGGCCCTGCGGGCGCCGCCTTTCAGTGCCGTAACGGAGAAGCCGCCCGTGTAGCCGAAGGCGTTGAGCACGGTCTTGCCTTGGGCAAAGCGGCGTACCAACTCGCGGTTCTCGCGTTGGTCGAGGAAGAAGCCCGTCTTCTGGCCTTCTTCCCAGTTGGGTAGGAAGCGGCTGTCGTTTTCCATGATGACTTCATCCAATCTTTCGCCGAAGAGATAGCCGTCTTCCACGATGGCGTCTTCCTTGCCCATGCGTTGCATGGCCTCGGCGCTTTTGTTGTAGATGGCTTGCACGCCCAGATCGGGTATGAGCTTGAGGGCGCGGACGATTTCCTTCAGGTGGAGGGCCATGCCTTCGGTCTGGGCCTGCACCACGGCGGTGTGGCCGTAGATGTCGACGATGAGGCCGGCCAAATTGTCGCCCTCTGAGTGGACGAGGCGGAAGCAGTTGGTGCAGG
>JAEEGG010016848.1_pt1 | contig 15117 bp, 13 predicted proteins | sample 9134161 | NCBI WGS metagenome assembly JAEEGG01 (sample SAMN16246543, study PRJNA631951) | gut metagenome | biome: gut microbiome; feature: rumen; material: CR-attached | host: Bos | place: Iran: Karaj | collected 2018-10
AAAAACATCGAGACACTGAAACCGTATGGCGTGCATTTCATTGATGCCGAGGACGGCGAGCTGGCAAGCGGACTTGTCGGCAAAGGTCGTCTGGCTACTCCTGAAAGCATTGTCGAAAACCTCGACGCTTTCTTCAACGGACAAATGTCGCTGACGGGAAAGAAGGTAATGGTGACGGCTGGTCCAACCTACGAGAAGATTGATGCAGTGCGCTTTATCGGCAACTATTCGTCGGGAAAGATGGGCTACGCCATAGCCGAAGAATGTGCAAATCGTGGCGCAGAGGTTGTGCTGGTATCGGGACCGACATCACTATCGGTCAACAACAGCAACATAAAGTTGGTTAAGGTTAGCTCAGCACGCGAGATGTACGAGGCTTGCAATCAGGAATTTCCGAAATGCAACGCCGCCGTGCTTTCGGCAGCAGTAGCCGACTTCACTCCGCAAAACGTGTCGGACACTAAAATCAAGCGCAAGGACAACAACCTCGAAATCACACTCAAACCTACCGACGACATAGCCGCAAGCCTTGGAAAACAAAAGGGCGACCGTGTTTTGGTCGGTTTCGCACTCGAAAAGGAAAACGAACTCGAAAACGCCATCGGCAAGCTCGAACGCAAAAACTTCGACTTCATCGTCCTCAACTCGATGAACGACAAGGGAGCAGGATTCAACCACGACACCAACAAAATAACTATTATAAACAGGAATAAGGAAGTGAAAAACTTTGAACTGAAACCGAAGGTTCTGGTTGCAAAGGATATTGTAAACGAGATCGAAAACCTTTTAAAATCCTAATTATGAAAAGATTACTTCCTATAATCCTCGTATTGATGATATGCACCTCGGTCATGGCGCAGGAATTTGAATGCCAAATCCAAATTTCACATTCCCAGCTTCAGGGGACCAACTACGAGAAGATTTTCCAGAGCATGCGCAAGGACTTGTACGAGTTCATCAACAATACAAAATGGACAAACAATGTGTTCTCGAAGAACGAGCGCATAGAATGTAACATTTCAATTACCGTTGAAAAGGAAGTCGCCTCCGACGAGTATTCTGGCAAGATACAGGTTACGTCGTCGCGACCAGTTTACGGCACTTCGTACATGTCGCCGCTTTTCAACTACCTCGACGACAAGTTCCAGTTCAAATACGTAGAGCTAGAACCTATCGAGTTCAACCCGAACATTTTCTCGAGCAACCTCTCGGCAGTAATTGCCTACTACTGCTACATAATGCTCGGCCTCGACTACGACAGTTTCGGCTCGCAGGCTGGCACACAATACTACCAACTGGCGGAAAAGATCGTACAGAATGCACAAAGCGCAGTTGAACCAGGCTGGAAACAGTACGAAAGCACCAAGAACCGCTACTGGCTCACCGAAAATTTGCTCAACGACCAATATTCGGGCTTCCGCGACTTTATGTACACCTACCACCGACAAGGTCTCGACCGTCTTGCCGACAAGCCCAGCGATGCACGCGCATCGGTCGAAGAATCGCTCGAAAGCCTTAGGTCGATGCACCGCCGCCGCCCAGGTTCGTTCCTGATGTCGATTGTTAGCACCGTAAAGGGCGACGAAATCATTAATATCTTCTCCGACGGCTTCTCCGACGAGAAGGCGCGCGTTGCCAACCTGATGAAAGAAATCGACGCCGCAAACTCAAGCAAGTACGACAAAATAACACGTTCGGACGAATGATTAGGAACCTTTCAGTCAGAAATTATATTCTAATTGAAAAACTCGACATTGACTTCAATTCGGGTTTTTCCGTTATTACTGGCGAGACTGGTTCAGGCAAATCAATGATTATAGGTGCAATTTCGCTACTTCTGGGCAAACGCGCCGACACCGATGTGCTTCTCTTTAAGGACAAAAAATGTGTAATTGAAGCCACTTTCGATATTAAAAACCTCGGATTGAAGGACTTGTTTGCCGAAAACGAGGTTGACTATTCCGACCAGACCATTGTTAGGCGCGAAATTATGCCCGAAGGAAAGTCGAGGGCTTTCGTGAACGATATGCCAGTGACATTGACCGTGTTAAAGGCACTTACCGACAATTTTCTCGACTTGCACTCACAGCACGAAAACCTTTCGCTCACTACCCTGCCCTACCGTCTGCGCATTGTCGATTCGGCAGCTGGAACATTGGCACTTTTCGAGGATTACAAGCAGAAATATGCGGAATACCAGTCGGTTGCGCAATTACTAAAAAGCAAGAAAGACGCGCTAGCAAATGCTCAGAAGGACTTAGATTATTATAGGTATCAGGCATTGGAGATTGAAAATGCAAAACTTTCGTCCGACGATGAGCTTGAAGAACTTGAAGCCCGTGCCTCGATGCTCGAAAATGCCGAGGAGATAAAATCGGCCTTGTACGAGACTACCAACCTGTACGATGGTGGCGAATATTCTGCTTCGGCCTTGCTGAAGCAGATGCGCAGCAACCTTGCAAAAATCGGCAAGAACTACAAGCCAGCGCAGGAACTGGAACAGCGCCTGGAATCTTCAATTATAGAACTATCGGACATCAACGATACCATTTCGCAGCAATTGTCGCAGGTGGAAGTAAACCCGCAGCAACTGCAACTCACCAACGAGCGCATCGACCTGCTGATGAGCCTATTGGCAAAGCACCGTGCTACCGACATAGCCGAACTCAAGCAGAAGTACGAGGAGTACAAGGGCTATGTTGACAACAGCGGAAACCTTGAGGACGAAATTGCCGACCTCGAGAAGCAACATTCAGCCAAGGCTAAGGAAGTGAAAGCCGCTGCCGAGAATCTGAGCAAGAAGCGTTCGGCTTCGTTCAAGAAGACGCAGGAATACATAAATTCTATGCTTCACGACTTGGGAATGCCTCACGGAGTGTTTGAGATTGGCAACGAAATCACGGAGGTTTCGGCAAACGGCATCGACAATATTTCCTTCCTTTTCAGTGCCAACAAGGCGGTAGCGGTGGAGCCGATAGAGAAGGTTGCTTCGGGAGGTGAGTTGTCGCGTCTGATGCTTGCATTGAAGTCGCTTATGGCCAACTCGATGAATATTCCTACCATACTTTTCGATGAGATTGACACTGGCGTTTCGGGCGAAATTGCAGCCCGTATGGGCAAGATTATGCAGCGCATTGCCGAGAATGTGCAGGTGTTGAGCATAACGCATCTTCCGCAGGTTGCGGCTATGGGAAGCGAGCATTTCAAAGTTTACAAGCATACCGACGACCAACGCACAATTTCCAGCATCAAGAAACTCACTGCCGACGAGCGCATTACCGAAATAGCCTCGATGATGAGCGGCGAAAAGCTTACGCCCGAGGCATTGGAGAATGCGAAGGTGCTGCTAGGAAATAATTGACAATTGTTTTGATATGAGGGGGCTACTAAAAATATTCATTTTTGCAATTGCGATGCTTTTGCCTTGTAAGGTGGCGGGGCAAGACAGTGGACTCTCAAATATTGGCAAAATTAGTGGATATGTTTTTGATTCAATAAATAATGAGCCGATACCTTTTGCTGCAGTAAGATTAGAAAACATCAACAAGACTACAAATTTTGACGGATATTTTGTTTTCGATAGTATTCCTAAAGGCAATTATACATTAATTGCCAGTTTTTGGGATTATTGCGATTATGAAATAGAATTTAACACCGATACTCTACATAATGATTTAACATTAAAATTAAGTCAATGCAAAAATGAAGAGTGTGATTACATTATTGTATATATAGATAATATCTTGGGGCAAACTAGTGTAGGATTAGAACCAAATCCAAATTATAAATATATAGACTCCCTGATGTTTCCTATATTGGAAATGAAAAATAAAGATGTTGCACCTGCTTTAGATATAGTTATTTCGTATATTGAAAAACTTAGTGATATATCAGAATGCAAATATTTTTCATTAAGATTAGAAAAGAATGCTGATGGAAAACTAATTGATATTTCGCCTATATTATACCCAGGAGAGAATAATATTAGTAAACCAGATGGGGTTTTAAGGTATAAAGAAAAAACATTTTATGTTTTTGGAGATTTCCATAATGTGCTAAGAATTGATAAGAGAAGGGAAAAAGAAGGTGCAATTTACTATGAAAACAAAATAGGCTCATTAGACACTCTTCATTTTTACTTTAAACAAAAAAAACGAGGGTTTGAAATAATAAGAATTAACGAGTATGGATATTAAGTAATCCAATACCTGTTAGTGTTGTAATATCAAATAACATTAATTATAGAAAATACGCAGGGGCAGTTTTTTAATCTGCTCCTGCGGTGTATATGGTGTATTCGTTCGCGCTGTCACAGTTTTATGCATTGCTCCATTTCATTTCGCGGCAAAAACTCCGCCAGCGCTTTCCCACCGCAGCTACCGCTGCTACATATATGTGACCCCGCTGGGGTCGGGATTACCGCAATGTTGTTTGCCCCCTTTGCCCTAAGGTCCTTAAAAACCTTAAGGGCGTTAGGCTTGGGCAAAAACAAACTTGCGGTAATGTTGATAGGTGGAAACGCAGAATATAAACATAACTACACCCTATCGGGTATAAAATCATAAGAATATAGTGTAGTTATACCTTATCGGGTATAATACAATTATTTGTACATCAACCCATTCGATATTCTCAGTAACCTGCTTTCTATCAGCCTAATGTATTCAGTTTTCTGATTGTCATCAAGAAATGAACTGTCGATAAATATTTCCCATTTGCGCGCTAACGACAGGTATTTGCGGAACAAACTCTCGATAATTTTCTCTGAAATATTGCTCCGTGCCGCAGCTTCAATGAAATCCTTAACTTCAATTCTGCTTTTCTTTCCATTCAATGTAAGCGCAAGTTCTTCCGTATCAGATGGATTTACTATTGCTGTGCTGACAAGGTCATAGGCTGGTGTTAGCCTAAATTCAATGTCATCTGGCGAAAACATCGAAAAGTTTTTCAGGTGCATATCGGCATTCCCAGTTATCCACGAAAAGATTACAATGTCGTAGAAATTGACAAGGTCGAGCTTGGGCGTTGTCGAGTATTCGGCAATTTTCTTTGCTATCTGCTCGTACGAACTGCGGTATTTGTGCTCGGTAGTACGGTTGGTAAGCTGGCACATATCTTCCATTGCAATTTTCGAATTGTCATCAGTCCTGTCTATTCGCCTCGAAATGTACCCGAGTTCGCCATCAGCTAGCCTTATAAGCGAGTGTGGGACGACATCAATCTTTGCAATTTCGGCAAGATGCATTGTAAGGTCTTCTATTTCCGGAAGTTTCTTGTAAAGTTCAGTCTGAGGCTTGAAAATGAAATTTCCCTGCATTCCTACTATTGTAAGTCGCTTCGAGCCTTCGTGCTTCTGCAGGTGCAACGATAGTTTAGGTTGTACTCCAGTTATGGTTGTCTGCGACGCAACAATCTGTTTTGCAAGCATATCCATATCGGAACGGCTGTACCCAAAAACCGGGACGCTTTTTTCGCCGAAAATCTTTTTTGAACACGATGCGTGAAAATCAGTTTCTCCATCGTGAAGTTCCCCATAGCAATACAAACATCTACTCATCGCCTACATCATTTATTTGTTCCACACTAACAGCACCTATACAATCCTTGCAGCACACAAGCAGCAACGACATCCTGTCGAGAATGCTTATGTTGGTGTTTCTTATGGCGACATCAAGCAGCCAGCCTTCGGGGATAAGTCCGTCGAAGAACGGGAAAAGTATGTTGCTGTGATATACCTCGCCCGAAAGAGGAAAAGTTTTGCTTATCGGCTTGGCATTTTCCTGTTCCAGATATTCTTTGTAATATCTGAACTCATATCCTGAATCGCTTTCTGTCAGGATTCCTGCCGGTTTGTCCTTAAAATATATCCGAGCCTGCTTCATTTGCCATCATTGTTATATCGTGTAGGCTGCATCTCATAGCCGAAAAGTTCCAATAGCTGATTTACCTTGTCGAGCCTTAATGTCGGTTTGCCCTGTTCCAGGTCGCGAACAAAACGCAAACCTAAACCGGATTTCATTGCAAGGTCTTCCTGCGTAAGCTTATTCTTTTTGCGCAGTTCCTTTACCGTTGATGATAATATTGTCTTCATAAATTATACCTTATCGGGTACAAAAGTAGTAAAAATATTTTAGATTGCACCCTATCGGGTATAAAATCGTAAGAATATAAAATAATTATACCCTATCGGGTATAAAACAGAGTGTCATTCCGCAAGTTTATGGGGTTCTATTGCTTTGTCATTCCTTAGGCATCTCGGTAGCAAGGCAGGCATGCTGTCTAGCAGTTCGGTTCGACTTTTTGTCTGTTAGCCTGTCAGCCTTTTAGCCTTCAAGCCTTTTTGCCTTCCTATCTTATTAGGTCGAACCAGTCGGAATCGAAGTCGATATTGTTGAGGTATCCGCTTTGTTTAAGTTTTCGATATGCCCATTCATCGGCGTAATTCCATTCCAGAAAACTTAGGTTTTCGTATTCTTCTACGAATTCGCGGGCTTTCATCTTTATTAGGATTTCGTACTTCTTTGAGGATATGAAGTAGTCCATGTGAGTGTCGAATTTCATGGCCTGCTGCTGTTGCTGGTCAATGACATCAAGTTCTGCTCTTGTCTTTACAAGTAAGGGCAGTGCCGAATTGTCGAGTTTTGCCATGAACGAGTATTCGATGAACGAGCTGTCGCTGTGTGAAAAATTGTAATCGGCGATGACTACATGCCAGTTTACGAGTGCCGAGAGCGAAATCACCACCATAAATGCATAGCTGTTAACCTTGAAGAGGTAGTACATAGTTTTGCGACGGCTTATCTTTATCATTATGGAAATCAGACCTACAATAACTAGCACAAGGAAGAAGAAAACTATGATGCGCCCAAATGCCAGTCCGAAGTATTTTACATACCAGAAATTTCTTATACCAACCGAAACCGTCATTATGCAGTTTTGTGCAAGCCATATCATGGTCAGAATCTTGAGCAGCTTGTTGCGACTGTAGAAGTTGAGGTTTTCGCGGAAGAACAGCAACGCAATCATCTGCGATATGAGTATGGCAAATGTCAGTATCCATGTGCCTTCGTGTACAAATTCTTTCAGGAAAGATCCGTCCCACGAGAAGAACCATACATAGCGTATGTCGCTTATGTTGAAGAATAATAGCACAATGTTTAGCATTCCGAGCAGCATCACGCCGAAAAAGTTGCGGTTCTTGAGTGTCTGCGATAGACCGCGTAGAAATCTTCTTTTGCGTTTGCGTACAATTGTTATGTCTTTGCCAGCCTCGTAGGTCATAAGTTTTTCGGTCTTTTTGCGGAAAGCGAAGTTGGCGAAGACAAGTCCAAGCAGGAATAGCAGGATAAACTTGAAATTAAGCGATTGTATTATGTCGCTGACCCATTCGCCAAATTTGGAACTGCCAAGCGAATACAGAATTACGAATGCCATTGTTATCACAAACGCGAGCACTGTGAGCCAGAAAATCTTGCTTTTTTTCATCTTGGGTTCGCCGTCCTCATGCTTTTTGTGAACCTGCGGAACAAACGATAGTGCAGCATTGCGGAACGATTCGAAGGCCGCATACATGTAGCTGCGGTATTCCTTGAATGCAATTATGCTGTTGCATGTAAAAAACATGAGTATGTTGACGAAAATCGTCCAGTTGGTGTGCGAATACAGCACTGCAAGCGATGTCGTTAAAAGTATAAGCAATGCGGTGATTGTCAGTTTGTTGAGTTTGAATGGGCGATTTAGAAATATCATTATCGGAATTGTTATCCATTCGAGGATTACAAGGTTTAATCCGATGTTTTTTTCAAAGAATAACATCGTGAATGCCAGTGCGGTAGTCACCGATGCGAAAATGTATGCAAGTCTTTTCATGTCTTTTGCGCTTAAACCAAAATTAATTAAATAACAAACATTGTGCCTTAATATTGTATTGTTATCCTAAAAAATTGTTTTAATAAATTTTTTATGACATTGTTGTGAAAAAAAATAATAACTTTGCAACCTATTTTTCAGACATAAATACGAATCCGATAAACAATTATTGAGATGGCAGAAAACGAAAAGAAGAACGAACTTACAGTAACCGAAAAACTGAAGAACTTATACAGGCTTCAACTTGTTGATTCTAAATTAGATGAAATAAAAACTCTTCGTGGCGAACTTCCTTTGGAGGTACGCGACCTCGAAGACGAAATCGCAGGTCTTGAAACACGTATCAGCAACTACAAGCAGGAAATAAAGGATTTTAACTCACAGATTTCCGTCGCTGAGCGCAAGAGAACAGAAGCACAGGCTTTGCTGAAGAGATATCAGGAACAGCAGAACAATGTAAGGAATAACAGGGAATTCGATGCTTTGACAAAGGAAATCGAAAACCAGGACCTTGACATTCAGTTGGCAGAGAAGAGCATCAGGGTTAGCAAGGAAGAAATCGAAAATAGAAACAATATGATTTCGGAAGCAAAGGAACGCCTTGCAGAACGTCGCAAAGACCTTGACATGAAGAAGGTTGAACTTGACGGCATCATTTCCGAAACCAAGACCGAAGAGGAAAAGCTTAATGCTGAGCGCGAAGAAATTTCACAGACAATCGAACCGCGTTTGCTTTTTGCTTACACACGTATCCGCAACAATGCCCGCAACAAGCTTGCTGTTGTTACAATCGAACGTGACGCTTGCGGCGGTTGCTACAACAAGATTCCACCTCAGAGACAGCTGGATATCAAGTCAAGCAAGAAAATCATACCTTGCGAATATTGTGGTAGAATTTTGGTCGACCCCGAAATACTTGAAAAATAGTAATATGCTAATACTGAACCTATCTTCGGATAGGTTCTTTTTTTGTTTAGAGCTAAGAAAAAATCAGTTAATATTTTAAATTTGAGAGAGTTATGAATAGAATTTTATCATTTGTTTTTGTTGCTTGTCTTGCAATGCTGTCGTTGGGAGCATTTGCGCAGACGAATTACACGAAGGTTACAAGTGCCGACCAGATTTTTGCTGGTGGTAAGTACCTTATTGTTTATGAGGAAGGTAATCTTGCTTTAGATGGTAGCCTTTCAACATTGGATGCTGTTTCCAATACCAAACAAGTTACAATATCTGGAAGCGCAATTTCTGTGACTGATAACAATTTCTACTTTACTTTAGGTGAAGTTGAAGGCGGTTATTCTGTTAAGTCGGCAAGCGGGTATTTCATTGGCAACACAAGCGATGCAAATACAATTAAGTCAAGCCAAACGGAAGCATATCTTAATACAATTACTTTTAATCCAGATTCTGTTGAAATAGTTTCGGCAGGAACGCATCTGAGATACAACATAGCAAGTGGACAGACTCGTTTTAGATATTTTAAATCTGGTACTTATACGAACCAAAAGAAGATAGCCTTATATATTGATGCTGCTTCCCTCAGCACCGACCCAGCAATGACAGTAAGTGCTCCAGCAAATGGTTCGTTCTTCTTTGCAAATTCAATAAGCGTTAACATTACTGTTCGCAACTTTACACTTGGCACAGAAGGCAAGATTAAATATGCTCTCGATGGTGGTGCTGCTCAGTATTCGACAACTGCAACATTCACCCTTTCCGAAATTGAGGATGGCGAACATACACTTGTTCTCGAACTCGTTGACATGGATGGAGAATCGCTCGAAACACGAGTTACTGCAAATGTAACTTTCACCACCGATGCCGATTTCTCGACCTTGATGACAATTCCTGCCATTCAGGGTACTGCCGACGTAAACGCCCAGGACGGAAACGTTGTTGCAACTCAAGGTATTGTTACAGCAAAGACATCGTTCGGATTCTATATTCAGTCGTCGACCGAAGCATACAGCGGACTATATATATATTCTGTCGACAATTTGGCAAATGTTGAACTTGGCGACCAAGTTGTAGTTCGTGGTAAAATGACAGAATATAACGGTTTGACAGAAATGGGCGAAGTTACCAATGTCGTCGTAAGAAGCAATGGAAACGACATTTTCGCACCGATAGAACTCGGACTTGACGCAGTTTCGGAACAGTACGAATCGATGTTGGTAACTGTAACAGGAACTCACAATGGAACAACACTTGGCAATGCATGGCAGATAGCAAATGGCGAAAATACTTTGTATGTTGGTAAGGATTGCTTCACTTACACTCCAGCCGAAGATGTTGAATATGAAATTACCGGCGTTCTTTCATTTTCCAACATTCCAAACTACAATGTCGGCTGGGTAATACTTCCGCGCAGTGCTTCAGACATAACCGAAAATGTTGATGGCATTGCTCTTCGCGTTCTTTCTCCTGCAGAAGGTTCAACTGTTATGGCCGACAATGTTGAAGTTCAGTTCCGCGTTTACAATTTTGTACTTGGAACAGACGGTAAGTTGAAATATACATTGAACAATGGCGAAGCACAGTATATTACTTCAGAAGAACCATTCATAGTAAATAATCTTGCAAACGGTAGCAACACTTTGGCATTCGAACTTGTGAATATGGAAAATGCATCATTGGAAACACCAGTTACTGCAACCGTAACATTCGAGGCTCGTACCAACGGTCAGCTCGCAATTCGCGACATCCAATATACAACTGCAGAGAATGGCGATTCTCCATACAACGGACAAACAGTCACCGTAAGTGGAACAGTTACTGGGTTCAACAGGGATAAGTTCTATATTCAGGATGCAGAGGCTGCATGGAGCGGACTATACATATATAATAGGGATTCGACATTGACTCCAGCCCTTAACGACAATGTTACCGTTACTGGTTCAATATCCGAATACAACGGACTTACCGAGATGACACCTACTGCCATTGTAAACAATGGTGCAGCAACTCCAATCAACGGAGTTGCACTTGCTAGCATCAGTGAGATTGCTGAACCATACGAAAGCGTATTGGTAACCGTAACAGGTACTTGTACAAACATTGGCGGAGCAAAGAAGTGGACCATTAGCGATGGTACTTCAATCGTAGTGTTTGGTCTTGCCTACACTCCAACAGTTGGTACATCCTACACCGTAACCGGTATTGTTGATTGGTTCGGACAGGATGGCATTTGGGAACTCAAGCCTCGCGATGAAAACGACATTGTTGTAGGTGGTACTGTTCCTACTATATCAATAACCAATCCAGCAAACGGAAGCACGATTTACTCGGCTGCAGTGAATGCAACTGTAGAAGTTTTCAACTTCGAGGTTGGTACAGATGGTAACATTTCGTTCTCGATTGATGAGGGCGAAGCAGTTACAGGAACAGAAACTTCACACGCATTCACAGACCTTACAAATGGAGAGCATACAATTCATGCAAGTTTGGTTGCAAACGACCAAAGCGTAATTGCATCGGCAACTTCAACATTCACAGTTAACCTTGCTGGTCCTACTTTCACAGCAATTCGCGACATACAGTACACAACCCAAGAAAGCGGTGATTCTCCATTGAACAACCAGACCGTATGGGTAAAGGGCGTTGTTACTTCAAACTTCACAAGCACTCCGTATTTCCCAGTAAAGGGATACTCAATTCAGGATGCAAACGAGGCTTGGAGCGGCGTTTGGGTATTCGATTCAATAAACAATCCATCAATTGGTGATTCTGTCAAATTCCAGGCTACTGTAACCGAATATTATGGTCTTACCGAACTGAAGAACGTTGCAAACTTTGAGGTTTTTGACATGGGTGTAATTACTCCTATTGATATTACTGCCAATGAAGCAGGAAACGAAGCTTATGAAGGTTGTTATGTTCGGGTAGAATGTGTTCGTAGTATAGGTAATACAATGTCGCGCGGAGAATGGGAATGTGTTAATGAATCTAATGATACTGTTACTTTTAGAGATAGCTTCAGCGACGCATACACTATTGAGGCAAATAAGAATTATCGTGTGTCTGGTGTAGTCGATTTCGGATTTGGTAAATATCGAGTCAATTATCAGGGAACAAGTTCTGATTATATCAATGCAAATTGCAACTTGGCAGTGGATGAAATTTCAGAAAATAGCATTGAGGTTTATCCTAATCCGACAACTGGCATGTTAAACATTGCAAATGCAGAAGGCAAGAGTATCGTTGTCATTAATGCTCTCGGTCAGGTTGTTGCTCATATCGACAATGCTGCTGAAAACCAGACCATAGACTTGTCGAGACTTTGCGATGGAACATATTTCGTCAAGGTTGACGGAAATGTCGTAAAGATAAGTATGATAAGGTAACTGAAGATTTATGATAGGGAAGAGGAAGTCGCATGGCTTCCTCTTTTTTTGTCAAAAAAAACATTGAAAAAATGTCCTTCGGGATTTGCACTCCTGAAGGCTCGAATATAAGGATTTGAAATCCGTAATAAAGCACTAATAGTACAATATCCTAATTATCAACAATTTAACATTTTGATATAATTTTATATCATATAAATTTATATGATATAGTTTTATATGATATAATTTTATTACATCACGTCCTTCGGGATTTGTACTCCCGAAGGCTCGAATATAAGGATTTGTAACCACATCCTTCGGGATTTTGTAGTCCTTCGAAATTTGCAACGATAAGAGCATCTATTGTCCCAACATAGCCATATATAGTTCTTGCAGTTCTTTTATTACTGCGATAAGGTTTGGATTTGAAGAATAAGACAATAGCGAAGCATACACGCCAAGGCTTGCAGGGAAGTCAAACTTTACAACTTCATATCCGCTGTTAAGTTCCCTAAACCAACGGTCGAAAAGTACCATTCGCGCTTTGGCACGATTGTCAAGTGAATCACACACGAACAATATGGCTTCCGTATTATTTGTCCAAAAATCAACAAGCACTGCTTTTATTGTGGCGCGAACTCGCAAGTCAAGCGATTGCTTTTGTGTGCCTACAATGCCGAAAGCCATCTCGTAAACCCTGCACGAACTTATACCAGTGTGCAGCAGAAAGCATACTGTATATTTTAAATTGCTGTCGGTAACGAACTCATAGTTATTGCCACGATTGACAAAACTATAAGGTTCTTGCGATTTCAAAACCTCGTTCATCTGCAACCTTGTTTATGTCGCCACCTTCCTTTATGCACTCAACAATCGCCTTCTTGTCATCAATCATTTTCTGAAAGAAAGCTTCTGCCGTTTCTTTTGTCCACTTTTTGTTCTTCGATTCTTCCATAATATTAATTCTAATTCGCTGCAAAGATAATGCTTTTTTTGTATCAGAACAAAAAATACCGCAACGTCTTGTTCTCCTGAATTTGCAACGATAAGAGCATTACAAATGCTCATACTCAACTCGGGCAGATTTCAAATCCGCCTAAACAATATATACCGTGTCCCCGTGTCCTTCGGGATTTGTAATCATAAGCGGTCGAAAGATTTCATGGGAAAGTATTCGACAGTTCTCTTATTTTGTACCGATTTGCATACCGCGTCGTATCACCACCGTTTAAATATATTCCAAGCACCATAATATAGTCACACATCTCAATACGAAAACCGAATTTTGCCTCCGAGTATCCAAGTCCGTTAAGACGCTTGTATATCATAACGAGCATGGCGGTAATCAATGTCATGTACAGAATGATTCTCAGGCCGTTTTCACTGACAGACAGGAAATGGGAGAAATTCAGTTCCTGCTTCAGAAAGCGGAAGAACACCTCGATGTCCCAGCGGCGGCGGTATGCTTCTGCAACTTCCTGCGGAGAAAGGGAGAAGTCGTTGGTTATGAAGTATATTTCATTCTCCACACGCGGATGCTTTCCTTTGGCTGGATTGCGTGTCGTATCGCGCGGCACCTTGAAGCGGGCTTTCACTATACGGTATGTCCTTTGGGTGAACTGCTTGGATTGGCTGTCATAAAGACGCACCTCAATGTCATCCACAAGCTCCAGTTTGCCGAGATCCCTTTCCGTATTGTCTGTCATCAGGCTGCGGACATGCTCGACTTTTTTGTCTGTTCTCAACCGCCCGACAAACAGTGCGTCGTTGCCAGATATGGTCTCGTAGTTGTACACTGCCGAAAGGCCACGGTCAAGTACATATATGTTGGCATGGTGGTTTTCCTTCTTTATCATGGGCAATAGCAGGGACGGCATGGCAACGTCCTCGCTCAGATACTTCGTCTCGTTAAAAATGTCCGCCAGCCTTACGGCGAAACCATCATATCCCATAGTGTACTTCACCTGCTTGCGGCTTTCGCCATCTTTGGGCTTCTTGCCTACGGTAAAGCCATTCTTCAGTTTGTTGCTCGCCTCGGCAACCATCGTGCTGTCAACCCTTACAAGCATCTTGCCCCTAATTTCCGTCTCGGTGTATAGCGATGACAGATTATTGTAAACATACTCGTAGGCCTTCTGGAAAAAATCCACTTTCATGGTTGATAGGCGTGTGGAAATTGAACTGCGAGAGATGCTCAACTCATCAACATAGCCAAAAAGAGTCTTGAACTGGGCGCTGTTGAACATGGTTTCTGTTCTTCTCTGGCTTATCCTGTCTGTCATACAGAAGGCATACAGCAGCAAATGAAACATACGCTCGCCTGTAAGCACTTTGCTGTAATAATCAGTTTTGGTATCCGCCGCCAGTTCTGCAAGCACACTGTCCGGTATTATATGCACCAATTCATGCGCATGAAATTTTATATTATCTAGCTGCATAAAATTACGTTTATTTTTAAACGCAATATGTACCATAATAATAGTAAAATATTATGCATTTTTCAAACAGGTGGATGTTAATTTTCTTTCGACCGCCCATGATTTGTAATCCTGAAGGCTCGAACAGCGGATTTATAATCCGCACTTCTCTTCCCCAAAACATCGTTGAAAAAAACACAAACAAATCTGAATTGCGTACCCAAAATATTTATAATTTTACGCAAAATTTTTTAACGCAAACATTAATATAGAAATACAATGATTAGAGAAGATTTATACACCCGCCATGTGGAATTTTTATTCGTAATTATATTAGTCTTTATTAGCACTATAGGATTTAGTCAGAATTATACTAATTACACAACACTTCCTGACGGGACAACATACAAAACAACAATCTCAACGAATGGCAACAATTCATATGTTAACACAACAAAATTAGATACAAACAAACCAACTGGAACGAAGCCTAAAAAAGATATTCC
>JAEEGG010016851.1_pt1 | contig 15115 bp, 16 predicted proteins | sample 9134161 | NCBI WGS metagenome assembly JAEEGG01 (sample SAMN16246543, study PRJNA631951) | gut metagenome | biome: gut microbiome; feature: rumen; material: CR-attached | host: Bos | place: Iran: Karaj | collected 2018-10
GGATTCCGCAACCCGGGTTTCGGATCGCTGCAGTTTTACGGGATAGGTTATCAGCAGGTTGATTTGGATTGCGGCGGATCGCCGGATCTGCAGGCCATTTCAGAATCTGTTTCTCTGCCCGGTACGGCCGCAGTACTGATTCAAAGATCCCGGGGGTATGCCGATCGCCGTGCCCTCTCCGTGAAGGATATTGAAGAAATCGTACAGGTTGTACGCAGGGTCAATCCTCAAGTCAAAATCATGGTTGACAACTGTTACGGCGAGTTTACGGAGCCGCTTGAGCCGGGGCATGTCGGCGTGGATCTTCTTGCCGGCTCTCTGATTAAAAATCCGGGGGGAGGTCTTGCCCCGTCAGGCGGTTATGTCGCCGGCAGGGAAGAACTGGTCACACGTGCAGCCGCGCGGCTGACTACCCCAGGAATCGGCGGAGAGTGCGGAGCCACGCTCGGAAACAACCGAGCGCTGTTTCAGGGTCTTTTTCTTGCACCGCATACCGTTGCACAGGCTCTTAAAACAGCGGTATTCTGTGCGGCTGTTATGGAGAGCCTTGGAATACCGACTTTTCCCGGAGTGGATGACCCGCGTTCAGACATCATTCAGACTGTCAGACTTGGAAATGCAGAACGGATGAAGCGTTTTTGCAGGGGAATTCAGATGGGAGCACCGGTCGATTCCTATGTTACTCCCGAGCCGTGGGCGATGCCCGGGTATCATGACCCGGTCATTATGGCCGCCGGGGCGTTTGTACAGGGTAGTTCCATAGAACTCTCAGCAGACGGGCCGATTCGTGAGCCATACAATGTTTACCTGCAGGGCGGACTCACATACGAGTCCGGAAAGCTGGGAATCGTGATGGCAGTCGATGAACTGATGAAGAGTGAAAACTGATGCATAAACGGAAACGGGATCTGACAAACTGTCAGATCCCGTTTCCGTTTTATCTTATTGATTATTGTTGATTATTGAAAACTTTATCGCTCGCTGATCGCAGCGCAGATGCGGTTATATTCCTCTTCGTCCAGTTTATATTTTTTCTGATAGAGACGATAAGACAGATACATCAGGAGGAGGGGAAGCACCGTCATCACCAGCAGCAGTCCTGCACTCTGGCCGTGCTTGACTCCCTGAAGGAGATTTGTGATCTGGACTGCTTTCTCCTCGGAGCTGATGTCTCCGGCGTTGGCAGCCTGTTCCAGGCCGGCAATGCCGTTGGTATAAGTAATAATGTGAAAGATAATGTATGTGAAATTCGCAATGGCAACCGTAAGGGCAGAAGCAAGCTTAGTGAGGAACGGGCGAAGAGAGGAAACAATTCCCTCGTCACGAACACCGTGCAGATACTCATTGTATTCTACGGTATTCATGATGGAAATCATCATGATCAGATAAAAGCCGTACTGACCGAAATTCGCAAGCATATAGCCGAACGTCAGAAGGATGAACTTCAGGTTCCCGCCATGCATCGCCAGGCCCGGGAGAAGCATGACCACATAGCCGATCCCGGAGATCAGCATCAGGATGCTCATCAGCTTCTTCCGCGGCAGATGGCGTGAAATGACCGGATAGAAGATCATCAGAAGGGCGGTGACGGCCATCCCAAGCATCTGGAAGGCTGTAAAGAAGATGCCGTTGTAGCCGAACTCGACATAAATATAGGTCTGACCGATCCCGGAAAGGACGATGCCGTTTCCGATCTGCTGCAGCAGAAAAATCAGGGCGATCCAAAGGAGCTGGTCATTGCCGGTGATGGTCCCGATGATTTTTTTGAAACTGACCGGCGGAGCGGGTTCGTTGTCATAGTTTCTCTGCTCGATCACGCCAAAAACGGTAAAGGCAAGAAACAGCGGTCCGAGAATGGCGATCAGGAGGGCAACGCGGCCGTAAGCGGTAACGGCGTTGCCGCCGATCGCCGCATCACCGGCCGTCAGCATCGGGATAAAAGCAGCGGCAAGCATGCCGCCGATGCCCGCGAACAGTGTGGCACGCGAGGTGTAGCGGTTGCGGGTATCGGCATCCTAACTGAGGGAAGGAACCATGCCCCAGTAGGCGATATCGTGCATGGTATAGGTGATGCTGTACAGGAAATAGATGATCCCGAAAAACCAGACAAAAGCCCAGCCCTGGAGGCGGACGTTGAAGGCCAGATAAATGACCACCGAAGTCGTCAGAATGCCGACTACCAGCCAGGGCTTGAACTTGCCCCAGCGGGTGCGGGTCCGCTCAATGATGTTGCCCATGACCGGGTCGTTGAGGGCGTCAAAAATGCGGGCCGCGACCATAATTGCCGTAATTGCGGACAGCTGGGCCGCCGTCAGCTTATGCGTGAAGAGGACAAAGGTGAGAAGATAGCTTGTGACCAGGTTGTACATCATGTCCCGCCCGACAGTTCCGAGAGGGAACATGATCAGATTTCTTTTCGTAATCTGTTCTTCGTTCATGAACCAATCTCCGTTTCCATATAATAAAGACATCTTACCATTCCCAGCCAGGGAATGCAATCATTTTCGTATGTGACTTGCAATCACCGCGGAACCGTGATATGATCTATCCACAAAATCAGATTCAAATCGAAAGGAGAAATTCTTTATGGCAGAAGTTATTTTGAATGCAGGGAATTTTGAAAGCGAGGTTCTGAAATCCGAAATCCCTGTATTGGTCGATTTCTGGGCAACCTGGTGCGGTCCCTGCAGAATGCTGGCACCGACCGTTGCCAAGATAGCAGAAGAGAAGGAAGGGCAGGTCAAGGTCTGCAAGCTGGATGTCGACGAGGTGCCTGCTGTGGCGCAGCAGTACGGGATTTCCAGCATTCCCACGCTGATGGTGTTCAAAAACGGCGCAGTCGTACACACGGCCGTCGGTGTTCAGCCGAAAGCAGCCATCGAAGCCATGCTGGCCTGATACTGAAGAAAAAAGGGGAACTGAGGCGTGTGCCTCAGTTCCTTTCTTTTTGCCTGATCAGGACCAGATTGCTGAAGAGAAAGTTGCTGTATCGGTTTACATAATCCTCATACTCATCAATCCGGATATAATAGCTGCGTCCCCATGAGGCGATTTTTACCCACTCATCCGTCATCTCCAGGGCGGTAACGTAGTGCCCTGTGACGTCGGCAGCAGGAAGAAAACGGCCGTCGGATGCAAGCCGGTAAAAGACCAGCCTGTTTTTCTGCCAGACAAGAGGAAAATTCGGGCCGACCGACAGAACGACGGGAATATCGTGCCGCAGCATGTCTGCCATACGCGCAAACAGCTTTCTGCCGGAAGCTGCCCAGACAGCCACATACGGGAGACGACGCTCAAGGAACATCCGATTCAGCCCGAAGGTCAGCAGAAGACCGTTGATGCCCCTGGGATAAAGCAAAGGGAAGTACCGGCGCTGCAGCTTTTCCAGCCCGCGGATATACTCCTGACGCGTAAGAGGAAAAGAAAAGTCTTTTCCGTGCTTTTTCTCCAGGTAGAGAAGAAGGTCATAAGCAGCGACGGGACCGCAGCCGCAGCGCCTGACAACTTTGTGATCCGACCACATCTGACTTCCCCCGAGGGAAAAACCGCCCGGGAGCGCAAATGACGGGTACGGACCGCGCAGCTTTGCCTCCACAGGCTCAGCGGGCCAGAATCTTTTTCAGCTTCGCGTAGCGGGGAAGACCGTCAACCTTGGGAATCTCGGTTTCACCCTGAATCAGCGGCAGAACATAGTCGATGAAGTCGTGCGTCAGGCCGTTCTGATCAGGCGTGATCCACTCCAGAGGAACTTTCTTCTCATAGTTTGCAACAGAAGAAAGGGGGAGAAGGGTATACTTGCAGTGATAATCCCCGTCGACCGTCTCACGCTCGAAGGCAACCATATAACCGGTGGAGCCGGCAATGGCTTTCTCAACGGCAATCCGGCCGGCACTGCAGGCCTCTTCCACATCACGGGCGGAGGCAAGATGCGCACCGCAGCGCTGAAGCAGGCTCAGCTCGATCCCGCGGACCTTGGCGCCGGTATGCTTCTTCACAACATCGGCCAGCAGGGCAGCCAGGCCGCCGAGCTGGGCGTGGCCGAAGCCGTCCGTCGCAGAGGTCTTGGCCTCAGAGACGAAGCTTCCGTCCGCATAGTGAATGCCCTCGGAAACCGCGACAAAAACCTTGCCGTTCTTCTGATAGATGGCGTCAACATCCGCAAGGAACTTGTCCATGTCAAAATCGCACTCCGGCAGATAGATCAGATCCGGGCCGGAGCCGTAGGCGGTCGCCAGAGCAGCGCTGGCAGCGAGCCAGCCGGCGTGACGGCCCATAATCTCGACGATCACGATCATGCCGTTGTCATAAACGCGGGCATCCTTGTTGATTTCCATGCAGGAGGTGGCAATATACTTCGCCGCACTGCTGAAGCCGGGGCAGTGGTCCGTTCCGAAAAGATCATTGTCGATGGTTTTGGGGACACCCATCACACGGCACTCATAGCCCACCGATGCCATATAGCGGCTGATCTTGTTGCAGGTATCCATGGAATCGTTTCCGCCGTTATAGAAGAAATAGCGGACATTATACTTTTTGAAGATCTCCAGGATGCGTTTGTAGTCCTTGTCATCCTTTTCCGGATCTGCCATCTTGTAGCGGCAGGAGCCGAGTTCGGAAGAGGGGGTATGCAGAAGAAGGCGCAGTTCTTCGGGATCCTCTTCATCCATGACATAAAGCTGGTCATTCAGGACACCCTGAATGCCGTGGGCCGCCCCATAAACCTTCGTAATCTCAGGGGCATCCAGCGCAGCACGGATCACGCCGTAGGCACTGGCGTTGATGACCGAAGTGGGACCGCCGGACTGACCGAAAATGCAGGAACCGATCAACTTTTCAGACATTTCTTTTCTCCTTGATTTTTTTTCTAAAATTTTTAATAGCTTATTGATTTGAACCGGAAATGAGGATATAATAGAAAAGCGAATTTGTAAATATACTTTTTATACAAATTTTGTAATTGAATTAGAGGAGAGTAAAGATTATGCCACTGGTAACAACGAAAGAAATGTTCGAGAAAGCGTATAAGGGCGGCTATGCCATCGGCGCCTTTAACGTAAACAACATGGAGATCGTTCAGGGAATTACGGAAGCAGCCAAGGAACTGAATGCGCCGCTGATTCTTCAGGTATCGAAGGGTGCCCGGCAGTATGCCAACCATACCTATCTGATGAAGCTGGTGGAGGCCGCCGTCATTGAGACGGGTCTTCCGATCTGCCTGCATCTTGACCACGGCAACAGCTTTGAGCTCTGCAAATCCTGCATTGACGGCGGTTTCACCTCGGTCATGATCGATGCCTCGTCCAAGCCTTTTGAAGAGAACATTGCCCTGACCAGACAGGTCGTCGACTATGCCCATGACCATGGCGTGGTCGTCGAAGCGGAGCTGGGAACGCTGGCCGGCATCGAAGACGAGGTCAACGTCTCGGCAGAGGACAGCTCGTACACCCGTCCGGAGGACGTGCAGGAATTTGTCCAGCGCACCGGCTGCGACTCGCTTGCCATCGCGATCGGGACCTCGCACGGCGCATACAAATTCAAGCCCGGCACGGACCCGAAGCTGAGACTCGACATCCTGGAAGAGGTTGAAAAGCGCCTTCCCGGATTCCCGATCGTTCTTCACGGCTCGTCCTCCGTTCCGCAGGAATTTGTCAAAATCATCAATGAAAACGGCGGCAACATGCCCGGCGCCATCGGCATTCCGGAAGAGCAGCTGAGGCTTGCGGCACAGAAAGCCGTCTGCAAGATCAACATCGACTCGGATCTGCGTCTGGCGATGACGGCGAGCATCCGGAAGTACTTCAACGAGCATCCGGATCACTTTGATCCGCGCCAGTACCTCGGACCGGCGAGAGATGCCATTCGCGAGATGGTAAAGCATAAGATTACCGACGTTCTCGGCTGCGACGGCAAGGCATAAGCAGGGAAGAAGCATTCCGAAAGGAGGAGGCATCGGGTGAGCCCTGAAAAGACGCGCGCGAAACACAGCGCGGAAAAAAACATGAAATTACAGGGCAGCTTTGAGGTCGCGTTACCGATCCGGCTCGGCATTGCCGCGGTTCTGGTAATCATCTCTGCGCTGTTCAAAATGCCTGTCCTTGTTCGTTATATTCTTCTGATCCTTTCCATTGTGGTTGCAGGGTACGACATTTTCCTGGCCTCCGTTGACGATATCGCCGCAAAGAAATACTTTTCCACATCCATCGTCATTCTCTTTGCGGCGGTTCTGGGCTTTGTCATCGGCTTCCCGACGGAGGCGGCGGTGATGGTCATCCTCTATCAGCTCTCCGGCATCCTGATCGACTATACACGCAAACGCGCTCTGCAGTCTGCAAAAGAGCTGGTTAACGTCCAGGAAGAGGATGTCAAGACAAGAATTGAGGAGATCACCGCAGCCGAGAATGCCGGAGAGACCAACCTGCAGTTTACGCTGGAGAAGAGCGCAGCCTTTGTCCTTCGCTGTGTCGCCGTACTCGCCCTGCTTTATGCGCTGCTGATGCCCTTCGTGACGGGAATCAGCTTCCGTGTTTCTTTTCATCGGGCGCTGATGATTCTGCTGATTTCTTCGCCGATGTCTGTGGGTGTGTCCTTTCCGGTTGTCGGAATCAGCGCGCTCTATTACAGCGCCAGAAACGGGATTCTGTTCAACAGCGCCCGTGTGATGGAGCAGGCAACCGAACTGAATGTCGCCCTGTTTGACAAGGCCGGCGTTTTTTCGGAAGAAGCACCGCATGTGATCGGTCTGCAGTCGGATGTCCTGGATAAGAAAACGTTCCTGAATTTTCTGGCGCATGCCGTCTATTATTCGGATCAGCCCTTTGCGAAAGCCATTTCCGATTATTACAATCAGGAATATAAGCTGGAACTGATCAACAACTTTGAAGAAATACCGGGCAGCGGGGTCATGCTTGAGATCGGGCATGCTCCGGTGGTCCTGGCAACAAAGAGCTATTTTGATACCCACGAGATCGCCATTCCGGACCGCAACAGTTCTGACGGCATTTCCTATTATATGACCATTGCCGGCAGGTATGTGGGCCGGGTTGTCATCTCGTCCGAGATCAACCAGGAGGCAGAAACCCTCGTTGAGGAAATGAACCGCGCCGGTTTTACCAGGAACATCCTGCTCACCGAAGACGGGAACGAGCAGAGCCAGGCGGCAGCGGAATCGCTGCATTTTTCCGAGGTCGTCGGAGAATGCGATGTTGACAAAAAGCTTCGTCTGATCAGCGATATCAGCCAGACCGGGAAAAACAAATGCGTTTTCATCTATGCCAACGGCATCGAGGGACACAGCGCCGCAGCGCTTGACATGCGGGTGAGCCGGAAAGGGAAGTATGCCGATGCCCTGGTCATCCCGGAGTCGTATCTGAACATTCCTATGGGTATTCAGATCTGCCGCAGAATGCTGGAGCTGCTTCGTGAGAATGCGATCTTTGCCATCGCTGTGAAAGCCATTCTGATTTTCCTCAGCTTCATCGGTTACAGCACGCTGTGGTTTGTCGTTTTCATTGATACGGTTACGGCACTGGCAACCCTGCTGAATGCGATCCGCGTGACAACACCCTCGCTTCTCGCAAAAAGCAAGGATAACGATGACGAGGACTGAAAAGCAGGAAAGAAGAAGGAATCCGAGATTTCGGATTCCTTTTTTTATTGACAGACAGACATCGGTCTGCTATACTGAATTTACCAGTTGGTTCGCATAATATAAATTAAACGAACTTAGAAGGAGGGAAATCATGAACCTCGATCAAATAACCGATGCGCCGGATATCCTGATGGAATTCCTGGAATATCACTCTACGGTGCGCGGTCACTCCGACCAGACAGTCATGGGATACTATCTCGATCTGAAAATTTTGTTTCGCTATCTGAAGCGCAGGCGCAAACTGGTTGACCCGTCGGTTCCGTTTTCAGAGATTGATATATCGGATGTCGATCTGGACTTTATCAAAAAGACAAAAATCGAAGAGCTTTACCGGTATCAGTCCTTTTCACCGGAGATGATCAACTCTTCCCAGTCGCTGTCTGCCGCCAGCCGCTGCCGGCGTACCTCGTCGGTAAAATCCTTCTTCAATTATCTGACTGTCAAGCGGCATCTGCTGGACAGCAACATTTGTCAAGAACTTGACATGCCGAAGCGTCAGCAATCGCTGCCGCGCTATCTGGAGGAATCCGAATGCGAAGCGCTGCTGCACGTCTGCGACGGTCCTTACGGCCTGCGGGACTACTGCATGCTGATGATCCTTCTGTGCTGCGGCCTGCGCGTATCGGAGCTGGTATCGCTCAATACAACAGACATCTATGAGGACCATCTGCGGGTCATCGGCAAAGGCAACAAGGAACGCGTGGTCTTTTTCGCAGATGGCTGCCGCGAGGCAATCGACGACTATCTGGCGGTCAGAAACCCGGAAAAAATCGTCCCGGAAGACAGAAATGCCCTGTTTATCAGCCGGGATAACCGGCGGATCAGCGTCCGGGGCGTACAGAAAATGCTGGAAAAAAAGCTGAAAGCGGCCGGACTGGATGCCAGCCGCTATTCCCCGCACAAGCTGCGCCATACAGCGGCCACGCTGATGCTGAAAAACGGCGTGGATACCCGCGCACTGCAGGAGGTTCTCGGCCACAGCAACCTGAATACCACACAGATTTATACGCACCTGGACAACGCAGCCCTGCGTGAGGCGGCCAAAGCAAACCCAATCGGCAGAAAAAATCACAAATCCTGACGTTTTTTTCCTAAAACTGAGGAAATTGCCTGGCTGATGTTCTTTACAGAGATCAGGGTAAAGTCATCGGGAACCTGCGGGCTCTCCCGTCCTCCGGACGGGATCACGCATTTTTTGAAGCCGAGCCGATAGATTTCCGAAAGCCTTTGATTCAGAGCGCTGACCTGACGGAGTTCTCCGGAAAGACCGACCTCGCCGATCGCCGCCACATCGGAGCCAAGCGCCCGGTCCAGATAGCTGGATGCAAGAGACAGAACGGTGGCCAGGTCCGCCGATGGCTCGTCGATGGTCAGGCCGCCGACAACGTTGATATAGGCATCGCAGGAGCCGACGGGAATGCCGCCGCGCTTTTCCAGCACGGCCAGAAGCATGGCGGCGCGGTTATAGTCAACGCCGTTGCTCCTCCTGGCGGCATTGTGCCCGCCCTGGCTGACCAGAGCCTGGATCTCGGCAAGGATCGGCCGGCTTCCCTCCATGACACAGGTGACGCAGGTTCCGGAACAGTTTTCCGGCCGCCCGGAGAGCAGCATCTCGGAGGGGTTTTCAACGCAACGGAGCCCCGAGGCAGCCATTTCAAATACACCGATCTCGTTGGTGGAGCCAAAGCGGTTTTTGGCCGCGCGAAGAATGCGAAAGCTTGTCTCGCGCTCGCCTTCAAAGTAGAGGACGCAGTCGACCATGTGCTCCAGAATCTTCGGTCCTGCCAGCATGCCGTCCTTGGTGATGTGGCCGATCAGAAAGACGGTGATCCCCCTGTCCTTGGTCATGCGCATGATCTGCATGGTGCATTCCCGAATCTGGCTGGGGCTTCCGGGGGCCGAGGCGATCTCTGCATCGGATACCGTCTGGATCGAATCGATAATAACGACATCGGGTGAAAGCTCTTCCACGGCTCGGCGAATGGCAGAGAGGTCGGTTTCGGCAAAAACAAAGAGGCTGCCGTTTTCGACCCGGAGCCTGTCGGCGCGCATTTTGATCTGGCGTTCGCTCTCTTCGCCGGTGACATAAAGAATACTGCGTTGAGAAGGAATCAGACCGCACATCTGAAGAAGCAGGGTCGATTTTCCGATGCCCGGCGAACCGCCGACCAGAACCAGCGACCCGCACACGGCACCGCCGCCGAGAACGCGGTCCAATTCGCTGATCCCGGTTGAAAAACGAAGCTCAGCGTCGGTTTTCAGTTCACCGATCCGCTGCGGACGGTGAACCGACCCGTCACGCTCGGCATAGCCGCCGCTGCGGCTGCCGGAACCGCCCTTGCTGGCCGGATCCAGACGCAGTTCTTTCAGACTGTTCCACGCGCCGCAGCTGGGGCACTTCCCTGCCCAGTTTGCTGTCTCGCTGCCGCATTCCGAACAGCAATAAACCGTTTTTGTTTTCGCCATGGGCTTTGCACCTCAAGTTTGTGAATAATCAGGCAAATTGAATCAATTGCCGATGTCTCCTGCTGCGCACGGTTTCCACCTCAGGGAATGCCTCCTGCAGCTGAAGCTGAAGCACGGAAAGCACCGGGTTTTCGGTACAGAAATGATCGCCGTCGATCAGGTTCAGTCCCAGCTCCTGCGCCAGAAGGAAGTCGTGATACTTCAGATCGGCGGTGACATAGGTATCGCAGCCTTTTTGCCAGGCATCGCGTATGGCAGAGCCGCCGGCACCGCCCATCACGGCAAGCCGCCGGACCTCACGCCCGGCATCCAGAAAGCGCAGGCCGTTGGTCTGCAGCTTTTCCCTGCACATCACGAGGAAATCCGGCATGGGAACGGAGCGACTGTATTCACCGATTCTTCCGCAGCCAGAGCTGTCCAGCGCCTCCAGAGGCTCCGTGCCGAGAAGACGGATGAGAACGTCATTCACCCCGCCGTCAGCGATATCCAGATTGGTATGAAAGCTGAGTACGGCAATCCCGGAGCGGATCAGCGCATAGAGCTTTTCCGTTTCCGGAGAGCAGGTCAGATTCCGAATCGGGTGAAAAATCAGAGGATGGTGCGACACAATCAGCTGCGCACCGATGTCTCTCGCCTCGGAGACAACCGCATCGGTGACATCAAGGGCCAGCAGCACTTTGGATACGGGGGCTTCCGGCGCGCCGATCAGCATGCCGGAATTGTCAAACTCCATCTGCAGGTCCAGCGGTGCCAGTGTCTGCAGATACCGATAGATTTCTTCAACGGTCGGCATTGTTTTCCAGATCCTCCAATTCCAGCAGAATATTCTTATAAAACCGAAAGGCCGGGCTGTCTTCCTGTCCGGCTTTCTGCATCCCTGCGGTTTTCTTCCGGAGGCGCGCGCGCTCATGCTGCAGCAGAAGCCTGCGATCATCGCCCAGGGAAACACAGGCCCGGTTTCCCGTCAGATACTCTGCATCGGTATACGCCCTGTCTTTCCCGGGCGAGGCACAGAACATCTGATAGACATGCTCCCCTTCTGCGATCACTGCCTCACGGGTGATTTGAAACGCATTGTGAACCAGCCAGAAGCGGAGCACCTCCGCATGGGTCATCGGCTGAAGAACGAGGCGGTAAGTCCCTGAAAAAAGCCATTCTGCCCGATCAAGAATACCGCAGATCGTATCCCCGCCCATGCCCGCAATCAGAACCGTGTCAACTGCATCCGGCGGACAGAGCGCAAGCCCGTCACAGCAAAGAAAGCGTATGCGGTGTTCAACGCCGTGCTCACAGGCGGCAAGCCGCGCCATCTGAAGCGGCGCCTGAGCGATATCGGAAGCAAGGATATTCCCCTGCCACGCGCTTACAGCCAGGCGGATCGGGATCTGCGCATGATCTGTGCCAACGTCGATGAACCCGCGCCCCTCCGCGGGAAGCAGCCGAAAGAGCATATCCAGTCGTCTGTTCATATCTGTCTCCTTTAAAAAAGGGCCGGTCAGCCGGCCCTTTTCTTCAGACGGTCTCCAGATATGCGGTCAGGTAATCGAGAAACTCGTCCGGGTCGACACCGTGGGATGCACAGGCCTGTTCCAGGGTTTCACCGCTTGCCATCACGCAGCCGATGCAGTGCATGCCGATCTCCTGAAAGAGCGGCATTGCCTCCGGACAGTTTTCCACAATTTCGCCGATGAGCGTATCGCGGGTAATCTCCATGATGACTGCCATCCTTTCCGTGGATAAAAAAACGGGATGCATCTCTGCATCCCGGTAAAAAAACTTGTTTACGCCTGCTCTTTCATTCTTGCGAAGCACTCGCTGCAGTAAACCGGGCGATCGGACTTCGGCTCAAAAGGAACTCTCGCCTCGCCGCCGCAAGCAGCACAGACAGCGGTAAAGAACTCACGCGGACCGCGGGCAGCATTCGTGCGCGCGTCACGGCAGGCCTTGCAGCGCTGCGGCTCATTCTGGAAACCGCGCTCGGCATAGAACTCCTGCTCACCGGCAGTGAAAACGAATTCATTCCCACACTCTTTGCAAACCAATGTTTTGTCTTCGTACATTTTGAATCCTCTCTTTAAATCTGTTGTCCTGTGGACTGTATTTGCGATCAGTTGATACTGAAAACGCCGAAATAATTGGTACGCCTGCGCCAGCATCCTCAGAACGACAAGCATGATGCATCTGAGAGGAAGTATATGCTGTGTAGGGCAGTGAATCGAGCCGATCAAATGAAAGGGAACCGAACCTTCCTTCAAAAAGCTCAAGAAATATTATACAACACAATCATTCAAAGTCAATAGAGAATTTAAAGTTTGTTCATTCTTTTTTGAGAAAAGAATCAGAATTCCAGCTGCTCATTCCCCGGGAAAAGCATGCCGAGATGCTCATAGGCTTTCCGCGTAACGCATCTGCCCCTCGGTGTTCTTGTGAGGAAACCGTTCTGCAGCAGGTAGGGCTCATAGACATCCTCGAGGGTGACCGCGTCTTCGTTGATGGTCGCGGCAAGCGTATCCAGGCCAACCGGACCGCCGCCGTAGTATTCCATGATGCTGCGCATCATCCGCCTGTCCAGCGCGTCCAGACCGCAGCGGTCCACCTCCAGGCTGACAAGCGCGGCATCGGCAACCGCCTTCGTGATGACACCGTCTGCGCGGACCTGGGCATAATCCCTCACCCGTTTCAGGAGACGGTTCGCGATTCGCGGGGTCCCCCGGGAGCGGGAAGCAATCTCATACGAACCGTCCGGCTCGATATCCACATGCAGAATCTCGGCCGTGCGTTCAACAATCTGCTGCAGCTCTTCCGGGGTATAAAGCTCCAGACGGAGCGTCACGCCAAAGCGATCCCGCAGAGGAGCGGTCAGCTGTCCGGACCGGGTGGTGGCGCCGATCAGGGTAAAGCGCGGCAGATCCAGATGGATGGCGTTTGCCGAGGGCCCTTTGCCGATAATGATGTCAATGGCAAAGTCCTCCATGGCGGGATAGAGAATCTCTTCATATGCCCGGTTCAGACGGTGAATCTCATCAACGAAGAGGATATCCCCTTCCGACAGATTGGTCAGCAGTGCGACAAGATCACCGGGCTTTTCAATGGCAGGACCGGAGGTGATGCGCATGTTGACGTTCATCTCATGCGCAATCACGCCTGCCAGCGTTGTTTTGCCGAGCCCCGGAGGACCGTGCAGAAGAACATGATCCAGCGGTTCCTTTCTCATCTTTGCGGCATTGATAAAAACCTGAAGATTATCCTTCGCCTTTTCCTGGCCAATGTATTCCCGTATCGTCCTGGGGCGAAGAGAGCCCTCCGTGCTGTCCTCGGGAAGAACGGCGGCAGTGGTGATCTGGGCGTGTTCCTGATCCTCAGAAAAACTGATACTCATACGTTAGACACCGTCCCTTCGTATCAAACCATGCTTTTCAGCACAGCGCGGATAATCTGGTCCGAACTCATGCCCGTCCAATCACCGCTGCGCAGAACGGGAGAAACCTCCGCCGTGCTGTATCCGAGGACGGAAAGCGCCGCCAGAGCATCGGACATCGCCCTGCTGTCAGCACCGCTGCCCGTCCGGGCGGGAAGAGGTTCACCGGCCGAGGCTGCAAGATTCGGCATCTCGGCGCCCAGCTTTTCCCGCAGCTCCAAAACGATCCTCTGGGCAATCTTTTTCCCGATGCCCGGGGCTGAGGTAATCGTTTTCAGGTCCTCATTGAACACGGCCATAATCAGGGTATCCGTGTTCATGGCGGAAAGCAGCGAAATGGCAGCTTTCGGCCCGACCCCGGAAATGCCGATCAGCAGCTCAAAAAAGCGCTTTTCCTGCAGGTCGGAAAATCCGTAAAGATCGTAATTGTTCTCCCCGATGGATTCGGAAATGTAGAGCTTCGCCTCCTGGCCACGCTTCAGCGCCGAAAGGGTATTCAGCGAAGTGCTGATGAGAAAGCCAATCCCTCCCACATCGAGCACAACACTGTTCTGGCCTGTTTCGTTGATGATACCCGTCAAATAGTAGAACATGATGTCTGATCTCCCCTGTTTGTCAAAAGCGAGCCGGAGCTTCTGGCATGACAGATCGCCAGCGCCACAGCATCCGCCGCGTCATCCGGTTTCGGAATATCCTTCAGACCGCAGAGCCGCTTAACCATATCCATGACCTGGTGCTTTTCCGCTTTCCCGTAGCCGGTTACCGCCTGCTTTACCTGCATCGGCGTATACTCATAGATCGGAACGCCGGCGCGCTCGCAGGCCAGCAGAACAGCCCCCCGCCCGTGAGCAACCGCGATGCCGGTCGTGATATTCCTGTCAAAAAAAAGCTCTTCCACCGAAACGGCATCCGGCGAAAAAAGCCGAATCAGTTCTCCGGTGTCTTCATAAATCCGGTTCAGCCGCGACGCCAGCCTGGTATGCGCCGGTGTCGTAATCACGCCGCAGCGTTCAAGAAGAAAGCGGTTGTTCTGATAATTCAGAATGCTGAAGCCGACCGTTGCGATACCGGGGTCGATTCCCAAAACGCGCATGCTATCACTTCCCTGCCGAATTTTAGCATATTTCCCGGCCGGGCGCAAGGAAAAGGTAAAACCGGCCCGAAGGCCGGTTTTTACGCGCCGGGATGCGCCTGCCGATAGACGTCTCTCAGCGAATTCGGTACCAGTTGGGTATAAAACATGGTGGAGGAGATATCAGAATGACCGAGCATCTTCTGCACAGATCGGAGGTCCGCACCGTTTTCCAGAAGATGGGCGGCAAAGGAATGGCGCAGCATATGCGGCGTGATGTCCTTCTTGATGCCTGCCGTCTGCTGATAATGCTTGACGATCTTCCAGAAGCCCTGCCGCGACATACGCTCGCCGCCGATATTGACAAACAGGGCGGTTTCATTCTCAGATGAGACCATCTCGGGGCGGACATGCTCGATATACTCCCTGAGAATGCTCATCGCATAAGGATACATCGGGATGAAGCGCTCGCGGTTCTTGCTGTAGCAGCGAATACTGCAGGCCGAAACCA
>JAEEGG010016852.1_pt1 | contig 15114 bp, 12 predicted proteins | sample 9134161 | NCBI WGS metagenome assembly JAEEGG01 (sample SAMN16246543, study PRJNA631951) | gut metagenome | biome: gut microbiome; feature: rumen; material: CR-attached | host: Bos | place: Iran: Karaj | collected 2018-10
CGATAATCTACCTGCAAAGGCATGAAATCTGTTCCGGGAACTGCATCTTTTGCGGCACAAACTGTGGCGAGAAGTACGGTGTTGTTCATGCGGAGCATAACGCTTCCGTCGGCCTGTTTTGCCACTTTCCCGGTTTCAATGGTGATGGTCCTTCCATCAGCCAGTTGAAGGGTTTTTGTAATTACGTTCATCTTAATTTAAAAACATCTGTAAATAAAAAATATGCGCAACAGCGCTAAAACTGTGCAAAGGTACATATTATTATAGGAATAAACGAATAAACGACGAATATTTTTCGTTTTTTATGAATTTTGTGCTACCTTTGCAGGCAAAATCAGAAAAAGCAATATGAGAAAGACAATAAAGATATGGATGATAGGCGCCGCCGCCGTACTGCTGACGGCCTGCGGCGGTCGCAAGTTTCAGGTTACGGGTCACATCACAGGTGCACAAGACTCCCTACTCTACTTCGAGAACGTTGGACTCGATGGTATTGAGGAGATAGGACGGACGACGCTCGATGCCGACGGACATTTCGACTTCAGTGCCGATGCCCCCCAGGCTCCAGAGTTCTACCGTCTGCGCATCAGCAACCAGATTATCAACGTTGCCATAGACTCTACCGAGACGGTGACAATCACAGCGCAGTATCCGCAGATGGCTACACAGTATGAGGTGAGCGGTTCGGAGAACAACCAGAAGATTAAGGAACTGGCCTTGAAGCAGATAGCCTTCCAGGCGCAAGCCATCGCTCTGGAGCAGAACGGCAACATGAGTCCGGACGAAGTGCGCGACTCCTTAGGCCGTATGTTGCGTGCTTACAAGGAGGATGTGAAGTCTAATTACATATTCCCCGCTCCCTACGCCAGCTATTCCTATTTTGCCCTGTTCCAGACCCTTGGCCCGTGGCTCATCTTCGACCCCAAGTCGAACGCCGACGACGTGAAGGTGTTTGCTGCCGTTGCCACGAGCTGGGACACGTTCCACCCGGGCGCTTTGCGTGGTGAGAACCTTCACAACATTGCCATTGAGGGTATGAAGAACGTGCGCATTATCGAAGCCCGCAACCAGCCCCGCGAGATTGAGCAGAGCAAGGTGGTGGAGGCCGGTATCATTGATATTGTGCTGAATGACAATCACGGTAAGGTGCGCCACCTGACCGACCTGAAAGGCAAGGTGGTGCTTCTCGACTTCCACATCTTTGCCATGGACGAATCGCCGGCCCGCATCCTCATGATGCGCGAGCTCTACAACAAATACCACAGCGAGGGTCTGGAAATCTTTCAGGTGTCACTCGACCATGATGAGCATTTCTGGAAGCAGCAAACGGCAGCCCTGCCCTGGATCAGCGTTCGTGATGGCGATGGTATCCGCTCACCGCGCTTAGCCATCTACAATATACAGGCGGTGCCCGACTACTTCATCATTGACAGAGGCAACAACCTTGTGAAGCGCGCAGAACAGATGACCGACTTAGAGTCGGAAATCAAGAAACTTCTCTAAGAATACTTTTTATTCAGAAACTCTGCAGCCAGGCTTTCAACTCCTGCATCATCTCCAGATGGTAGGCAAACGAGTCTCGGTGGCCCCATCCGTGGCCACCCGTGGGATAGACGTGTAACGAAGCCGACACGTCGTGACGGTCGCACTCCAGATAATAGTTCACACCGTTCATGGGCAGCACCACCCTGTCGTCATCGCTCAGTGCAATGAAGGCGCGGGGCGTGACACGTGTCACCTGCTGCTCGTTGCTATACAGCCGTTCCAGTTTCTTCTTAGGCGCTTTACCAAGCAGGTTGTCGTGCGAACCACGATGCGTATAGCTCAAGTCCATCGTAATGACAGGATAGAACAATATCTGGAAGTCGGGTTTGGCATCACCCCGGGCATGGGTGGCAATGGTTGAAGCCAGATGGCCACCGGCGGAGAAGCCCATGATACCAACCTGGCCCGGATCAATATGCCACGTCTTAGCCTGACGACGCACCAGGCGCAGAGCTTCCTCAGCGTCACTGATGGGCACCTCATACCTGCCGCGCGGCATACGGTATTTCAGCACGATGAGGGCAATACCCTGACCATTGAAGAACGACGCCCAGTCGGTACCCTCGTGCTGCATTGCCAAATGGCCGTAGCCACCACCGGGACAGACGACGACAGCGCGCCCCGTAGCCCGTTTAGCATCCGGCAAGAATACGGTCACCTGTGCCGTGTCCGTCGGGTTGCCGTTATTGTTGGGAGCACCTTCGGCCCACAGGTTGTAGGTTTTACCGGTTTGTGCTACAGCTGTCATTGCCGTCAATGTCATCATCAGGAGAATTTTTATTGTTTTCATCGTCATTTTTTCCATTTTGCCTGCAAAGGTACGAAAAATATTCGTAATTTTGTACGCAGAAACAGTTTTCCTTATCATCTTTATACAGATATGAGTCACCCATTAGACAAATTCACGTTCTGCCCAGCCTGTGGCAGCCGCCGCTGGTCGGAGCATAACTTCAAGAGCAAGCAGTGTGCCGACTGTGGTTTCACGTACTATGCCAACCCCTGTGCCGCCACGGCAGCCATCATCCTGAACTCGCGCAACGAGATGCTCGTCGCCCGCCGTGGCAAAGAGCCCGCCAAAGGCACGCTCGACCTTGTCGGCGGCTTCGTCGATATGTATGAGACCATCGAGGAGGGTATGCGCCGTGAGATTAAGGAGGAGACGGGACTGGATGTCGGTGAGATGACCTACCTCTTCTCTATGCCCAACCAATATCTGTACAGCGGGATGTATGTCCACACGCTTGACGCAGACTTCCTTGTCCGTGTGCCTGACGGTGTAAAACCACAGGCAGCCGACGATGCCGCCGACTGTCTGTGGATTCCTGTGGAGGAGGTGAACCCGGCCGATTTCGGTCTGTTGTCCATCCGCCATGCTGTAGAGCGCTTTCTCGAGGAGCGTCTCTGGGAGAAATATTAGGGTCGTGTCTGCCCCTCGCCCTCAATCAGCCATTTATAAGTCGTAATCTCCTCTAAGGCCATCGGACCACGAGGGCCGAGTTTCTGTGTAGAGATACCAATTTCGGCGCCTAAACCAAACTGTGCGCCGTCGGTGAACGACGTCGGTGCGTTCCAATAGACGCAGGCGGCATCGACATGAGCTTGGAACATGCGGGCTGTCTGTTCGTTCATCGTCACGATAGCCTCGCTGTGACCAGAGCCGTTGTTGTCGATATGTTCTAAGGCTTCTTCCAACGAGCCAACGGTCTTAATGGCCATCTTGTAGTCCATGAACTCCGTGCCGAAGCTATCTTCTGTAGCGTGCTCCAAATAGGGATACTTACCGTCGAGGGCATTGTAGGCTTTCTCGTCGGCATAGATGATGACATGCTTCTCGGCCATTTTCTCGCACAACGCGGGCAGGTCAGCGAGGCGGTTCTCATGGATAAGCAGACAGTCGAGGGCATTGCAGACTGAGACGCGCCGTGTCTTGGCATTGTTGATGATAGCCTTCCCCATCTCCAAGTCGCCATCCTTGTCGAAATAGGTGTTTACCACGCCGGCGCCCGTCTCAATAACGGGGATGCGGGCGGTGTCGCGCACGAAATCAATCAGCTTGCGGCCGCCACGGGGTATGCAGAGGTCAACATAACCCACAGCGTTCAACATCTCGCCGGTCGCCTCATGGGTGGCGGGCAGCAGGGCAACCACATCTTTTGATATGCCGAATTTCTCGAGTATCTCATGAATCAGTGCCACCTCTTCGCGGTTGCTCTCGTCGGCATCCTTGCCACCTTTCAGCACACAGGCATTGCCGCTCTTGAAGCAGAGCGAGAAGACGTCGAACGTCACGTTGGGCCGTGCCTCGTAAATCATGCCGATGACCCCGAAAGGCACCGACACGCGGCATAGCCGCAGTCCGTTGGGCAGCGTCTTCTGCTTGGTGATATGCCCGAGGGGCGTTGGCAGCGTTGCCACATTACGCATATCGGCGGTAATATCCTCAAGCCGTTTTTCCGTCAGCTGCAGGCGGTCGTAGAGCGGATTCTTCGGGTCCATCTTCGCCAGATCACGTGCATTAGCCTCAAGGATTCTCTCCTTATTATCTATAATGGCATCGGCAACGGCATTCAGGATGTCGTTACGCTGCTGGTCGCTGAGCAGTGCCAGGCTTTTGCTGGCTCGCTTGACGCGTTCAAAAGTTTCTTTCAGTTGCATATCTTAAATTCTGTGTGGGGAGTTGTTTCCGAGTGTTCCATCAGGTCTACGAGCACATTCTCACGCTTGCCGTTAGCAATAATAACGCGGATGCCGGCCTGCTGAATCTTCGAGGCGGTGGCATATTTCGACTGCATGCCGCCGCGCCCGGCAGAGCTCTTCTCGGTCTGGATATAGTCGGAAAGGTCGGTGCCGGGCAGCACCTCCTTGATGAGTTGCGACTGCGGGTCAGCAGGATTGCCGGTGTAGACGCCATCGATATTACTGAGCAGAATCAGCGTGTCAGCCTCCATCATCTGGGCGATAAGACCGCTTAGCTCGTCATTATCGGTGAACATCAGCTCAGTGACGCTCACAGTGTCGTTCTCGTTGACGATAGGCAGGACGCCGTTCTCAAGCATCACCCGCATACAGGCCCGCTGGTTTTCGTACTGTTCTCCCGGACGGAAGTTCTCCTTCATGGTCAGCACCTGACCGACGTGGATATGGTATTCGCGGAACAGATCGTAGTAGAGTCCAATGAGTTTGGCCTGTCCCATAGCTGAGAACAACTGTCGCTGCTCCACGGAGTCCAGCTCGTGGTCTACGTTCTTCAATTCACGACGTCCGCACGCCACGGCTCCTGACGACACCAGTATCACTTCGTGGCCTTTCTGACGAAGCCAGGCTATCTGGTCTACCAATGCCGACATACGGGTCACGTCAAGTCGTCCGTCAGGACGTGTCAGTGCATTCGAACCTATCTTAACAACAATTCTACTCATTTGGCATCCTTTTGTCTGATTTCCACGCGACGTATCTTGCCGCTGATGGTCTTCGGCAGCTCGTCGACGAACTCAACGATGCGAGGATACTTATACGGTGCAGTCACTTTCTTCACATGCTGCTGCAGTTCCTTGACGAGGTCGTCGCCGGCCTTGTCTTTCCACTCTTTGCCGAGCACGACGGTAGCCTTCACCACCATACCGCGAATGTCGTCGGGTACGCCCGTGATGGCACACTCCACGACGGCGGGATGGGTCATCAGCGCACTCTCCACCTCGAACGGACCGATACGGTAGCCTGAGGACTTGATAACGTCGTCGATACGACCCTCGAACCAGTAGTAGCCGTCCTCGTCACGCCACGCCATATCACCCGTATGATAGATGCCGTCATGCCAGGCCTCGCGGGTCTTCTCTTCGTCACGATAGTAACCTTTGAAGAGACCGATAGGCTTCTTATCGCCCACGCGGACAACAATCTCGCCTTTCTCACCATCTTCACACGAAGTACCGTCGGCACGCAACAGGTCGATATCATACTGTGCATTAGGAATACCCATGCTGCCAGGTTTCGGTGTCATCCAGGGGAAGGTACCCAACGTCATCGTAGTCTCCGTCTGTCCGAATCCCTCCATCATCTGAATGCCCGTCTTCTCCTTGAACTTCTCAAAGACAGCAGGATTCAGGGCCTCACCAGCAGTACAGCAGTATTCGAGCGACGACAGGTTGTACTTCGACAAATCTTCGCGAATCATAAAGCGGTAGATGGTTGGCGGTGCGCAGAACGAGGTCACGCGGTATTTCTCCATCTGGCGTAGCAGTGTGTCGGCATTGAACTTCTCATGATCGAACACGAACACCGTAGCACCAGCAAACCACTGTCCGTAGAATTTGCCCCAGACAGCCTTGCCCCAACCTGTATCAGCAACGGTCAGATGAAGCGAGCCCTCGTGCAGGTTGTGCCAGAAGACGCCCGTCGTCAGGTGTCCCATGGCGTAGAGGTAGTCGTGAGCCACCATCTTCGGTTCGCCGCTGGTTCCCGACGTGAAATACATAATCATCGTGTCGTCGTTCTCGTTGACGAAGGCCGGACGCTGGAATTTCGGTGCCAGCAACACTTCCTTCTGGTAATCACGGAACCCTTCGGGGATGGGCTTGCCGTGATCCGTAATCGTGATATACTGCGTCACCGACGGACTCTCGGGCATGGCGGCCTGAATCTGGCTGACCACATAGGGGTCGTCAACGCAGATGATAGCCTTGATGCTGGCACGCGTGTTGCGGTACACAATGTCGTGCTTGGTCAGCATGTGGGTGGCAGGAATGACGATGGCACCAATCTTGCAGAGTGCCAGCATGACCACCCACCACTCGTAGCGGCGCTTCAGGATAAGCATCACCGGGTCGTTCTTGCCGATACCCAATGACTGCAGATACGACGCTGCCTGGTCCGACTGCTCCTTCAGTTGGGCATACGTGGCACGGATTTCCTCGCCCTGGTCGTTGGTCCACAGCAGGGCCAGCTTTTCGGGAGCCATCTCAGCCCATGCGTCCATGACGTCATAGGCGAAGTTGAAGTTCTCAGGGACGATGAACTCCAGGTTCTTGTTGTAATCCTCTACAGACGTGAATGTCGTCTGCTTCAAAAATCTATTTAGGAGACCCACCCCCTGCCCCTCCCTATGAGAGAGGGGAGTAGATACTCCTTGAGTTTCTGTTTTCTTTTCCATATCGTTTTCGTGTTTGTCGACTGTAATCACTCCCCTTCCTCCAAGGGAGGGGCAGGGGGTGGGTCTTTTATTCTACAGTAAAGGCGAGGAATTTCACGGGTTTGTCGCCAACGGCCAGCATACCGTGAGGCTTGGTGGAGTCGAAGTAGATGCTGTCGCCCTCTTCGAGGACGATGGTCTTGCCGCCGATGTAGAGTTCCATCTTGCCTTCGAGCACCATATTGAACTCCTGTCCCGCGTGCGTGTTCTTATAGACGGTACGCGCACCGGGCTTCGGTTCTACCGTCACGATGAAGACGTCGGCCTTGTGATTCACGAAACCGCCAACCAGACTTTGGTATTTGTAGGCTTTCGTGCGCTCAATGCTCATTCCCTGTCCCTTGCGCGTCACATAGTACGACTTCATGTGCGGTGCCTCCGCAAAAATCAGTTCTTCAGTCGACACACCGTACTTATGTGCAATCTTCATCAGGTTCGAGATAGTAATATCCAACTCTCCCTGCTCAATCTTCTCATACTTCGCCGCATCAATGCCGATGGTTTCAGCCATCTCACTCACGGGAATGTCGAGCACATCGCGCAGTCCGCGAAGGCGCTCACCAATCTGCTTTAGTTGTTCGTCCATTTTTATAAATTTAGATTTTAGAATTTAGAGTTATGAGTTGTTGCCCTGAGGGCAATTAAGAGTTATGAATTTAGAATTACCATGCGGATTGATGCTTGCTTGATTCTTAATTTATAATTCTTAATCGGCAAAGCCGACTGATCGGCTATGCCGCTTTGCTTGCAAAGAACTCTTAATTCATAACTTTTAATTCTTAATTCATTACTCATTTCGCTCCGGCTTTCAGTCCGCGGATAACGGCACTGGTAAATCCGGCATGCTCCATCTCGTTCAGGCCCTTGATGGTCACGCCACCCGGCGTCGTCACCAGGTCAATGGCGGCTTCGGGGTGCAGGCCCGTAGCCTCCAACAGCTCCACGGCGCCCTTCATCGTCTGCATGACGATACGTTTGGCATCGTCGGCCTTGAAACCTAACTCCACGCCGCCCTCAGCAGCAGCGCGGATATAGCGCATGGCGTAGGCTATGCCGCAGGAGGCCAGCGTCGTGCCTGCTGCCAGGTGCTGCTCGTCGGTGATGAGCGTCTCGCCCATAGCATCGAAGATGCCCTTCACCTGTTCCGTCTGCTGCTGCGCCACAGCACCGCACGGCACGAGGAACGTCATCGAGGCCAACTGCGCAATAGCAATGTTCGGGATACACAGGAACAGCGGCGGGCACTGCTCACCCAACCATCCCTGAATACTCTCCGACTTCACGCCGGCAGCTATGACCACAAGCACTTGCTTCTCAGGCTTCAGCTCATCCTTAATACCACTGAGCACACGCTCTACCAACCAGGGCTTGACACACACCATCACCACATCGGCACCAGCGGCTGCGGCACCGTTATCGGTCGTCACACTGACACCCAGTTTAACAAACTTGTCGAGTACGGCCTCCGACGGGTCGCTCACCGTAATATCTTCATTCTTATAGAGGCCGGTCTTTACCAGTCCCTCGACGGTGGCGCCGCCCATGGCGCCTGCACCAATCATTGCTATCTTCATAACACTTTCTTTAAACGTTCAATGAAATCGTCAGCATCTGCCTTTGTCAGACAAAGCGGCGGCAGCAGTCGCAGAATGTTTGTACCGGCACAGCCTGTGAAACAATGTTGTTCATAGATCAGCGGCTTGCGCACCTCGGCGTGCGGACAGTCAAGATCGATGCCAATCATCAGACCACGACCACGAATGTCTTTGATGCGCGGACTGTTCAGCATCTTCAGCTGCTCCATCAGATAGTCACCCACGACGCGGGCATTCTCAACCAGTCCTTCTTCCTCGTAAATGTCGAGTACGGCCAATGCTGCTGCACAAGCCAGATGGTTGCCGCCAAAGGTCGTGCCAAGCTGTCCGTAGACGGGCTTGAAATCGGGACTGATCAGCACGCCGGCCATGGGGAAGCCATTGGCAATGCCCTTAGCTACGGTGATGATGTCAGGACGTATGTCCAACCACTGGTGAGCAAAGAACTTTCCGCTTCTACCATAGCCACACTGTATCTCGTCACATATTAAAATAGTGCCATATTTCTTACAAGCCGCCTGTAGCCCTTGTGCAAATTCTTTCGTAGCCAGCTTAATGCCGCCCACGCCCTGGATGCACTCCAAGATGACGGCGCAGACATCACCCTTCTGCAACTCTGCCTCCCAGGCGGGCAGGTCGTTCAGCGGCAGATAGGTCACGTGACCATTATCATTGATAGGCGCAATGATCTTCGGATTGTTCGTCACCTCCACGGCCAACGATGTACGTCCGTGGAAAGCCTTCTCGCACGACAGCACGCGCGTCCGGCCGTTGGTAAACGACGCCAGCTTCAGCGCGTTCTCGTTGGCTTCTGCGCCACTGTTGATTAAAAAGAGTTGGTATTCGTCGTAGCCGCTGATCTTGCCTAAGCGCTCAGCCAGTTCCACCTGTAGCTTATTAACCACGGAATTCGAGTAGAACCCTATCCGGTTCAACTGCTCCGTTACCTTTTTTATATAATGGGGATGGGAGTGCCCAACAGAGATGACGGCGTGTCCGCCATACAAGTCCAGATATTCCTGCCCCTTGTCATCCCAAACTTTACATCCTTCGCCCTTAACAATGTTCACGTCAAAGAGCGGATATACGTCAAACAGTTTCATAATCAACACTTTTTTTGATAATCGGCTGCAAAGTTACGGCAAATATCCGACAATTTATCACTTTTCCCCACCTTTTTTTCGTCAGACGTCAAAAAAGAAGGCAGCAGTCCTTGCGGACTGCTGCCTTCGGGAATGATTGGCTCAAAATTACTTCTTGAACTGCTTTTCAAACTCAGCCTCTTCCAACTTCATCATGTCCATATCAGACAGAGGAATGGGCTCGAATGAGTCGAACGAGAGATGACGTATACCTCTGGTGGTGGCTCCGTCGATTGTGAATGTCATGACGGTTGTCATATCGCCATTACCAGCTCCCACAGGATAAACGCCAGATGCCGGGTTCGTGCCACTGGTCACGCGGACAGGCTCACCCTGGTAACGTGCAACAACCGACCAGCTTGTCGAAGTTTCCTTGTCGCAGTTCTTATACATATCGACCACTACTTTATAGGTGCCGCTCTCAACCAGCTCGGCAGGGAGGTAGATATTCTCCTTGTTCTTGCCGTCAATGCGACATCCTGCGTTAGAGTCAATATCCAAGCCATAAGAGACCTCTTCGCCGTTGATGGTCTTAGTACCTCCTCTGTGACCATAATAGATATGCTCACCACCCGGTGTGTACAGGTGCAGGTCAACGTCCTTGCTGTTGCTGAACGCCAGTTTCACCTCAATGGCACCAGGCATCGTCTCGATATAGAACATCTGCTTCTGAATAGGAGCAGTGACGCCACCGCCCGAAAGCTGGCCACTTAAGAGAAGTGTAGACGTTCCTGTATAAGACTGGCTCATCATCATAGGAATGGTGTAAGAGTTTAAGCCTCCTGCTCGTGTAGCTGCTCTTGAAGCTGCATACTCATAATAGCCGGGAGTGCCTTGTATACCGACGAAGAACTTCTCAATCGATTGTGCTGTGGTAATGGTGATATAGTTCATAGCACCATTCATGACCTGACTACTCACATCAACGCCATCCAATGTCTCCGTCATTGTAGCAGCGGGGAACTCGCCCCCGTTATAAACAGCGTTATCAATAGTAAAATACTTCTGCTGCAGTTCGTTTCCTCCCTGTGAATCGTCGTCGTCACTTGATGAACAGAACTGGAACTGGGTGGCAAAGAGAGCCATCGCCAGTAAATAAAAATACTTCTTCATAGTTTTTTGTTTTTTAGTGAATATTGTGAATATTATTTCTTTAACTTGACAAACTTCTGTCCGCTGCCGGTACGCACGCCGACAATCATCAGATCCTTATTCTGGGGAAGCATATATACATGGTACGGATTGCTCTGCATCTCTTCCAACACCCGTCCGGCAATATCGCAAATGACAACGGTGTAAGGCCCGGACACATTTTTAACGATCAGCTCATTACCCTGTACAGCATACTTGATATTCGACTCCGGTGTTTGGTTCACAGACTTAATGCCACTCGGATCACCCAACACCACCTTGACAGAGTCCATCACCACGGCATTGTAATTGGTGCGGCCAACGGCATAAATCCATTGCTCACCTTCAAAGCCACTCATGTCGAAATTCATCTCGTCCTTATCATAGTCGGCAATCAGGTCATCCTTCGACAAAATACTGAAGGCCATCGTCGTCATCATATCATTGCTGTGAGTCAGTTTCAGCTTATGCGTAAAGTTTGGATCATCAACTTCGCTGGCCTGAATCTTGATGAATGACGTAGGCAAAGGATCTGCAAAAATCGTTACAAAATGGTCGCTATAATCTGCGGCCATAGCACGTGTAGTTGCCGGCGGCGTCCCGAATCCTGTCAGCGAGAACTCGTAGGTGGGGGCACTTGTCAGCAGGTAATACAGCTGATCGTGTACCACAGACCAACTGGTGCAATTACAATGCATAGCCTGGCCCCATGTTCCCTTATAGATATACGACTTTGAGCATCCGCCTTTCTGGCTTTCCACCGTAACGACAAAGTCCGTTCCATTCGCATTTTCATCCAGATAGTTTCTTTCATGCTTTACCTCTTTGTTGAAGATGTGTTGTGCCAGATAACCATAGGCCTGGTAGAACGGTTCTGAAACGGCATATTTTATTCCTTCATAGTTAACCCAGTCGATCTCCGTACCGACGGCACACACGCGAATGCCATTCATCTTATCAGCATGATAGCCGAGTTCCTGAATGGGAGCACTCCTGGTGGCAAGGTCTTCTACGGCCTGCCGACTTGCATCATCTGCAAACACTTCAGCCTTTGCCTTGTCAAATTTTTCACCGAACCAATCAGCAACATAAGAATCCATGGCTTGAGCAGCCTCTAATTCAATGAAGTAGTCGCCTAACTTCGAACCGAAATGTGGCGTATTCAGGGTAATCAGTTTATTCGTATGCTTATTGTCAATCTCCTGATTGTAAAGACGTGACAGGATGCCGCCCATGCTATGGCCAACCATGTCATACTTGGTACTTGCTATACCTACTTCATACAATTTTCCACTGAGTGTCTTCAATCCGTTCTCTACAACGCGGTTCTGATGCGTGTTGGCGTAGAAAGAACTGGTGTTGGACTTACGATAATCCTGCAACTGGACTTGAAGTGAGAAATAGCATTTCTTGGTATTTGCCAGATAGTTATAGAATGGGACAAAACATTCATCATTGCTATTCAGTCCGTGCATCAGCAAAAGACCATTACGGCTGACGCCTATCTGCTTGGCTACGGCAGACTCACCTATGTTTTTGAACTTGATTCTGATGACCATATAATATGAGTACCAGGCAATGTTGGGATAATCCATAGGGAATACATTTGGCGCTGTCACGTGTACGGTGACAGTCTTTTCCGTGACTTCCTTGGTATAGTTACCTACCAAATTCGCATCGGTTACAAGAACCTTGTTATCGTCGTGGAAAAGGTCATTGCCGTCGTAGAAATAGTACTCAATTTCTGCCGATTCTATCGTGTACATCGGGTCGTTTCCCAAATACTTAAAGGTATAGTTCAACTTCGTCTCGCCGTCGGCCGTCATCAGCCAGGCCTCTTTACCCTTCAAGTTCGGGTCGAAGCAATTCTCAATGACAGAAGTGAACTGCCAAGGGTTCGTCTCCTCCTGGCGCGGCGATTTCTTCATACTACTCTTATGACCATTACCCAAATCTTCCATATAGAAGATGTCTCCTTCCTTGGGGATGCCGTTAGAGTTTTGAGCCCAAACATTACCGCCGGAAAGCAGCAAAAGAGCTAACACGAAAATCGGGGCGTAAATAGTTTTTTTCATATTATTATTGGTTTAAGTTTATTATAGCGTTGACTACTTATCACAGCCGTAGATGTTGCAAATTTATAAAATCTACCCCGAAGAAGTGTTTCATTTTGTAAAAAAGTACTCTCATTGTACAAAATGAGAGTACTTTTTAACAGTTTTTTAGTTTCTGTGTCACTTAGAAGGCCGAAGCCTTGAGCCGCAGGCCTGCCGTCTCGTCGATGCCAAACATCAGGTTCATGTTCTGCACGGCCTGACCGACGGCACCTTTCAGCAGGTTGTCGATGGCCGACGTCACCAGAATCTTCCCTTCGAAGCAGTCGACGTGTACCAACGCCTTGTTGGTGTTCACCACCTGTTTCAGGTCTATCGCCTTCTCGCTGTAATGGGTGAAGGCAGCATCGGCATAGAAGTCACGATAGGCTTCCACGACGTCTTCTGCCGGAGCCTTGGTCTTGATGACCGCCGTACAGAAAATGCCACGGGCGAAGTCGCCGCGATAGGGGATGAAGTCGATGCTGGCGTCGAGATAGCCCTGCACCTGCTTCAGCGACTGACAGATCTCTGCCAGATGCTGATGGGTGAAAGCCTTGTAGATGCTCAGGTTGTTGTTTCGCCACGAGAAATGGGTGGTGGCACCGGGCTTCTGGCCGGCACCCGTCGAACCCGTGATCGCATTGACAGCCACGTCCTCCTTTAAGATATTAAGGTGGGCGGCGGGCAACAAGGCCAGCTGGATAGCCGTGGCGAAGCAACCGGGATTGGCCACGTGTTGCGCCTTCGTGATAGCCTCTTTGTTGATTTCAGGCAGACCGTAGACATAGTCGTGGTTGCCTGCGATACGGAAGTCCTGTGCCAGGTCGATAATTTTCACGTGCGTGGGGATGGTGTGTTCCTTTAAAAAGGCCTCGCTCTTGCCGTGGCCGAAACAGAAGAACACGACGTCGACCTGCTCAAAGGGCATCTTGTCAGTAAAACGCAGGTCGGTGTCGCCGACGAGTCCTTCGTGGACATCGGACACTAAGTTACCAGCGTTACTCTCTGAGTTGGCGAAGACGATCTCTGCCTCGGGGTGGTTCAGCAGCAGACGGATGAGCTCGCCGCCCGTATAGCCGGCTGCACCGAGTATTCCCACCCTGATAGCAGACCCACCCCCCTGCCCCTCCCTGCGAGGGAGGGGAGTAGATACTTTTGCAATATGATTCTCCATTTTATTTAACGTTTAGAGGTAATTACTCCCCTCCATTCAGGGAGGGGTTGGGGGTGGGTCACCTCTCGTTCGGATGAATGCCGTAATACACTCTCAGCGGCGTCGAGCTGACCTTGATGAAGCCCTTGGCCTCGTCGGCAGTCCAGCCCGTCTGCGTCTCGCCGTACTCACCGAGCTTCGACTTCGTCAGGTCGTTCTCGCTGTCGATGCCCACGGTCTCAAAGCCGTAGGGGCGCAGCTTCAGGATGGCAGTGCCGGTGACGTGACGCTGGCTGGAGGTCAGCATGGCCTCGATGTCGGGCATAACGGGCTCGAGGTACTGGCTCTCGTGCAGGAACATACCGTACCAGTTGGCCACCTGGTCCTTCCAGTACTGCTGCCACTTCGACAGCGTAGACTTCTCCAACAGGCGGTGTGCCTCGATAATCAGTTTCGGAGCGGCAGCCTCGAAGCCTACGCGGCCCTTGATACCGATGATGGTGTCGCCAACGTTGGCGTCGCGGCCAATGGCGTACGAAGCACCAATCTCCTCAATCTTCTGGATGGCCTTCACACGGTCGTCGAACTTCTCGCCGTTGACGCCGACAATCTCGCCCTTCTCGAACTCAATCTTCAGCAGCTGTTCCTGCTCCTTGGCCGTGACATGCTTCAGATAGGCTTCCTCGGGCAGTCCCTGTGTGGGGTCGAGCAGCTCGCCACCACAGATACTGGTGCCCCAGATGCCTACATTGTACGAGTACTTCAGCTTGGTGAAGTCGGCAAAGAAACCGTGCTCGTTCAGGTAGTCCACTTCTTCCTTACGCGTCAGTTTCTTGTCACGCGTCAGGGTGATAATCTCCACACCGGGAGCCATCACGAGGAACGTCATGTCGAAACGTATCTGGTCGTTGCCGGCACCCGTCGAACCATGGGCGATGGCATCGGCACCAATCTCCTTGGCATAGCGCGCAATGGCGATAGCCTGGAAAATACGCTCACTCGATACCGAGATGGGGTAACAATTGTTACGCAGCACGTTGCCGAAGATCATATACTTCAGCGACTTCTCATAATACTCCTGCGTCACGTCGAGCGTCACGTAGGCCTTAGCGCCCAGCTTATAGGCATTCTCCTCGTTGACCTTCAGCTGTTCAGCGGAAAAGCCGCCAGTGTTGGCACAGGCAGCATAGACATCCCAGCCGTCCTGGGTCAGTTTCATCACGGTGTAACTGGTGTCAAGCCCACCAGAAAAGGCTACTACAAC
>JAEEGG010016856.1_pt1 | contig 15112 bp, 10 predicted proteins | sample 9134161 | NCBI WGS metagenome assembly JAEEGG01 (sample SAMN16246543, study PRJNA631951) | gut metagenome | biome: gut microbiome; feature: rumen; material: CR-attached | host: Bos | place: Iran: Karaj | collected 2018-10
ACCACGGCATCGGCAAGTACCTCGGGCTCTACGAAATCGTCTTCGACGGCCAGCCGCAGGAAGCCCTCGCGGTGGAGTACGCCGAGGGCGCGCGCCTCTACGTCCCCACCAGCCAGACGCACCTGCTCAGCCGCTACGTCGGCGTCGGCCGCACCCGACCGCCCCTCCACGCGCTCGGCGGCCAGCGCTGGCTCCGCGAGAAGGTCGCCGCCGAGCGCGCCGCCCGCGACCTCGCCGCCCAGATGCTCGAAACGCAGGCGAAAAGGTCCGCCCTCCCCGGACACGCCTTCGCGCCCGACGGGGCCTGGCAGGACGACTTCGAGCGCGCCTTCCCCTACGCCGAGACGCCCGACCAGCTGCGCGCCATCGCCGAGGTCAAGCGCGACATGGAGTCGCCGCGCCCCATGGACCGCCTCGTCTGCGGCGACGCCGGCTACGGCAAGACCGAGGTCGCCATGCGCGCCGCCTTCAAGGCCGTCATGGACGGACGGCAGGTCGCCGTGCTCGTGCCCACCACCGTCCTCGCCCAGCAGCATTACGAGACGTTCCGCGAGCGCATGGGGCGGTTCCCCGTCACCGTCGAGGTCCTCAGCCGCTTCCGCTCGCCCACCCAGACCGCCGCCGTGCTGGAGCGCGTCGCGTCCGGCAAGGTCGACGTCCTCATCGGCACCCACCGCCTGCTCGGCGCGGGGGTGCAGTTCCGCGACCTCGGCCTGCTGGTGGTGGACGAAGAACAGCGCTTCGGCGTCGCCGCCAAGGAACACCTCAAGCGGCTGCACCCGGCCGTGGACGTCCTGACCCTCTCCGCGACGCCCATCCCGCGCACCCTCTACCTCTCCCTCACCGGCGCGCGCGACATGAGCCTCGTCCAGACCCCGCCGCGCGAGCGCCTCGCCATCGAGACCTACGTCGCGCAGGACACCGACGAACTCCTCCGCGAAGCCATCCTGCGCGAACTCGACCGCGGCGGGCAGGTGTTCTTTTTGCACAACCGCATCGGCACCATCGCCGCCGTCCGCGAACGCCTCCTGCGGCTCGTCCCGCGCCTGCGCATCGGCGTCGGCCACGGCCGGATGGGCGAACGCGAGCTCGCCGGCGTCATGCGCGACTTCGTGCGCGGCCGCTACGACCTGCTCCTCTGCACCACCATCATCGAGAGCGGCGTCGACATCCCGAACGTCAACACCATCCTCATCGACCGCGCCGACCGCTTCGGCATGGCCGACCTCCACCAAATCCGCGGGCGCGTCGGCCGCGGCCGCGTCCAGGCCTACGCCTACCTCCTCCTGCCGCGCCACGGGGGCCTCTTCGGGGCGGCGCGCGAACGCATCCAGGCCATCCGCCGCACCGCCAGCCTCGGAGCCGGATACAAACTCGCCCTGCGCGACCTCGAAATCCGCGGCGCCGGCAACGTCCTCGGCCACGCCCAGAGCGGGCACATCGCAGCGGTCGGCTTCGACCTCTACTGCCAGCTCCTCGACCGCACCATCGCCCGGCTCAAGGGCGAGGCCCCGCGGCCGATCATCGACGTCCAGACCCGCTTCCCCTTCCTCGACCTCTCGCCCGACCCGGCCGACGCCGCGACCGCGGCCGCCCTGCCGCGCGACTACATCGAGGACGAGAACCTGCGCATCGGCATCTACCGCAAACTCGCCGGCATCGCCACCGAAGGCGAATCCGCGTCCCTTGCCGACGAAATCCGCGACCGGTTCGGCCCGCCGCCCGCGCCCGTCCGGCGGCTGCTGGCGATTGCGCGAATCCGCGTCCTGGCGGCGACCCTGGGCGTCCGCACGGTTTCCGTCGAAGGCGACCGCCTGCTCCTCTCCATCCCCGGCAACCGCTACCTCATGGTGAACGGCCGCCACATCCGCCTCCACCGCCACGCCCCCGACGACCGCCTCGCCGAAATCGAAAAGCGCCTCCGCGCCCTCGCCCCCGCGCCCCCCGCCTGACGCCCCCCCGCCCGGGGTGCGCACAATCCGCTGCCTCCGCGGCCGGCCGCGGATTTTCCAACGATTGGAAAATATTTTTCCAATGGTTGGAAAAATCGGCCCGTTTTTTCCAATGATTGGAAAAAATTTCCCTGGCTTGCACCGCGCCGGCGGCATCGCCACCCGCATCGGCCGAGTTTCCGGCACCCCTTCCGCCCTACATCCGCCGGTTCCGCCGCGCTTCCAGCGGCGCGTTCAGCCACGCCCGGATGTCGCTTTGCAGCCGCCGCGTCTCCGCATCCGGATTCCTCTCCCCCAGCACCCTCCTCAACGCCTCCCAGAACGCCCTCTCCCGCTCCACCCCCGCCCCCACGCCCACCCCCGCCCCATCCACTTGCGATATCAAGGGATTGTTGGGCTTTTCCTTCGATTTCCGCCGCCTCCCCCGCCCCGGTTTCGGCGGCTGGATCCGCCGGATCGTCACCATCCGCATGATGCCCAGCTTCGATTCCACCGCCCGCGTCAGCCGCGTTACCTTGGGGTTTTCCGCCAGCAGCGCATCCAGCTTCCGCTTCGCCCTTGCAACCGCCTTCCTCTCCTCCGTCGGCAGCCCGGCGAGGCCCTCCGCCGCTTCGTCGCTGTCCGGGAGCAGCCACTCCAGCGGAATCCGCGCATCCAGCCCCACCAGCTGACGGAGGCGTGTCGCCAGCTTTTTGTAGTGCATGGCCGTCGAGTAGGTGACCGACGGCACGTTCTTCTTCATCCACCCCTTCAGTCCGGGCTGCCGCGCGCAGATGCGCTTCGAGCCGTTGCGGGACTTCTTGAACACGAACCGCGAATCGAGCGTCGGCTCCAAGTCCGCGAGGCGCGACCCGATGCGGAGGCGCCCGCAAAGCGTCCTCGGGTCGATGTCCCACACGTCTTCGATGTCCTCCGGTTCGGGCACGCCGCGCAGGGACACGGCCTCGCGCGGCTCCGGCGGCACCACGGTTTCGCGCGGGGCGACATGCCGCCGCAGGCGGGCGAGGAGTTGCTTGCCGCCGTAGAAGGCGAGATGGAGGGCGACGGCGCCGGTGAAGGCCGCCAGGCCGAGCGGCAGGAGAATCTGGTCCTCCATCCGGGTGTAGCGGCGATCCAGGCAGGGCATGAAGAGTTGTTGGAGCTCTTTGAGGTAGCCGGGGGGAAAGATGGGTTCTGGTTTCATGCCGTCGAGAATGGATGAAAACCGGAGGGAATGCAAGAATTTCCTTTGATATCGCGACTACACCGGACATGTGGCGGGGGTGGGACGGTGCCTGGGGGGCGGAAGGAGGCGGAAGGTGGCGGAAGGTGGCGGCGGAAGAAGGAGTGGGAGTGGTGTGGTAGAGGAGGGGTGGGGGAGGAGGGGTGGGGAGCTTCTGGAGGAGGAGGAGCTGCTTGGAGGGGGGGGAGAAGTGCCTTGATGGGGACGGGAGGCGGGGCATCGGGAGCTGTTTATGAAATTGTGGCCGGACCCGGGAGACGGATTTGGGAGGTGCGGCTTTCAGCCGCGCCATGGACTTGGACATGTGGCGCGGCTGGAAGCCACACCTCCCAAAACGCGGATACACTGTTTTCTTCAACCGCCGGTTTGTTGTGCTGGCCATGGATAATCGCGCGGGCAGCGTGAAGGGTGGGGGCGTGTCTCCTCGCGCCGCGGCGGCTGGGGATGGCCGCCCTCCCGGGGATTGCCATGGGGTTGCCGGGTGGAAACCGTGTCTTTTGCATGGCGCGGCCGGCCGGCGGGGGGCGACCTCCGGGCGGCCCGCCATGGGGCGTCCTTCCGCGCGGCGGGCTTCCCGGGGGAGGAAAGCGCTGGACGTGCGGGGGGGGCATCCGTTATATATGCGCGCCTGTTGCGCCGGGGTCCGTTCCGGACGGGCCGCGGCCGGAAAGGAACCACAGGATGAAGATTGGATTGGCATCGGACCACGGCGGCTTCGAGATGAAGCAGCGGCTCAAGGAACTGCTTTCGGGGCGCCCGGGAGTGGAAGCGACGGACTACGGCACGTACAGCCGGGAGTCGGTCGACTACCCGGACTACGCGGTCGAAGTGGCGCGCCGCGTGGCGGACGGCCAGCTGGAGCAGGGGGTGCTGGTCTGCACCACGGGCGTGGGCATGAGCATGGTCGCCAACAAGTTCCCGAACGTGCGCGCGGCCCTGGTGTTCAACGCGAAGATGGCCCGCATGGCGCGGGAACACAACAACGCGAACGTCCTCGTGCTGGGGCAGGACATCGTGCCGATGGAGGACCTGGAAGGCATCCTGGAACAGTGGTTCTCCGCGGTGTTCGAGCCGGGCAGCCGCCACGACCGGCGGGTGCAGAAGATCGACGCGTGCGCGGCCCGTGTCACGGAGCCGGTGTCGGTGCGGGAGAAGGATTTCGAAATCTACGCGGCGCTGAAGAACGAGGCGCGGCGGCAGAAGGAGAACATCGAGCTGATCGCGTCGGAGAACTACGTGTCGCGCGCGGTCCGCGAGGCGCAGGGTTCGCTGATGACCAACAAGTACGCGGAGGGCCTGCCCGGCAAGCGCTACTACAACGGGTGCGAATGGGTGGACGAGGCGGAACGGCTCGCCATCGAGCGCGCGAAGGCGCTCTTCGGCGCGGAGCACGCGAACGTCCAGCCGCACAGCGGCAGCGGGGCGAACATGGCGGTGTACTTCTCGGTGCTGCAGCCGGGGGACACGATCCTGTCGATGAGCCTCGACCACGGCGGGCACCTCTCGCACGGCCACAAGCTCAACTTCTCGGGCCGCTTCTTCCACGTGGTGCCCTACGGGGTGAACGCGGAGACGGAGCGGATCGACTACGACGAGGTGGAGCGGCTGGCGAAGGAGCACAAGCCGCGGATGATCGTGGCGGGCGCGAGCGCGTACTCGCGGATCATCGACTTCAAGCGGTTTCGCGCGATCGCCGACGCGGTGGGGGCCTACCTGACCGTGGACATGGCGCACATCGCGGGGCTGGTGGCGGCGGGGTTCCATCCGAGCCCGGTGCCGTACGCCGACTTCGTGACCACCACGACCCACAAGACCCTGCGCGGTCCGCGCGGCGGGCTGGTGCTCTGCAAGGAGGCCTACGCGAAGGAACTCGACAAGACGGTGTTCCCGGGCCTGCAGGGCGGTCCGCTGATGCACGTGATCGCGGCGAAGGCGGTATGCTTCCAGGAGGCGCTCCAGCCGGCGTTCAAGGAGTACGCGCGGCAGATCGTCGCCAACGCCCAGACGCTGGCCGCGGAGCTGGAAACCGCCGGGCTGCGCATCGTCTCCGGCGGCACCGACAACCACCTCATGCTGGCCGACCTGACCCCGCTCGGCGCCACTGGCAAGGACGTCGCGACCGCGCTCGACAAGGCGCTCATCACGGTCAACAAGAACGCGATCCCGTTCGACAAGCTCAAACCCTTCATCGCTTCCGGCATCCGCATCGGCACCCCGGCCGTCACGACGCGCGGCATGAAGGAGCCCGAGATGAAGCAGATCGCCAAGTGGATCGGCGAAATCGCCATGCACCCCGACAACGAGAAGGCCATCGAGCGCATCCGCGGCGAAGTCATCGCCCTGACCTCCCGGTTCCCCGTTCCCTGACGGCGGGGCGGGGGGGAAAGTCAGGAGACGCTCGGTTCGGTCCCGTCGCCGGTGGCGGCGGGTTCCAGCCCCTGCACATGCCCGGGCCTCCACGGCCAGAACAGGGGCCGGTACCAGATGCCGGACCCCTGCAGAATGCTCCAGCCCAGGCCGTATCCCGCGCCGATGAAGGGCGCTTGGGGGTAGATTTGCGCGTGGTCCGCGTCGTTCATGGCGAATCCCCGCGGATGGGCCGCCTCCAGGGTCGGCTCGCCGTCCGGGAACGTCAGGAGTTGCACCGCCAGGACCGGGTTTTCGACCTTCTCGACCACGATGAACCCGCAAGCGCCGCCGTCTTCCGGCGGCAAGGCGCACAGGCCGACGACTTGCAGCGAAAGCCGGTTCGTGTAGGTTCCGTCCGGGAGCTGTTCGTGGAACCCGTAGTGGTAGCCGTCCGAGCCCACGGAGGCGAACTCCTCCACCACGAGGTCCAGCCGGCCATCGCCCGTGAAGTCGCATTCCAGGACCTGGACTTCGGTGTCGGGCGTGATCTCGTACTCGAGGTGCACCACGTCTTCGCCCGCCAGGGTCAGGATCGTATCCGTTTCGCCGACCGGCTGTTCCGCCTGCAACTCCGCGGGCAGGTCGCCGATCCGCACCCACTTCCCGACGATGCCCGCGGCGGCGTAGGCGGACGCCACGTCCGCGTCCTCCATGCTGTCTTGCGTCCCCAGTTTCTGCCAGTGTTCGGCGAACGGGGAGACGGCGAATCCGCGGCTCTCCGCGTATTCCGCGGCAAGCGCGACCAGGCCGGTCCAGTCCTCGATGTCGTACGGGTGCTTCCGCTGCGCGAACTGGAGCGCATCGACGGCCCGGTCCTTCTGCCCGTCCGACAGCGGGACCGTGCGGAGGAGGTCCGAAAGGACCTCCCTCGCCCGCCCGAAGCAGCCGAGTTCGGTCAGGAGGACGCCGCGCGCCACGACCGTGTTGTCGAGCTCCTCCCCCCCGGCCGTGACGATGCCGCCCGTTTTGCTGACGAGAACGGGGCGCAGGCCGGTGAAATTCCGTTTCTGGCGCTTGCCGACGTTCGCGAACGTCGACGGCAGCACGGAATCGTAGTCGATTTCGACAAGGTCCCCGGTCCCTTCCAGCCCCAGGATTTCCATGAGGAAGCGGCCCGTCGTTTGGAGGAGGCTGGCCGTCGCGGTGCGGGTGAAGAGGAACGTCCCTTCCCGGGTCTTCATCCAGGACGGGCAGCCCAGGAGGGTCGCGGCATGCCCCCATTCGAGGGTGGTGGGGATCGAAACGAAGCAATTGGACGGGAGCTGGGCGGAGCAGGCCTGGGTGAATTTGTCGCAGAACTCCACGGCCTCCAGCCAGTCGATGTCCACGAGCGTCTGGTCGGGGGAGCGTCCCGGGCGCACGGCCCGTCCCATGATGGTGGCGAAGTCGCCCTCGGTCGCCATCCGGTCCGCAATCCAGAACGGCGATATCGTCACCGGCGTGGTCTTCTCCAGCGAATTCGTGAGGCTCTGGGTCATGCGCTCGAGCGGGAGATCGCTGGTCCCGGCCACCGGGACGAAGTTCCACCGGTGGCCGTCGGCATCGACGATTTCCACCGGGCCGGGCGAACGGGTCCACTTCCACACGCCGACCGCCAGAATGACGGCAACGGCGGAGATGGCGACGACAAGGGCTTTTTTCATGGCTGTCCTTTCCAATGGCGGGGGAGGGGGGGCGCGGGGGAAAAACGCGGCAAGACCCGCCCGGGCCATCCGCATTGCGCATGGCCACTATAGGGGCTCGCGGGAAAACCGCAAGGACAACCTCCGGATTCCGGCGCCCGGTGGCGCGGGGCCTGTCCGCGGGGGCTCGCCCCTTCCGCGCTTTCTTCTTCCCTTTCCCCGCCCGGCGTGGATAATGCGCGGGATTTTACACGACAGGAGCATCGACATGGACATCCACGAACTCGAACAACGGACCCAACAGGCGCTGGACGAAGTGCAATCGGCGCCGGACGCGGCGGCGGTGGAAGCCTTGCGCGTCCACTACCTCGGCCGCAACGGCCTCCTCCCCCAGTGGATGGGCCTGCTCAAGGAAGCCGCCGACAAGCGCGCCATGGGCCAGGCGCTCAACCGCTTCAAGACCGGCGTGCTCGCCGCCGTCAACGCCCGCAAGGACGCCCTCGCCGCCGAGGCGAAGGCCGCGCAGGCGGGCGCGTTCGACCTCTCGCTGCCCGGCCGCTGGACGCGCCGCGGCCGCCTGCACCCGATCACGCAGCTGATCGACCGGACGAGCGCGATCTTCCGCCGCATGGGCTTCACGGTGGCGGACGGGCCGGACATCGAGACGGAGCACTACAACTTCGACGCGCTGAACACGCCGGCGGACCACGCCGCGCGCGACACGCAGGACACGTTCTACCTGCCGGGCGGGAACCTCCTGCGGACGCAGACCTCGGCGGTGCAGGCGCGGTGGATGGAGGCGCACAAGCCGCCGGTGCGGATCGTGTGCCCGGGCCGCTGCTACCGCCGGGACACGACGGACGCGACGCACAGCGCGAACTTCCACCAGATCGAGGGCCTCTACGTGGACCGCCGGGTGAGCCTGGCGGACCTGAAGAGCGACATGGACCACTTCGCGCGCGAGCTGATGGGCAGCGGGGTGAAGAGCCGGTTCCGCGCGCACTTCTTCCCGTTCACGGAGCCGAGCGTGGAAGTGGATTTTTCGTGCCACATGTGCGGCGGCAAGGGCTGCCGGGTATGCAAGGGGAGCGGCTGGATCGAGATCATGGGCGCCGGCATGGTGGACCCGAACGTCTTCGCGGCGGCGGGCTACGAACCGGACACGGTGACGGGCTACGCCTTCGGGATGGGCCTGGAGCGCCTGGCGATGATCCTCTTCGGCATCGACGACATCCGCCGCCTCTACGAAAACGACGCCCGCTACCTCGCGCAGTTCTGACCGTATAACGTATAGTTTTCTAAAATCTGCTATCTCCATGACACGACATAATCCAAACAAAGTTGCTGGTGTTTCCACTTCAAAACAATACGCAGATTTTCAACAGCGTTTCAAGTTGCTTGCCACTAAACACCCCCATCTTATCATCAATACGCTTTCAAACATTTTCACCATGCGCCTCATCGGGAATAAAACCCATGGTGACTTGGCGGAAATTGGAATTGCAGAATTTATCCATCAGTTCATGTATGATTTTGAGTGTGAACATGTCGGAAAAGATGAGTTCCGTTCCAAGGAACATGAGGAAGATATCGTTGTCATTGATGAAATCAACAAGACGCGGATTCCTATCAGCCTGAAAGCGTATGGTGATGGACCTCTCCAGCTTTCAACAGACAAATCATCTAAAATGTTCAAAAAGTTGCAGACTTGTCCAGATGATATAAGTGACGCTCAAACTATCAAGTCCATCTTCTCTTCCGATGAATTTGCTCCGCTTGATATTACCCATATTCTGCCATTTGTTTATCGGGAAAAAACCATGCAGTTCAATATCATGGTTTTCAATTTCAGTCGGATGAAAAGTGAGGTGTCAAGAATTCTGTTTGTCCAAAATGGTTGTCGATATAATCCTAAAACCAAATCTCTCCAGAAAGAAAACCGTCGCAAGCATCCAATTTACGTTATGTTGGACAAAGAGGGCCAATATGTCTGTGAAGTCCGCTATGGGGATGCTGCGGCCAATGCATTGCAACGAGGTTTGTGGACGCATACAATTCATGCTGCACCTTTCTTCAATAGCTTGACCAACGGGTGGATTTCCTATAGCCAGAATCCTAAGTTAGTGGAGCTCTTTCGCCTTGCACTTAACAGTACTCCCGCAGGACATGAAAAAGCAGCGTTGCTGTTGCAGAAAGACATTGACGAATTTCGGGAATGTCCATGAACGGCCAGTTAAGTCTTTTTGAGGATGTGGGGGTGCCTTTAGTAACAGAAGGCATCAAGTATGCTGGCTCCAAGCTGAAAATTTTGCCATATATTCAGGAAGTCGTCCAATCGTTGCCTATCCACACTGCTTTGGATGCGTTTTCCGGAACAACGCGCGTTGCACAGGCTTTTGCACAGATGGGATACGACACGACGGCAAACGATATCGCCCCGTGGTCTGAAGTATTCGCGACCTGCTATCTGCTGGCAGATAAGCCCGATTCGTACTATCGTCCCATGTTGAATCACCTCAATTCCCTTGAGGGAAAGTGGGGCTGGTTTACTGAGCACTATGGTGGCGATGCTCCTGAAGGGAAACGTCCTTTCCGCACCAAGAATGCCATGAAACTTGATGCCATTCGGGATGAGATCGACAGAATGGATTTGTCATGGGTCGATAAATGTGTGGTGTTGACAAGTCTTATTTTGGCATTGGATGCCGTGGACAACACTCTTGGGCATTATGTCGCGTATTTGGCCGGGTGGTCATTGCGCTCTGTTTTGGATCTCCACCTGAAGTTGCCTCGCCGTTTTCCCTTGCATACGCGGAACCGGGTGATGACGGGAGATGTCTTCGATGCCGTGGAGACATGGCATGACTTGGTATATTTCGACCCTCCCTATGGTTCGAACAATGAAAAAATGCCTCCAAGCCGCGTCCGTTATGCTGCCTACTACCATCTTTGGAAAACAATCGTTCTCAACGACCGCCCGAAAGTGTTTGGAAAAGCCAATAGACGGGAAGATTCTCGCGATACAGTTGCGACCAGTGTGTTTGAGGAGTACAGGAAAAATGCGGAGGGGAAATATATCGCAATGCGGGCATTGGATGACCTTGTCGAAAAAACACGGGCCCGTTACATTTTGATTTCATACGGTTCAGGAGGCCGGACTACGAAACAAGAATTGCACGATATCGTTTCCTCGCATGGGAGATTGCTGGACGCAAGGGAAATCGACTACCGCAAAAATGTGATGAGCGGGATGCGATGGACGAATGCATGGGTAACTGCGAACAATGAGTGCAAGGAATATCTGTTCCTGATGGAGAAATGACACAATGTCCGATGCAGGTTACAGAACAGCGAATGCCCGCGGCGCGCAAGAAGTTTTCCAACCATTGGAAAAAAAGTTTCCAATCATTGGAAAAAACGGCGCGATTTTTCCAACCATTGGAAAAAAACTTTCCAATCATTGGAAAAAAGCGGAAAATTTTTTCCAATCGTTGGAAAACCGGCGAAAATATTTTCCAATCGTTGGAAAACTGTGGCGTTCATTCCACGTTTGCCGAGTTCGGGTAAACACCATTTACCCAATCGTTGGAATAATCCTGACGCCCATCCGTGAGAAAGGGGCCGCGGCATGACGGCGGACGGAAAGCGGACGGAGGAGCGCTTGACGGGCAAGCAGCGCGCCTTGCGCGGGCTGAAGTATTCCCTTGGCGTTTTTGCCGTGGTGTTCGTGCTGGCCGCGGCGAGCGTGACGGTCGTGCCGGAACGGGACGTGTGGAGTTGGAGAGCCGCCTTTGGGGCCGTGAGCGCCTTGCCGGCCTCGGTGCTGGCGGGGTTGGTTGTCATGGCGTTCCCCCGGCGCCGCCTCTGGCACGGGATTTTCGCCGTCGTGGTCGCCTTGGTGGCGTGTGGGTTGTTTTTGTGAAGTTTTTGGAGAGCGAAAGGAAGTTTTGACGTGACGGTGAACATGGACAGTGCACGGTCGGCGGAACGCCGGACGAAAAAAGAGAGCGCCTTGCGGGGAATGCGCCCGTGGTGGGAGTTGTTCGTCGGCGTGGGGGCCCTCGTCGCGGGGGCGGCGTTGCCGGGGTTGGACGAGCGTTACCAACCGTTCGTGGGCGGAACCCTTGCCACCGTGTTGTTCGCGGGAATGGCCGTCGCGATGGTCAAGTCGTTCGCCCGGCGCCAGCCTTGGCGCGGCGCGGGGTGGGCGGCGCTGATGGTGTTGTTCGTTTGCGCGTTGTGGTTTTTGCTGTCCGCGAAAGGCCCAAGGAGCTTCTGACGTGACCTCGAACATGGACAGCGAACGGTCGGCGGAACGCCTGACGGGCAAGCAGCGCGTTTTGCGCGGGTTGAAGTATTCCGCAATTGCGCTCGCCGTTGATTTCGTGTTTTGGATGTTGCTCTATCTTTGTTTGGCGAAAGGGGAGCCAGAGGGGTGGCAGTGGGGCCTCGTGTCGTGGCTGGTCCATGGCTTGCCGACGGCCGTGCTGGCAGGCGGGATTGTCATGCTGTTCCCGGTGAGACGCCTCTGGCAAGGGATATTCGCCGTCGTGGTGGCCGTGCTGGCAACCGGAGTGTTGTGATGTGAAGTTTTTGGAGAGCGAAAGGAAATAGAAAGATGAAAGTTCCGCTGAGTTGGCTGAAGGAATACGTGGACATCGAGCTGCCGGTCGGGGAGCTGGTGGACAGGCTGGTGTTTTCCGGCATCGAGGTCGAAGGCGTCGAAAAGGTCGGCGGCGCGCCCGCGGGCGTCGTCGTCGCCAAGGTCCTCGACGTCGCCAACCACCCCAACAGCGACCACCTGCATTTGTGCACCGTCGATTACGGCGCCGCCGAGCGCCCCGTCATCGTGTGCGGCGCGCCCAACGTGGAGGCCGGCGGGACGTATCCCTTCGCGCCGCTCGGCACGGAGCTGCCCGGCGGGTTCAGGATCGAGAAGCGCAAGGTGCGCGGCGTCGAGAGCTGCGGCATGCTCTGCGCCGCCGACGAGCTCGGAATCGGCTCCGACCACTCCGGACTCATGGTCCTCGACTCCTCCCTCGCCGCCGGCACGCCGCTGACCGCCGTCCTCGGCGAGCCCGAGACCGTCCTCGAACTCGAAATCACCCCCAACCGTCCCGACGAAATCAGCCTGATCGGCGTCGCCCGCGAAGTCTCCGCCCTCACCGGCGCCCCCCTCCGCCTCCCCGACGCCACGCTCCGCGAGGACGGCGGCCCCGTCGAGGCCGAGACCCGCGTCGAGGTCGAGGACACCGCCGACTGCCCCCGCTACAGCGCCCGCGTCCTCAAGGGCATCAAGGTCGGCCCCTCCCCCGACTGGATGAAGCGCCGTCTCGAAGCCGCCGGCATCCGGTCCATCAACAACGTCGTCGACATCACGAATTACGTCATGCTCGAGACCGGCCAGCCCCTGCACGCCTTCGACAAGGCCCGCCTCGCCGAGGGCCGCATCGTCGTCCGGCACCCGCGCGAGGGCGAGACCATCACCACCCTCGACGGCGCCGAGCGCCCCCTCTCCCCCGAAATGCTCGTCATCTGCGACGCCGAAAAACCGCTCGCCGTCGCCGGCGTCATGGGCGGCGAATACAGCGGCATCGCCGACACCACCACCGAAGTCCTCCTCGAAAGCGCCTCCTTCCGCGCCGCCGCCATCCGCTCCACCTCCAAGAAACTCGGCCTCCAGACCGACTCCGCCTACCGCTACATGCGCGGCGTCGGCCCCGACGCCGTGCCCCTCGGCTCCCGGCGCGCCGCGCGCCTCCTCGTCGAGCTCGCCGGCGCCACCCTCTGCAAGGGCGCCGTCGACATTTACCCCGCCCCCAAGGCCCCCTGGACCGTCACCTGCCGCACCGCCGCGTTGCGCGACCTCCTCGGCATGGACATCCCGCGGCCCGACGTCGTGCGCATCCTCGCCTCCCTCGGCCTCGAAATCCTCGACGACCGCGAAGACGCCGTCACCGTCCGCGTCCCCACCTTCCGCGAAGACCTCACCCGCGAAGCCGACCTCGTCGAAGAAATCATCCGCATCTACGGCCTGAAGAACCTCCCGCCCGTGCGCCCCTTCGCCACCGTCGTCGAAGGCGCCGACGACCTCCCCTACCAGGCCAAGCGCCGCCTGCACGAAACCCTTGCCGGATTCGGCCTCCAGCAAGTCATGAACTACTCCTTCCTCTCCGACGCCCTCCTCGACCGCTTCGATCCCGAAGGCTCCCCCTCGCGCGTACGCCTGAGCAACCCCCTCACCGCCGACCACACCGTCATGCGCGACGCCCTCTTGCCGCAAGTCGTCGAAAACATCGGCCTCAACGTCTCCCGGCAGGTCGCCGAATGCGCCTTCTTCGAGACCGGGCGCGTCTTCCGCCTCGCCCCCGACGGCACCCCCACCGAGAGCGACCACCTCGCCATCGCCCTCTTCGGCCCCGTCGGGCGGACCGGACTCGACAAATTCGCGCCCGTCGGCGAACTCGACATGTACCTCTGGCTCAAAGGCCTCTGGACCCAGCTCACCGACACCCTCAACCTGCGCGGCGCCTGCCTGCGCCCCGCCGACCGCCCCTGGGGAGCGGCCGGCCGCGGAATGGAAATCACCATCGCTGGCAAACCCGCCGGCTGGCTCGGCCTCCTGAACCCCGACATCGCCGCCAAATGGCGCATCCACTCCCCCGTCGGCGTCCTTGAAGTCGAACAGACCCCCCTCCTCAAGGACGTCAACACCCTCCGCAAACTCGCCCCTCCGCCCGCCTATCCCAGCACCCGGCGCGACGTCGCCCTCATCGTCGACGCCTCCGTCCGCCACGAACAAGTCCTCAAGATCGCCAAGAAGGCCGCCCCGCCCGAGCTGGAGAAGATCGAACTCTTCGACATCTACGAAGGCAAGAACCTGTCCGGCCGCAAGAGCCTGGCCTACGCCTTCACCTACCGATCCGCCAAAGGCACCCTCACCGACGCCCAAGCCAACGCCTTCCAGCAAAAAATCAACGACGCCCTCAAGACCCAGCTCCCCGCGGAAATCCGCGAGGGGTAGAGCGATTCAAGTTTTCTGCCACTTCCCGGACGTTTCCCTCCCACAAAGGTCGCGCGGAAGCGCGACCCTCCCGGTGCGCTCTCCACGGGGAGGGACGCGCTTCTGCGCGTCCTCATTGGAGAAGGTGGCGACACAAGGGGTAGCGGCCACACCATTTCGCAAACCGCTCTAAAGCGGCCCCGCGCGGCTGCCAAGCCACCCCAGCGCTTGCAGCCGCAACCGTTCCTGCCGAGGCGGGAGATCGGAAGCTTCCAGAAAGCCCACGAGCTCCCGCTTTGTGTTTTCCAGCAACCCCTCGTCGAGGAACACGCCTCCCCCCCGCCGCACCCGCGGCAACCGCACCAGCCCCAGCGCGTTGTCCACATGCCGGGCCAGACGGCTGAAATTCCAGTGCTCCCGCAGCAACTTCCCCAGCCGCCTCCTCGCAACCCAATACTGTCCAACAAGCTCCCGCGGAACCTCCCGCCTGCAATCCACTCTCGGCAGCAACCATTCCAGCGGCAATCGGTCGTCCAGCCCCAACAGCGCCCGGAGCCGCACCGCGAGCCTCTTGTAGCGCATCAGCGTCCCGTAATTGACCTTGATTCGATTGTCCTCCAGCCACCCCCTCACCCCGCGCCCGCGGCCCGAAATCCGTTTCGCCCCCCGGCCCGAAACCTCATAATGGTTCCCCGAATCCAGCGTCGGCGCCAAATCCGCCAACCGCGACCCCAGCCTCAACCGCACGGCGAGCGTCCGCGGCCGCTTTCCCGCCTCCTCGACCAACTCCTCGGGCGTCGGCGTCCCCCTCAGCGACGGCGACGGCGGCTTCGGCGCCCGCAACCTTGCCCTCCGCCGCAGCTCCCCGAGGACGGCCTTCCCGGTTTCGTTTGCCAGCGAGGCC
>JAEEGG010016857.1_pt1 | contig 15112 bp, 11 predicted proteins | sample 9134161 | NCBI WGS metagenome assembly JAEEGG01 (sample SAMN16246543, study PRJNA631951) | gut metagenome | biome: gut microbiome; feature: rumen; material: CR-attached | host: Bos | place: Iran: Karaj | collected 2018-10
CATGCGCAACTCTCTCAACTACTTCTCCAACAATTACGAATTGTTCCTGCAGCAGTTAGAGGATATGAAAACAACACTGTCGGAAATCAATTAATAATATTAAATAAAACCCAACAGAATCGCCATGAGTCCATAAGAAACATCAAATCATTTTGGAGTGTGGAAGAAATCGATTATCCAAAATCTTTCAAGTCGAAATACATCAGTCGAGTGTCATCGTCCTTATCCTTTTCTGTAAAAAAGCGGAATTTGTTACGTTCGTAGAATCCTGTTGCAGAAGTAAGTGCATCGACTGTCACAAAACGGCATCCCGTCCGATTCCCATGAGTAAAAACATATTTCACACTATCAAGGATAAGTCGTCCGATTCCATTTCCTGCATACGACTCGCTTACAGCCAAACGTCCAACCTTTACTGCAGGATAATGATTCCGCTGTTTACTGAATGGAATCTTCCGATTGATCCGGTTACGCACGCTTTTCTCAGTTTCATTGAGGCGAACCACATCGTTCAGCAGACTATAATAGGCAATGATATCACCATTCTCCGAGTTAACAAGCAGGTAGGTGACGGCAAGATATTCTGTTTGATAATCTTTGGACTCATCCAACAAAAATTCGTTCAAGTCGCCTTCGGCACACTTGAACGCAGTAAGGTCAGTTTCGGGTGTCAGCACTCGAATGGAAATGTCAGGAAGGCTCATCGGAACAACGGACAGTCAGGTGAGTTACGCTTGAACATCTCGTATGCCAGTCGAGCTCTTTCCTTTTCTTCTGAAGATGCAGGAGACGGATGGCTCATGTGCCAGCGAAAACGCTCCGCATCTTTACCCGTCAGCACGGGGGTTTCTTTAATCGGTCTTGCCATAATCAATCTGCCTTTATTATGTTTTCGGCGGCAAAGGTACGAATAAGTGAGTAAAAAAACAAATATATTTGAGTTTTTTCGAGCGGGAGTACTTAGAGCGATAGCTCAACGTACAAATATATTTCGAGAATAATCAAATAACCCCCCAAATATTTATGAAACTGTCCAGAAATGGACATGTGATTGTCCGATAATGGACACTTGTGCCGAAAGCAAAGACTCATTATCAATGAGTTATGCTTCTGGCATGAGATTTGTTGAAAGAAAGTGGTGTTTTGTTGTTACAAAATGGGAATATTTTCGATATTAAATAAAGATAAAGAAACAAATGAAAACAAAACTTTTGACAATGTTGTTTGCCCTCGTTGCATTAGCGGGGCAGGCGAAAGAGAAGACAATTGTGTGGGAACAACCCACGATAGAGTACAATAACTATTGCGGAGACGGGGCTTACAGTCTGAACCTTGATGTGACAAGGGTGGAACTGAAGGCTGCCGAGACATTGGTGTATATAACCATGAAGCGGAGTGTATATCCGGAAAATTGGTTTAGGTTCGTTAGTGACACTTACCTGAAAGTGGGTGACAAACGCTATACCGTTGTGTCTGCTGATGGCATCGAACTCGACAAACAGGAATATGGTGGCAAACGTGACATTGTGTTTCATTTTCCCCCACTGCCCAAGGGTACGAAGGTTTTTGACTTCATCGAGGGTGATGGCGAGGGCGCTTTCCAAGTCAAGGGAATCAAACCAGTGGAGGAACGTTGGAAGCAGTTGCTCCCTTCCTGTTGGCGTGACGATCAGACGGGCGACTGGAAGATTGCTTTCTTCGAGGATTATGCCATTTATGACTGCAAGTTCTGGGACTATCAGCAATGTGATGTGAACCCCCAGACGGGTGAGGCAAAGATGGTGATGAGCAATGGTGATGACGAGCTGACAGTTATAGTCGGCAAAGACAAGAAGGGCACTCGCACCCTACAAATTGGCAACCAGACGGTGGCGTGCAGCATGATCACTAGCCGCTTCTTGCCTGACTATCCCACGAAAGACATGAGCACGTCGTTTCGTGACAATGGTTTCCATAAGGGGGATTCTGTCACGTTGGTGGGCGTTGTCCGCAGCGAGGATAAAAAGATAGAGAAAGTGAAGTTCTGGAGCGCTTTCACAGACCTGTATGAGGGAGCCTTTTTAGCCACTTCCGAATATGAGGCAGCAGTTGATTCGTTGGGACGTTTCCAAGTGACTATTCCTGTGGTGAATTTGACCAATCTGTATCTGCTCCAATGGCCTGCAGGCGGTTTCATCGTGGAGCCAGGTGAGACATACTTCATCATGTGGGACGCGAAGAACGGTCAGACTTTGGTGATGGGCGAGCATGCCCGTTTGCAGAATGAGATGATTGCCCACGAAGTACCCCACAGTTTTAATCCTCCAGAAAGTGAGGAAGAGACTACGGCAGAGGAATGGGTCTCTTATATAGACGTGTGCAAGAAGGGAATAGCGGATGAACTTGTCGCGTTGGACAGCGTTCTCACATCTGCTCCCACGTTGTCAGAACGCTATCGGATTCAGGCCGAATCGGATGCGCGGTTAGGTGTATCCACCTGGTTTGTGGGGCGTTTTATGGACTATCCCTTTTGGGAGCAGGAAATGCCAGCCGAAGTGATTAATTACACCAATGAGTCGCTGTTGCCACACCTGAACGAGTCGTTGATCTCCACCGATGCTGCCAACGCCTTTTTCTCCTATTACACCTCCATGATGTGTGAAGCGACTTCTCCCCATAAGATTAATTATTGGGCTTCCTCAGCAGAAGAGGCGCACGAGCAATCCATGCTGACCGTGTTGAAGCCTTTCTATGAATACGTGAAGGACATGAAACTGAGTCCCTTCTTCAAGTCGTTGATGCTGGCACGTGTGTCGAACAATAATATGAACGAGAGTCTCTATCCGTTGCCAGCAAAGGCGATGGCGTGGGTGGATGAAGTGGTGACGGTGCCCGTTCTGCATGATTGTGTGGTGGCGATGCACAAGAAATATACGGAGATAAGGAAACAGGCATTGGTGGCTACTAAGAGCCTCCATTCAGCTGATGAATTGGAGGGTGTCAGCGAGGGTGAGTCATTGCTTGCCAAACTAATCGAGCCTTATCAAGGCAAGTTCGTCTATCTCGACATTTGGGGTTCTTGGTGCGGTCCATGCATGGCTGCGTTGAAAGAGTCGCATGTGCTGAAGGAAGCATTGAAAGACCACGACATTATTTATCTCTATCTGGCAAACAACACTTCCGATGAGGATTGGAAGACCATCATCAATGCTTATGGTCTGACTGGCGACAACATCGTGCATTATAACTTGCCTGAGCAACAACAGCGCGCCATCGAGCAGTTCCTGCAAGTGGATGGCTTCCCCTTCTACAGACTCTTTGACAAGAATGGAAAGCTTTATGACGTCGATGTAGATGCCCGAAAAGTGGAGAACATGCAACACTTCTTCAAGACGGTGGACGGGAAATAATAACCTCGTGCATCCATTCGAAATATGGAATTTGCGTGGGAAAAAGTATGTGGGCTCAAATTTGAGCTGACATATAGAACCATCGTTCAGCCTAACGGTGGCGCGAACTGCCTACACCAATTCATGTGAACAAGAAGAAGCCCATCCAAAGTTGATGGGCTTCTTGATTTCAGCGTCAACCACGAAGATGTCTTTTTCTCATGGCAAGCGAATAGAGGTGAAAAATAGCGGATTGGAAAAAAATGTCGGGAATTGTTTTCCGTTTGTATAGAATTGTGTATCTTTGCAGTCGAAATGATTAAAAGACAATGGCAGCATCTGTACTAAATGTGATAGAGTATCTCGTTCTGCTGGTAGCGGCTTTCGCTTCACGCAGCAACGTATCGGAGGCGCAGGCTTACCGATACCTCAGCCAGTATGGGGCGCTGACGCTGTGTGAAAAGCACTACGGCATTATGCATACGCTCTCGCTCGAGGAGAACATTGAGACGTTGCAAGCCTATTGTCAGAGAAAAGGAGGCACGTTATGAGACTCTATCACGGTTCTACCATTGACATCCAGTCCGTTGACCTCGCCAAGTCCAAGCCCAACAAGGACTTCGGTCGCGCCTTCTATCTTTCCGACGACCGTCAACAGGCGCTAGATATGGCGCAGTTTAGGGCAGAGTTCGAGGAGACCGACCCCGTGGTCAACGTCTATGAGTTCGATGAGACGCTCTTCCAAGAGTTCCGTTACAAACGTTTTGAAACTTACACCATGGAATGGGCGCACTTCGTCTATGACCACCGCACCGAACCGCAGGGCCTGACACTCCATGACTACGACATCATCTATGGTCCCATCGCCAACGACCGCGTCGGTGCGCAGATTGCTCGCTACAAGCAAGGTTACATCACCTTCGAAGAGTTCCTGAGCCGCATCCAGTACATCAAGGGCATCACCTTCCAATACGCCTTCTGCACCCAGCGGGCTATTGACAAACTCATGAAAGTCGTATGAATGTATCACAGGCAGAATACCAGAACATGAAGGAGGAAATCGTGAAGGACATGATTGCCCGCCTGATGGAAGAGCGCGGTCTTACAATGCAGGCAGCCTTCGATGCAGTTTACACCTCGCGTCTCTTCGAGAAACTGAGTGACCCGAAGACCGGTCTCTATTTCCAGTCTTCCGGCTATGTGTACAGTTTCCTGACAGACGAATTGGACACTCTGCAACAGTCAGATTCTGAAAATAATGCACATTGTATATAGGTGTATCTCTGCATGACATATTCAAATCAATCACGATCTCCTTATCGGGGGTCGTGATTGATTTTTTCCGAATTTACATTTTTTCTCCCCTCCCTTTTTCTGCAAACTGTCCAGAAATGGACACGTGACTGTCCGATAATGGACACTTGCATTGGAAGCAATCACTCATTATCAATGAGTTATGCTTCTGGCACGTTCTTTGTACATATTTAGTGAATAGTAGATTGGTGAGTAGTAGATTAGCTCCTAACAAACCAAACAACTAACAAACGAACAAACTAACATATGAACAAACTATTGATTTACGTACGTCAAGCTCTCCACATGATGAAGGAGGAGCGGCTGTTCTCCGCCATTTATATCGCGGGCACAGCGTTGGCGATTGCCTTCACGATGGTGATTGCTGTGGTGTATTACGCCAAGTTGGCGGACATCGAACCGGAAGTGAACAGGAGCCGGACAGTGTATGTGACAATGAGAGCCTACCTAAAGGAAGAGTTTATGTACCTTGACAAGGAATTTGGTGGAAATTATCGAGATAAAACTTTCTCGGACACCCTGATTCGTAAGTGGTTTTACGAGATGCCATGTGCAGAAATGGCTGCTTGTCTAACCCGTATAGAGGACTCTGGTGCTCGAAACATTTCTTTACGGATGGAGGACGGCAAGAAGATTCTGCCTGTGGCGATGAGGAACGTGGATGCCAATTTCTTCAAGGTTTATCATCACAAGTTCGTCTATGGTCGTCCCTTCACGGATGCAGAGGGTTTGCTATCAGGAGAGGATGCCGCTCCAGATGTCAGCATTGCCATTATCAGTCTGGATGTGGCAGAAAAGCTCTTCGGCAAGGGCGTAAATCCTGTGGGCAAAATACTGAACTACTATGACAACGCCTGCCTTCGGATTGTGGGCGTGATAGAACCCACCTCGTCCATCGCCTCTGAAAGCTATGGACAGCTATTTCTCCCTTGCGAATATGGTGATTCCGAAAGGATGGTAGTGGTGCTGAAGGATGGTTGCACCATTGATGATGTGCGTAACTTCTTGGAGGGGAAAGTGCATCGGTTGAATATGAGTGATAAGGAATGGGAATACCACCTTCAGGTCTGCTCTCATGCCCAACTCATGATGTCGAGAGGACGGGATATCTCCTCTTGGAAGGACATCTTCCTCGCGCTCTTGCCCAAGGTGTTTGTCCTCTTGCTGGTGCCCGCTCTCAATCTGAGTGGCTTGGTGGCGGCTCGCATGAAACGGCGTCTACCAGAGATGGGTGTGAGAAAGGCTTTTGGTGCCCATCGTCGCGAACTCTTGGGGCAGATAATCGTTGAGAATATGGTGCTCACCTTGTGTGGTGGTTTGGTTGGACTCATCATCACTTGGCTTTTGCTTTATGTGTTTCGTTCGTGGGTGTTTTTTGCCATCGGCAATCTACCCGGTCAGACGATCGAACCGCTCGTGCAGGGCGAAATGCTCTTCTCGCCTCTTATTTTCCTCATCGCCTTCTTGGTTTGTGCGGTGGTGAACCTGATGGCTACCATGATTCCTGCTTGGCTGAGTTTGCGTAACCCGATTGTTGAATCCATGAATTTGAAGAAGTGATATGAAACAGATACTCAAGAACCTTTGGAGCCAACGTGCTCAGAACGTGTGGCTCTTTGCAGAACTGGTGGTCGTGTGCTTTGTGGCTTGGACGCAGATTGACCCCATTGTCGTGAGGCTCTTCTACCAGAATCAGCCCGCAGGCTTCGACATCGACCGACTGGTGGTGGCTGAAGCGCGACTTTACAAAACTATATGGCAGGATACCCATGGATCTATAGAGATAGAGGAAGAAACCTATGACCAGATGAGTGAAAAGTTCACCCAGGAGATGAAGCAACTGAAGCAGCACCTCTTGGGACTGGATGAGGTGGCCTACGTGAGTTTCCTCGATGGCATAGAGGGTTATCCGCGCATGAATAAGCACTATTGGGAAATACCGCTCCCCAACGACACGATTGGTATTGATGTTCCTTGGTGTTTTTTCAACATCGAAGAGGATTTCTTTGAGACTTTTGGCATTCAGCCCATACCTGGAAGTCCATCGCAGCATGAACTCTCCATGAACTCTGGGGGCGGGCAGAACCTCATCATCACTCGTTCGCTGGCAGAACGGATTTATGGGTCAGCTGAGGCGGCAATAGGCAAGAAGTTAGACTCGGGCTCTACCTATGGAGATGGGGCAGGTAACAAATATCCTATCATTTACACCATTCAGGGGGTGGTGGAAGATGTTGCTGCCCGAACAGACGAATACAGCACTTGGATGGCTTTCTGTCCCAATGGGCGCCTGTACCTCTCTGATTACCAGTCGAAGGCTCGGCTCGTCATCCGACTGAAGCCTGGAGTTAACATGACACGCTTTGTTGAGGAGCAGACCTACCGTACGGGAGAACTGGCATCGGAACATTATGTCATTTGCTCGTTCGTACCCTATGTCGATGCACCCAAGAACATGGACTTCTCTGACGCTCCGGATTTCAATGCACAAAGCGACTACGACTTCAACCTCTCTGTCGCCACCGCCATCTTCTTCCTCATCAACCTCTGCTTGGGTGTCATCGGCACCTTCTGGATGCAGACCAAACGACGCACGGAAGAGTCGGGCATCATGCGAGCCTTTGGAGCTACTAAACGTCGCATCATGGGGATGTTCCTCGCAGAAGGCTTCGTGCTCACCACCTTGAGCATGTTCATCACCTGTGTCCTCTATCTCAACTATGTGAAGACAGGATTAGGTGAACTCTGCATCCCTCTCCAAGCCCCACAATATGAGCCCGACCCCACATGGGTGGCAGACAAACCCCTCCACTTCTGCGTGATTGCAGGACTCGTATATCTTATTATATTGATCGTCGTGTCCATCGGCATCGCCATTCCTGCCTGGAACATAGTCAGGACAAAAGTGGTGGAAGCGCTAAGAGATGAATGATAGATGAAGTTGCGGCAAGCCGCCGAAAGAAAAATATAAAAAAATAGGAAAAAATAAGAAAAAGAATAAGTTTGTTTTTTTATATTTTTACTTGTTTTTACCTATTTTTTCTTCGGCGACTTGTCGCAACAAAAAAAGAATTTCGAAACATTTATAAACATAACAAATTACAACAATGGAAACAATTATCAAATTAACAGGTATCAACAAAGTGTATCGTACTGAGGAGATTGAAACTCAGGCATTGGAAAACGTGAACATCGAAGTGCAGAAGGGCGAGTTCCTCAGCGTGATGGGACCCTCTGGTTGTGGTAAATCGACCTTGCTCAACATCATGGGACTGCTCGACGAACCCACGAGTGGCGAGATTGAGCTGTGTGGCACGAAGATTGACAAGAACCTCTCTGACGAGCGTCTGGCAGAGTTCCGTAACCGCACCCTCGGCTTCGTGTTCCAGTCGTTCCACCTCATCAGTTCGCTCAACGTGATTGACAACGTGCAGTTGCCGCTCCTGTATCGTGGCATCGGCTACAGCGAACGCATCAAGCGGGCAAAGGAGGTCATTGAGAGGGTAGGACTCTCCCACCGCATGAAGCACACGCCCGTCCAGCTCTCAGGTGGTCAATGCCAACGTGTGGCGATTGCCCGTGCCATCATCGGAAACCCTGAAATCATCCTCGCCGACGAGCCCACAGGTAACCTCGACTCGAAGATGGGTGCCGACATCCTCGGACTGCTCAAGCAACTGAACGAGGAGGACGGTCGCACCATCGTGATGGTGACCCACAACGAACAGCAGGCACTCCAGACCAAGCGCATCATCAAATTCTTGGACGGAAGACAAATCATGTGATATGAAAGTTTTGATTTATATTCGTCAGGCACTCGCCATGATGAAGGAGGACAAGCAGTTCTCCGCCATCTACATAGCAGGAACGGCAGTCGCTATTGCCTCAGCGATGATTGTGGCGTTGGTGCTGCACATCCGTATGGCGAACATCTACCCGGAGGTGAATAGAGACCGAACCATCTATGTGGGCAGTAACTTCACCGACTCCGTCGGGGCAAGATTCGTGGGCTGTACTGGTTATTCGCCTATGGCCTTCGAGGAGATGTTCAGTCATCTGGAATGTGCCGAGGTGGTGAGTGCCGTCATCAACAACAGCTATGTGTACAACCTCACTGCTTGCTCCGAATTGGGCAAACAGGAGATACTCATCACCCCCAGGTTCACCGATGCCAACTTCTTCCGTCTCTACGAGTTCAAGTTCCTGGAGGGCAAGCCCTACAATGAGGAGAACCTGACACATGCCGACAAGTGCATCGTCATCACCGATGCGTTAGCGAAGAAGCTGTTCGAGAAGTCAGAAGGTGTGGTGGGTCAGACCATACAGCTCAACTACCTCCCCTATCGGGTAGTGGGTGTGGTGAAGGAGGTAAGTCCGCTGCTGATGGACTCCTCTGCCGACGTGTATCTGCCCTATACGGTAAGTGACTCGCGGGAGACTTTCCGAGGATATGATATGGTGAGCTATGCTGGGGGCTTGGAGGCGCGTGTGCTGCTGAAGAAGGGTTGTACCCGTGAGATGCTGATGAAGGAGCTGGAACCATACCGCGTGAAATATCTCTCCATGTTGAACAGCACGTCGGAGCATAAATGGTCGTGGTATATGCAGGTGAGACCGCATTGGAGGAAGACGCTGAACTTCGACTCGAATGAGGTGAACGATGCCTCGACGCAGACCATGCTCCTCAACTTCATTCCGTTTGTTGTGATCATGCTGCTGTTCTTGCTACTGCCCGCCATCAACCTGAGCGGCATGATGTCGAACCGCATGGAGTCACGTCTGGCAGAGATGGGCATCCGCAAGGCATTTGGTGCCAAGCGTCGGACGTTACTGAATCAGGTGATACTGGAGAACCTCGTGCTGACCCTCTTCGGAGGTGCAGCAGGCTATCTGCTCTCATCGCTCTACATCACTGCCATCAAGGAGAACAGGATGTTCCTCGCGCTTTTCGACCACGATAAGGCTCCTGTAGATAGCGTGTCGCTCCAGCTCGACATGTTCTTCACCCCCACGATGTTCCTCGTCGCCTTTGTCTGCTGTGCTGTCCTCAACCTGATGGCAGCCCTCATCCCAGCGTGGAACAGCCTTAGAAAACCCATTGTAGAATCTTTAAATCAGAAGAGATGAGACTTATACTAAAGAATTTGTGGAAGAACCGCAAACAGAACGGTTGGATTTTTGCCGAGATTGCTATCATCACGCTGCTGAGCTGGTTCATGGTGGATTACTTGGTGGTGAATACCTATGCCACCTATTGCAGTATTCCCGCAGGAGAGTTTGAGAAGGAACACCTGTGTGTGGGACAGTTTAGAGAACTCAGAGGAAAATGGGAGAACAACGAAGAGTTGATGGATAAAACGGACTTGGAGATGTACGAGAAGAGAAGGGAAGGGGTGCAGGTGCTGAAAAAGAAGCTACAGGACATGCCCGAGGTGCAGTCGGTGTGCCTGACCGAAGATTACATAGGCGAGGACATCCAGCTCTACACGTGGCGAACCTATTACGCAGCTAACGACTCGACCAAGTTCATCAGCCTGTCTGAGCGATTCTACTATCCTGATCAGCAGTTCTTCGAGACGATGGGTCTCCGCGCCATCGAGGGAAGTCCCGATGTGGAGACATTGTCAAGGAAAAATCCGCAGGATGGTGTTGTCGATGGTGTCGTCGTCACCCGCAGTGTGGGAGAGGCGCTGTTTGGCACCGATCAAGTAGTGGGCAAGCAGTTGGCATTGCAAGTCACCGAACGGGATATGGAAGGGGATGACATCCAGTCGTGGCGACACTACACGATTGTGGGTGTGGTGGAGGATGTGAAACCCTATCCGGATACGATTTACCCCTATGTCCTCTTCAAACCCAATGAGTATAGTTTCCCCTGGAATGAAAGCAAACTGCTCCTACGTTTGAAGCCCGAGGTGGATGCCGAGGCGTTCGTGAGACGGCTCACCCCCACGCTGCATGAGGAGTTCACGGCTGGTTTCAGCGTCTTGGCGTTCCTGGAAACCTACGAGCAGCATTTAGAGAAAGCAATGGAACGTTCTGAGACGCGCATGATGGGCCAACTCGCCTCCTTGCCGCTCGGACTCTTTGCCATCAACATCATCCTGGGCACACTCGGTACCTTCTGGCTCCAGATCCGCAAGCGCAAGGAAGACATCGGCATCATGCGAGCCTTCGGAGCCTCCAAGCGTCGCATCTTCTGCACCCTTCTTGGCGAAGGTGCCATCCTCACCCTGCTCGCCTCCCTCTTTGGTGACATCATTTGGCTCCAGTTCAATGTCTCGCGGTCGCTCCTCTTCAACGGCAGTTATTTGGGTCGGAGTAACGACTTCACGACCGACTGGATCAACCAGTTCTGGCCTCACTTCCTCATCATCTCCTTCATCGTCTTCCTCCTCCTCCTCGCGGTCGTCTCCATCGGCATCGCCCTCCCTGCCTGGAACGTCTGCCGCCGAAAGATCGTGGAAGCTTTGCGGGATGAATAGCTCACACGCCTCATTTTTGCACACTCGTGGGAGAAATTTTGCGGCCTCGTGGGATATATGGAAATAATTGTGTACCTTTGCAAAAAATATTGAAGACTATGGCAAATTATATTTTTGAGTTAAGGGACAAGGTGCGCGACTATGAGTGCGACCTGCAGGCTATCTGCTCTCATCGCTCTACATCACTGCCATCAAGGAGAACAGGATGTTCCTCACGCTTTTCGACCACGATAAGGCTCCTGTAGATAGCAGGTAGAGTTGTCCGCCAATTCACAAATTGAACTCCATCGAGGGATCTTCCTTCATATATATACTCATGAAAGACATGGTCGATATGAGATGCATAATGCCAACCTTGGGCAGTTTGGCGAGCTCTGCGAGAATCGGCAGGAAGGAGGTTTCCTGATAGTGTACGTTGGGAATCTGCCCCCCGTTGCTCAGTGCTTCATAGCACTTTCGGGCCTGTTCCACGGGGATGCCGTCGTCCTGCTTATAATGCATCATATAGATCTGGGTCGTGGGCAACCATCCCGATAGGTTGTTCTGCTCGGCCAGCACGCGCAACAGCGCTTGTGTCTTTGGGTTGGTGTCATCGAGGTGGCCGTTCTTGGTCAGCATGTCGGGAGCCAGTATCTCGGACAGTTTTTTGGGGTTTGGCATGTTTTTGGTAGTGCCAACAACGTTGGCAAAGTATTTGCTCTCAGCCTCGTAGTATGACATCGTGCGACCTTCGTATTCCACCTGCGTGTTGAGCATTGTCGGGTTGACAAAATCCTGGGCACGATAGCCGTAGAGCTGTTCTGAAGGGAGGGCTGCCAGCGAGAAAACCATCGATTTACTCAGCATGGCATTGAAGTTGGGATGGTCGCTGAAATAGCGGATGCAGTCTTCAAAATCCATAGGTCCGAGACCGGTATAGACGGCATTCAGCTTGATGGTCTGACGGAACGACGGGCTGGCCTCGGTCTCGTAATATTTGGCGAACATCAGGGGAACGGCGGCCCCCAGCGAGCAACTGGTGCAGATGGAGTGACCATCAGCGGCTAGAGTAACACCATGCTGTCGCATCACTTCCAAGGCGGCCAGTGTGCAGTCGGCCATCTGGCGGGCCAGCACATCTGACGAGACTGTACAATGGTAGTCCTTGCCCAGATTGACGCCCAATCCCTGTCCGTCGGGCTCAATGACGGCTTCGTTGAAGTATGCGCGCAGTATCCATAAGTCAAGCGTCTGGGAAGGCGTCATACTTACCATGTTTAAGGCGTGGTGCATGTTCAGTGTCAGCGATTTCACCTGGTGGCCGATGCCGCTCGTCTTGTGATTGGGGAAGGTGACACGCCCCGACAACACCACGTCCTCGCCACGGGCCGACTTGCTGTGGTAGTTAAAGCTGTACGATTCTATCTGCCAGCAGTGATTGACCTGTTTCCCCTGCCCCGCCTCGGTTTCAAACAGCTTGTCCAGAGCCGGAGTCTGTTGGGAGATAAAATTACCGAAGGCATTAGTCATCACTTTTCCCACCATCTTCACAACGGTTGTTGCAACAGGTGTGTAGTCCTCATCTTTTCCGTCTGTCATCTTACCGTTATACAAGTTGCTTACAAGATCCTCCGGCTGGAATTGCAGGCCGCTCGTTTCCTCTATCAGTAATTCACTGCCATTCTGGCTGTCGGGCACAACACCGATTTCCTCATCGTGGTCTGTACATCCCACCACGAGCAACATCACCATCAATATGACAATATTCTTTCTCATTTTTCAACTTCCAATTTTGGCTTTCCTGAACTTTTCATTTTTCCACCTTTTCCCATGTCATTGTCTGCTCCAGACGTTGTTTGGTCCGATTTAAGTTTCTAATGCAAAGATACACATTTTTCTTCACTCCTGCAAATTCTTCCCCAACTTTTTATACTTCAGTACGAATTTAAAATACAAATCCACCATTTTTTCGAGACCCTTTTGTTGGCTGCAGTGTAAAACAGTTGCGAGCTATACTATAGTCAATGAGCGGGCTGTTGATCGCGACATGAGCGGGCTATTGGCTTGAACATGAGTGGGCTATTCACAGCAAGGGACGCGAAATTATTCCAAAAAACTGAAGAAAATGGAATAATATTCCAAAAAATCACAAATATTGGAATAAGTTTGAATCTTGCGAAAAGTATTTGTTTGGAGAATTTGTAAAAGGGCTGGTGAAAAACCGTCACTCGAGTCAATTCATCGAATGACTCGAGTCAAATGTCAAATCGACTCGAGTGAAGGTTTTTCGTAGGCTTTCTGACAGCAGGGGCAACCTATATCCTCTAAAAAAGGTTACGGCTCGATGATGTTGAAGTTTAACACTGGCTTGTTGATTCCAGAGAAGAGGGTCGTTACAGCATCTTCATTGCCTGTGATCGTAAGACCTGTGAAGTTGCCATTGAGGTAGTTGACAAGAGCGGCCTTGGTACCTTTGGCTGTAGCATCAGCTTGGGAAGAGGTTTCGTTCTTGTAGGTGAGAATAACACCATTGCGACGCACCACGCAACACTTCTCGTCACCGATGATGAAGTTAACCGTTACATCATTATCTTCCACACTATGGCTATCAGTAGCAATGGCTGCATATTCAAATATCATGTCGATGCTACCAGCTCCCAGCATGTTGGCGATGCCTTCGCCTGTTCCATACTGCTTCTCAGTCGGCGTACCAGCTCGCAGTTCCATCGCACCAGTCAGATAGGCGTTACGCCAAGTGCCACTCTCACACTGATAACCCAATTGTTCGAGCGCATCTGCACAAAGTCGACGAGCTTCCATATTGGAGGGGTCGGCATAGACGAGTTCCTTGGTTACTTGTGCCACCCATTGATAGTCACCCTTGGCGTAGTCGGCACGAGCCATCTCGAGAATACGTTTGAAATCACCACCCATGTATTCCACAAGTTTCTTGGCTGTCTCATCAGGATTCAGGAGATTGAGGTTGACAGGATTGGCGTCGTACCAACCCATATAACGCTGATAGACAGCCTTGATGTCGTGGCTGAGTGTACCATAATACTGACGAGTGTACCAAACTTTATCGAGCTTTTCAGGCAAACGCAAAGTATTGGCTATCTCTGTGGAAGTATAGCCTAGGTTGACATAGTGGAGGGTCTGGTCGTGAATGAACTTATAGATAGCAGCTGTGTTCTCGAGGTATTCTTTGATAATCTCCTTACCCCAATGTGGCCAGTTATGGCTTTGGAATACGACATCCGTCTTGTCAGCGAACTTGGTCTCTGCCTCAAGGATGTAGTTGCACCAGCCCTCAGCATCACGCACAGCAGCACCACGCAGGGTGTAGAGGTTGTGGAGGGTACCTGTGCAGTTCTCAGCCATCCAAAGAGCACGATAGTCGGGGAAGTAAGCATTCATCTCAGCAGGTGCCTCAGTACCAGGGGTGAGCTGGAAAGTGACAGTGATACCATCAATGGTGACAGTCTCATCCTCCGTCACTTCGTAGGTAGGTGGCATCAACGTGAGCGGAGAATTGGTGCTCTCACCCATACCAATACCCATCGCCATACGACCTGTCACGCCTTTAGGCAGGTTGGCGCCATACTGATAGGATGCACGACGTGACATCGCTGCATTACAATAGGCATTCTCAGCAATGACATGCTTCATGAAGCCAGCAGGTGTGATGACAGCAATCTTGCCAGGCTTAATCTGTTCTGCAAGCGGCAGGCTGGCATCAGCAATGTTGGAAGCATTGACGATAGCACCCACACCACCATAGTGGTCAGCGTGGCTATGGCTGATGAGGACTGCTACAATGCGAGGATTGGCATCGATATTGCGCTTGAAGAGTTCGATGGCTGCCTGAGCCACTTCCTTACCCATCAGCACATCGAAAATCATCCAACCATTCTTGGTCTTGATGAAAGTCATGTTGGCCATGTCGTAACCACGCACTTGGTAGAT
>JAEEGG010016864.1_pt1 | contig 15107 bp, 16 predicted proteins | sample 9134161 | NCBI WGS metagenome assembly JAEEGG01 (sample SAMN16246543, study PRJNA631951) | gut metagenome | biome: gut microbiome; feature: rumen; material: CR-attached | host: Bos | place: Iran: Karaj | collected 2018-10
AATCGCATTTTTGAACATTGATGATTGAACATTGACTTCGTCTAAAATGCTTACGCTCGGCATAGCTCGAACAAGTTCTGCTCTGCGCTCGCTAAATCGCATTTTTGACCATTGAACATGGAACATTGATGATTGAACATTGACTTCGTCTAAAATGCTTACGCTCGGCATAGCTCGAACAAGTTCTGCTCTGCGCTCGTTAAATCGCATTTTTGGCTTCGCCTAAAATGCTCACGCTCGACAAAATGAGAACAAGTTCTCTTTTGTACTCGCTTAATCGCATTTTTGACCATTGAACATTGACCATTAACCATTGATCATTAATGATTGAACGTTGAACATTTTTTATGTTGCCTTCAATAAAAACACAAAGATATGACCCAGAATGAATTCCAAGAGTGTGTAAAGAAGTACGCAGAAACGATTGAAGCCATCAAGCAGTCTGCCCACCAGCTTCATGACCATGTGAACCAGACTTACGACAAAACCCATCCCTATGGTTTCCATCTCGACATGGTGGTGGATTCGGTGTATCAATACGGCCATGAGGTGTGCTCAGAGGAAAAAGATGTGCTTCCTCTGTTCTTCGGTGCCTACTATCACGACAGCATCGAGGACGCACGTCAGACCTACAACGACGTGAAGGCCACAGCCCGTCAGTATATGGATGAGGACCAGGCGCTGATGGCGGCAGAAATCGCCTACGCGCTGACCAACGACAAGGGAAGGACCAGAGCCGAGCGCGCTGGAGAGAAGTACTACCAAGGCATCCGCGAGACGCCATACGCTCCGTTTGTAAAACTGGCAGACCGCCTGGCCAACATCAGTTATTCGTTCACTCATTGCAACGACGCGAACGCACACATGAAGGATGTCTATCGGAATGAACTGCCTCATTTTCTGGAGGCTATCACCTCAGCGGAAGAAGATGTCAGGTTCTCGTTGCCTAAGGCGATGATAGAGGAGGTGATACAATTTGGGAATTAAATGGGAGTTAAAACAGAAGTGAATGGGGAGTTAAAGAGGGAGTTAAGCACTGACGTGCTGGACGATAGTGGAGCAATTAAAGAGCAGGCAAATTAAGGGGAGTTAAGCACTTGCGTGCTGGACGATAGTGGAGCAATTAAAGAGCAGGCAAATTAAGGGAGTCAAGTACTGACGTGCTGGACGATAGTAGAGCAATTAAAAGCAGGGGAATTAAGGGGAGTTAAGCACTTGCGTGCTGGACGATAGTAGAGCAATTAAAGAGCAGGCAAATTAAGGGAGTCAAGCACTGACGTGCTGGACGATATGGGAGCAATTATAGGAAGAAACATATCCTCAATTCGGCCATCTATGTAAAAAAGATTGAGAGCATGAGACGGAACAAGAGAAAGACGACGAGCCTAGATGTGGTGAAGGCCATGAGGCGTGGCAATCGGGAGGCGGAGATGGAGATACTCGGCCCCGGTTTCCATTCCAAAGACAGGACGCACAAATCGAAGAAGACCTACACGAGGAAGGCGAAACACAAGAATATGGAGGAATGACTCCGCTTCATGAATAAGCAAGGAAAACATTCAGCAAAACCAACAGATATGAAACGAACATTCATTGAGAAACTGCTTGTGGTCGGTGCATGGCTGGCACTGGTCGGTGGGATTCTTTTTGGCACTTTGGTCAGCAAAGGGATATGGGAATCCACTCAGGAAATGGCTTTTCCCGAGGCTGTATTCACTTTTATCGGAAGTGTGGTGGGTTCAGTAGGTATCTGGGCCATCCTATTGGAAATCGTCAGTCTGTCGGACAGACTGCGCGACATTGAGAAACGACTTAAAGAATAGGAAAAGGAGCAGGAATACACCCGCCATAAAATGGCGGGGCACAGCACTGCATGATAGCGGATACGAGGCACAGCACTGCATGGTGGCGGATACTGGGCACAGCGCTTCAAGGTGGCGGATATTCGGGAAGTCTATTCTTTGTCCCTATTTTTCCCGTCAACAGCACTTCGGCCCTGACGGGGTAGTGGTCGCTGGGTGTTCGGGCGACGTATGGAAGGATACGGATGCTGTAGGGGTCAACGGGCGGGTCGACCTGTCCTTTGGGTTTTGAGCGGTAGGTGTCGGTGAGGATGGCGTACTTGTCAACCCTGAGGGAAGGCGAGACGAAGATGTGGTCGATTCGGCTTGTGGTATAGCCAGCAGGTTTGAAATCGTTGAATGTGCCGTTGGGTGCATAGCGGAAGCGAGCGCTCTGATAAGCATCGTTGAAGACACCCGAACTGACGATGTCGCGGTATTCATCACTGTTCTGGTCCACATTGAAGTCGCCGACAAGGATGGCAGGCAGTTTGTCGCCAAACTCCTTCATCTTCTCCATCACCAATCGGGTTGACTCCATACGTGCCTTTTTTCCGACATGGTCCATGTGGAGGGAGAAGAACAGGAACTCTCTTCCACTGGGTATATGCTTGAAACGGCCCCAAGTGCAGATTCGAATGCAAGCGGCATCCCATCCCAGGGAAGGTCGGTCGGGTGTTTCAGAGAGCCAGAAGTCGCCATGTTCGATGACCTTGAAAAGGTCGGTTCGGTAGAAGATGGCAGAATGCTCTCCAGCCTCCTTTCCGTCCTCACGTCCCAAGCCGAAGTAATCGTAACCTGGTAGCAGTGCTTTCAGGTCGTCGAGTTGTCGCTTGAAACCCTCTTGTGTGCCGAAAATCTCAAAGCCGTGCGCATAGACGAGTCGTGCCAGCCACGGGCTGCGCTGTGTCCATCCGTTGCCGTGGATGGAGTCGTCGCGGTTGATGTAGCGCAGGTTGTAAGTGGCCACCACAATCCTTGCCGGTTTTGGCCGTGCTTGTAGTGAAGTCAAGCAAAAGGATAGCAGGATGAATATGCCGATAAAGCGTTTCATAAGTCGAACACGCTTTCGACGTCGCCTTTCTTGGGTTGGCGTAACCTTATGGTGCCATGTTTCTCCTCGTAGGCATTGACGAGCAGTGACAGTCCTTTTGTGAAGATGTCCTTGATGGCGATGTTCTCCTTGTCGGCGATGGCTCGCACCTTACTCATGAGTTCGGCGTTGATGATGGTGCAGATGCGCTCCATCTTCACTTCCGACTTCTTTCTTCCGCGGCGTGCGGTTTCGTTCTTGCTATTCTTGTTGTTGTCCTCAGTCTGAGCGTCGGAGACATTTCCAGTCAACCCGTTAAGCAGGGCGTCCATGGAAGAAGGGTTGATATTTTTCATAATGTTCTTGTTGGTTGCTATAGGTTGTCGTTAAGAATTTCTATGATTGTTATTGCAGAACCGGAAGAGGGTTGAGTCATTCGCCAAACATTTTCAAGAGTTCCTCTGTAAAGGCCTTGTAATCCTTTGCGCCGTTGCTTCTGGGTGCATACTCCACGATGTTCTTGCTTTCGAGCGGTGCCTCGGCGATGGTGACGTTCTTGCGGATTTTGGTTTGGAAGACCAGTTCGCCCAGTTGTGCCCTCATGCCTTTCTCTATCTGCTTGCTGAGGTTGGTATTCTCCCATCGTGTGATGAGAATGCCCGTGACGTGTGCCTTGGGATTCAGACGTTTGCGCACCATGTCGATAAAGTTATTGATCATGGTGAGTCCTTTGAAAGGCAGCACCTCAGCCACGAGTGGTATGATGATTTCGTTGGAGGCAGTGAAAGCATTGAGCGTGAGCAGTCCGAGCGATGGCGGACAGTCGATGAGGATGTAGTCGTAGTTGTCCTTGACCTCATCAATGAGTTCGGCGAGTATTCGCTCGCGCGCCATGGCAGAAGCCAGTTCGAGGTCGGCCATGGCCAGTCCGAGTGAAGCAGGGACGAGATGGAGGTTGGGACTGATATCGACCACGGGCAAAGATTCGTTGCCTACGAGGGCGTTGTAAATGGAGACATCGGATTCGCCATGGAGGAGGCTAGCTGTGAGGTTGGCTTGTGCGTCGAGGTCGATGACGAGTACTTGTTTGCCTTGAGAGGCGAGAATAGAGCCCACGCTGGCTGTGGTAGTCGTCTTGCCCACTCCTCCCTTACCCTGACTTTGGGATAAAGGCGGTTATCTCAACTAATAATTTATCCCAACTTTACATAGAACCTATTGATATTATGATATTGTTCTCGTGAAAAGTTGGGATAAATATTACATGCCAAGTAATGAACGAAGTTTGGCGATGTCACTTTTTTTGTCCTTCCACTTCTTCTTAGTAGGGAGATTATTGTCTTTCTCCATTTGTGTAAAAGCTTGTAACTTTTGATTTATCGTAACATCAAGATACACCATTGTTGTTTCGATGCTGGCATGTCCCAAGAATTTTGATAGTTCTGCAAGGTTTAAAACCTTATCTTCCAAAAGATGTTGTGCCCTTGCATGTCGGAATTGGTGCGGGTGGATGTTATCAGGAATATCAGGACACTTTACTCGGGCATTGCTTGCTATTTGTTTGATACGTTTTCTCATGCATTCCTGTGACAGTTTGCCTTTTTCATTGCGAACCGGTGAGAAAAACAGATAATCAGTAGGAACAGGAGATGGTCCATGATAGGTCTCAATATATTTTTCCAGAATTTTCGCATCTTCCTTGAAAATAGGTATTGTCCTCAACTTGTTTCCCTTGCCTAAAACAATAATAAATGATTTTTCTTTTTCAATGTGGACATTCTCAATTGTAAGAGATAATATTTCGTCCAATCTCAATGCTGCACTGTAGAGAATCTGCATGAATGCCCTGTCTCTGATGTCTTTTTTCCCCCCACCCAGCTCTGACAAAATTGCATGAATTCCATTTTTAGATATGCCACGCACTTTTGTCTGTTGCCCTTTTACGGGCTTTACATAGTCAGAGATGTCGAAATATAGACTACGGAGAGTATTGTCACAAGAGCCAATGTACTTAGCAAAACTTTTTATCGCAGCTAATCTTGAATTACATGTGGTTGCAGAATTGCCTCTCTTTTCAACCAACCACTTCATCCAATTGTTTACAACGCCTGGAGATAAGTTGTCAGGAGTCAGTTCTGTGACCCCTGACAACTCGAGATATTCAAGGAATATATTCAATGCCCTTTTATATGTTCTAAGAGTAGCTGTGCTACTAATTCTGAGCTTAGGCAAATATGTGGTTACCCAGTCATAGACATAGCGGTCTAATGTTAGCTTTTTTTTATTATTCTTCATTGTTGTATAATGGCAATATGTCCTGGTATGGAATTGAACCTTTATGTTTTAACTTTGTGGCAAAGCAGGGGGCAAGATGGAAATAGTGCATAGTACTTGAAAACTTTGTATGCCCCATTGTCCTGCCAAGATAGATGAGTTTGTCGTTGATTTCATAACCTATATTTTCCCAGCTGTTGATGTTGGTTATTGCATAATTATGTCTGAAATTGTAAGGGATGGCAGATTGATTTGAACTAACACGTGCCCATACTACCCGAAATATCCTTGTCAACCACTGCTCTTGTCGTGGTAGATCTTTGTCAGAAGGGAAAAAGAAAGTTCTATTTGGCATATACTTCTCCATAGCAGAATCGTAGTCGCATAATAAATCCCACATCGATTTGTGCAATGCCACTCTATGCCTGTCGTTGCCCTTTGAATCGTTAATATTTACGACTCCCGACTCCAAATGCACATCATTGCGTTTAAGAAGTCGTAATTCGTTGGTGCGCATTCCACTACTGAAGAGCAAACGGAACATCACGGGAACAGTCATGGTTCTTACCATGGCTTGATCTTTTTTATAATCTTTGATTCTTATTATATATTTGTCCAGTTCTATGAAAAACAACGTCTTTTCTTCTTCTGTAAAGAAATGTGGAATGTAGCCTCTTGGCTTATATGCAGGAACTGTTGGCAAATCCAAAGTTGTCCAATTCATCTTGCGAGCAAAGCGGACGAATTCTCTAATGATACTTACACGAAAAGAGCAAGAGTTTCCATGTTCAGTATCTCTTTCTTTACACCAACAAAGCATTCCTTCTGTTAATGACTTTGTGGTGGGATAATTCTCTGCACAGAACTTATCAAAGCAACATAGGAAATACTCAGAAGATCTGTTCCATCTCTGGGTCCCTTTCTTATATTGGACAAAAGAATCAAATTGGTCCTTAAGTCCTGATTTGAATATTATTTCGGCCATAAGCTTCTTAGTGTTTTATTAATTGGATACGAAGAAACATCTAAAGCAAATTCACGTAGAGTTTCAATGTCAGAGTCCACGTAATGATTGAGAGATTGTGGAAGCAAATGACCAAGGATAGAGCTGATAACAGGCTGAGAGACTTTCTTAGAGAGTAAATATGTTGCCACATGATGACGTAAGAGTCTGCATCCCACTTCTCCTCCATTTAAACGGATACCGGCAGCATTAAACACCTTCTTTAGATGGTACCAAATATCCCCCATCTGTGTAGTCGGAGCTTTGGCATGGACAAATATGACTTTGTCTTCACTCTTCGGCCTTTCATTCTCCAAATAGTCCAATATAGCATTCCCGACCATAGCGCTTAAAGGAAGTTCCAATACGTTACCCGTTTTTGATTGTGTCAGAGTTATTGTGTCTCTATTAAAATCGACATTATCCATTGTCAGAGACATTACATCTGTTGAACGTAGTCCGTAATAATAGATAGTTGCAGCCAATGCCTTATCGAATAGTGACAGGCCGTTTTGCTCATCTATTATGGCCCTTGCAAAGCTATGAGACTCTTCTTGCGTCATATACTGATAATTTGACATTTTTCTTGGAATATACGGAAGAAGATCCATGAAATCAAGTGCATCACTACGCAAATCAGTTTTTACACATCGCATTATAGCCCTAATAGCCATTTTGTGACTTTTCCCTTTAACAGGCTTCGTCCCATCATAAAAAAAGGATGTCACATCTGCAACATTTGCATCTTGTATTTTGTAAACTCCTCGTTTTTGAAGATATAGGAAGAATGACACTCCTACGTTGTAATATGATACAATACGGGGATGATTATGCGACAGGAGAATTGGTGCATTTGTTCTATAATTGTCAACCAGAAATGCGAACTGTTCTGACAATTTAGGAACAGCAGGCTTATTGGTAATGAACGGATGATGAATGGCTCTGCTGGGCAATTGACCTTTTTCATCAAATCTTCGCACAAGTGCAATAGTGTGCCCCAATTCTCGAAGTGTGTCTTGCTTGACTTTTAACTTCTTCCGCTCTGCCAGATAACAATACACCTGTTCATAGGTGTCAAACTGTGGGCCATACAAGAGGACATCCCTAATTGCATACTTTACAGATAGGATATATCTTTTACTATACCCTTTTTCTGCAAGATAGTAAAGAAGCACATCTTTAGTGTTTTGTAAATTTGCAGTATTCATTTTGAATTAAAAAATAAGAAAACGCTGCAAAATTACAAAATTTTATCTCAACTTTCCAAACACAACGTGTAGTGTATCAGGAATATACATACACAGTTGGGATAAATTATTAGTTGAGATAACCACCCTTATGGTTGGCGAAAGATATGATTTTCACATCGTTTTTCATTTTTCTTTTTGGTAAGATGTTGATAATTTCTTTTTGGTAAACTAATTCGTATGCAAATATATAAATATTTCATGAAACAGCAAGGGGAAAGAGGGGATTTTTAGCCGCCAGTTTCCAGCTTTTAGGTTTTTAGGAAGTATGGAAACAACATGGAACAACAGGAAACAACTTTTTTCATCAAGAGAATTGCCATATAAAACAACAACGTCGCGACGCGACGGACAACATAATAACACGCTACAGACTTAAACACCCCACCCCGCCTTTCAGGCACCCCTCCCCTTAGATGGGAGGGGAGTTTAGTGGCCTTTCCCCTTAGATGGGAGGGGAGTTTAATAACCTTGACCTTAGATGGGAAGGGAGCTTAAGCTTTAGATTAGGTTGCGGGTTTTCAGTTCGAGGTATTTGTTGATGACATTCACGGACAAGGCCTCGGGCGAGGTCAGCAAGGTGTGGATGCCGTTCTTGATAAGTGTGGATGCGATTTTGCGCTGTTCGTAGAGGTATTTCTCTGCAATTACCTGTCGGTAGTAGTCCTCTACGGTTCTCGGCTTAAGCGTCACGTAGTCGGACGTCTCCATGTCCTTGAAGAAGACGACGAGCAAGCAATGCTGACGCGCCAGCTGCCGCAGGTATGGCAACTGCCGTTCCATGGCATTGGGGCTGTCGAAGTTGGTGTAGATGATGAGCAGGCTGCGTTTGCTGATATGCCTTCTCACAGCCACACAGAGTGCGGAGTAGTCAGTTTCGCCGAAGTCGGTGTGGTGAGCGTAGAGCAATTCGAGTATGCGGTGCATCTGGTCGCCTCGTTTGTCGGCAGGCAGTATGGTGTTGGCGTTCTCGCAGAAAGGTAGTATGCCCGCCTTGTCCGACTTCTTGAGGGCGATATACGACAGGACGAGGGAGGCATTGATGGCGTAGTCGAGCAGAGTCATTCCATTGAATGTCTGCTGCATGATTCGTCCACTGTCGATGACGTTGTAGATGTTCTGCGACTTCTCGTCCTGATAGACGTTCACCATCAGTTGGTGTCGACGCGCGCTGGCCTTCCAGTTGATGGTTCGGAAGTCGTCGCCCGCCACATAATCCTTGATTTGCTCAAACTCCGTGTGGTTGCCTACCCGCCTTATGCGTTTGACTCCCCTTTCGGTGAGAGAGTCGCTAATGGCCATGAACTCATACTTCTGCAGCATCAGGTAAGAGGGATAGACCTTGACCACTAATGGGTCTCCCAAGGTGTAGCGTCGCTGTATCATTCCCGTGACCGTGGACACGAACACCCTGATGCGCCCGAAGTCGTACATTCCACGCTGGGTGGGGCGTAGTTTGTAGTGCAAGGTCTTGCCCTCGCGTTTTTTCAGTCGCAGTTTATAGGAGATGTCCCTTCGTTGGAAAATGACCGGCGCCTCGTCGATGACCTCAAGCCAGACAGGAAAAGCGTAGCTGCTTTCCAGACGTACGGCCACATCGTTGTCGTCGCCATTGGAGAAACGCTCCGATGCTGTCCGGAAAGCGTGCATTCTCTTTCCCTCATAGAGCATGACCAACTCTGTGAGGACCAACAAAGCAAAGGCAACGAGCAATCCTTTCCCGAAGGTGAAACACCAGGGAAAGAGATAGCCCAGGCCGATGATGAGAATGATGGCCGTGAGGGTGATATAGAAACGTCTGGTCAGGTACATTATTCCTTGTTTTGTGGTGTTACGCTTGTGCCATGGGTGTAGAGCGGTTATTTGGGCACCTCCACCTTGTCGAGCAGCCTACGCGCCACTTTCTCAGGCGTGTAGCCTTCCATCTCCGCGTCGGCGGTGAGGATGAGTCGGTGCTGGAGGATGGCAGGGGTGACACACTTCACGTCGTCGGGTGTGATGAAGTCGCGTCCTTGCAGTAGCGCGAACGCTTTGGCCGACTGGAGCATGGCCACCGCGGCACGAGGGGATGCGCCGAGATAGACAGCGCGGCTCTTTCGAGTCTGCTGGCAGATATCAACGATGAACTTCATGAGCGAAGGATCGACGACGACATCCTGGAGCATGGCCCGCAGTTGTAGCAACTCGCTGCGGCTGACCACAGGTGTCACTTCCTCGAGTTTCACCAATCTGCTGTTGTTCTGATGTCGTTCGAGTATCTGTATTTCCTCGCTTTCCTCGGGATAGCCCATGACTATCTTCATGAGGAATCGGTCGAGCTGTGCCTCAGGCAGTTTGTAGGTACCTTCCTGTTCCACAGGGTTCTGAGTGGCGATGATGGTGTAGATGTCGCTCATCGGATGGGTGGTTCCATCGATGGTGACCTGTCGTTCCTCCATCACCTCGAAGCGAGCGGCCTGTGTTTTAGCTGGAGCTCTGTTGACCTCGTCGACGAGCACGATGTCGGCGAAGACGGGTCCGGGGTGGAAGTCGAACTCTCCGCTTTTCATGTTGAACACAGTAGTGCCCAGCACGTCGCTCGGCATGAGGTCTGGAGTGAACTGCACACGGCTGAACCCAGCGTCGATAAGTCGCGAAACGAGTCTGGCCAGCAGTGTCTTGGCCGTTCCAGGCACACCTTCAAGGAGTACGTGTCCGCCAGCGAGGATAGCCGTCAGTAGCAGGTCGACCTGTTCTTTGTTGCCCACGATCACTCGGCTGATTTCCGACTTCACTTCGTCCATCTTGGCGCCGAAGTCGCCCAGGTTGATTCTTGTCTGTTCCATAATCAGTTGATGCTGTTGTATATGTTGTTGATATCGTCTAAGGATTTTGTCATTTCGTCAATGGTGAGGTAAGGATGCTGCTGTCGCTCCAAGACCCTGAGCTGGCTGATGACCGACTTGAGGTGTCGCACCTCGTATCCGGTGAGCGCTGCCAATTGCGGCAGAGCCTCTTCGTCGCCCGACGGGTCGCTGATGTCGATTTGCACTTCGCGGCGAAGACGTTCCTTGAGGTACTTGAATTTCTTGATGACCATGTCGGCGTTGTCGCCCCTCTGATAGTAGAGTGTGCCAATCTGCTTGACAAACTCCAGTTGGTGGTTGACGGGCTCGGGCATGACAGGAATGATTCGTTGCCGCCGCTTGGCGTTGAAGATGAAGAAGAGGAGAACAGCCAGAAGTGAGAGTCGGTAAGCCCACAAGAGTGGCGCCTGCCGTGAGATGTAGGACAGACTTGAAATAGTTTCCTCGTTTTTCATTTTCGGCAGGTAGGCGGTGGTTCTGAGCGTGGGTTTGTCGCTCAACTCGTTCATGATTCTGAGGGCCAGTTCGGCAGTGTTGTTGTGTGTGATGCTATAGTTGGTCAGCAACTCAGGCGCCGAGAGTATATAGAAGTATCCCTTTCCTATCTTCTGTCGGATGAAGACCACGTAGTCCTCCACCTCTTCGTCCTGAAGATTCTCTTCTTGCCGATTGCCGTCTTCTTCAGTTTGACAGGTGTCCTCCTCAAAGCTGGCCTCATCATTTTCGTCGTAGTCATCGTCATCAATGAGTGGTATTCCACTCTGTTTGTAGATGATACGCTCCCATTTGTCGGATGAAACAACCAAAGCGTTACCCGACAGAATCTGGTTTATAGTATATGCCCGTTCAGGATAGTCTGACGATGGGTATTTCCAAATCAAGGTGTCGCAAATGAATTGACCATTCTGTCTGAAATTTCTGGCAAAACCGACAAAGTCTCTCCACGACGATTCGCTTCTTTTGATGTCGAGTTGTTCTTGGATTGACCAGAAATGTTCCTGGACCACCATCACATTGCTACCTAAGCGTACCAACTTGCGAATGGCATCAAGACGGCCGATGTTGTAACTGCTAATCACATCGTCATCCGACTGCACAATGATGTTTCGCTTGCTCATGGCCACTGAATCCAGGGCGAGCGAGTTCAAGTCCTTACTGGTCACCTCGTATCCCTTGGGCATGGTTTTAGTCATCATCTCGTCGAAAAGTTGGCAACCGAAAGGTTCTCCACTATTAGGATGGAAAGTCACCCGCCAGTTGAACACTTTAGGCTTGCTGACCTCCGCCCAATAGATTAACAGCAGAAAAGCGACGACAAACAATATGAACCCCGTCCTACCCTTCATCGCTCACCTCCTTTCCTTTGGTCATGATGTCACTTCGCCAGCGCTCGCACTCGTCGCAATCAGCGACATTAGCTTGGAAATTGCCGTATCTCACACGCAAGAACACGCGTGTGAGGTCTTGGAAACGGCTGTCGGTAAATTCCCTGGCATATTGGGTGGGTGTCTTATAAATCTGCCAGTTGATGAGGTTGTTGTCGCTCAGGTGCTTGAGCGTCTGGAGGTATGTCATTCGGATGGCCTCTCTGTAATTGCCTTTCGCCAAAGCCTTCTTTCTGACAGACTCAAAATCCACGCCATAGATATTGTCCTCCTCTATGCTGTAGCCGCCGTCGGTTCGCTTATCGGAGAAGAAGAGGGCTCCCTTGTACTTGTAGAGGAACCAAGCCACGAGTCCGAATATGATGATGGCAGCGATGATGTAAACCCACGCCTGCAAGTTCTCTGTTTTGGCATCGAGCGAGTTGAGGAAGTCGTTGACCATGTTCATCAAGCGTGTGAAGAGGTCCTCCTCTTGATGCAACAACTCACGGTCGTAGTTGTAGTCAGAGTCGGCTCTCCATTGCGCTGTCAGCAAGGTGTCGAGTCTCAGTGTGTCGGTCTGTGCCATATCAGTTGTCCAATTGCAGTAATTACATTCAGTTTAGATGAGGTCGTAGGGTTTCTGCTCCTGGTTCTGCTCTCGTTCTCCGAGGCGGTCGAAGTTCTCGATGTCCGAGAACATGGTCAACCCGTCGTATTTCTCCTTGGCGTGTGCGTAGAGATAAGAAATTGCAATGGGAATAACAGTGGAGGCGACATAGCCTCCAAAGCTACTGATTACGCCGAAGATATAGAAAATGAATGACATCAGTGGTGACATCGCCTCAGCATCATTACTTGAGGCCATAATGGCACGAAACAAGATTGTCACTTGCTGTGGCATAGAGGTGATGGTCTGCAATACGCCGGAAATCAGTCCGGTGAGCAACGAGATGCCGAAAATACTAACCCAGCAACGCCATCCCAGAGTGTAGGAGTGGGAAAGCGATTGCAGCAAAGCCCCTTTGCCATACAGATATTCGGGATAGGCGAAAGCGAGTGGCACGAGAGCGGCGATGAATGCCGGGATGGTAAGAATCAGCGTGAAGGGTGTGGCTACCACCAGTAGTCCGACCACCAAAACCGCGATAAGGATGATAAAGAACAGAGTCAGCGAAAGCGCAACTGACTTGCCGAAGAATTTCCATATCAAAGGTCGTATGTCACTCCAGGAGATACCGGAGAGTCCGAAACTACGGGTATTGTAAAGTTCGATGAGCGTGAAGATCAAGCTATGGAAGAGTACCATGCCGATGAAATTGACAAATGTAACGGCAAGAAAGTAGATGATGAGGGTGATGTCTTCGTTATTGTATCCATAAGATGCCGCATCCGCAATGCCTGAGAATCCAGTAATCTTGTAAAACTCGTTCATGACGAGAGCCAGTACCAGACTCAATGGCAGCAGGATATATACCATGTATTTGAGGACTGGGCGCCAGTTCTCGCGGATAAACTCAAAAGTGACGTTGACAATCTCGCTGAAAGTTCGTTGTTTGTAGAAAAGTATCTTTCCCATGATTCGCTAAAGCTAATGGTTTTTCTCTTGACGGTTCTTGTTTATTCTGTAGTCTATTAAATAATTTGGCCTACGTTTATTTATTTTTTAATGTACACTAAACGGAATTTTCGTCTACGCTGAACAAATCTTCAGTGTGTTTCCCCCTTCCGCATTTCATCCACGGATAGATGATGAAGTACCAGATGATGAAAGCGGCGCAAGCGAGGATGAAGAACCCTCTAAGCACATTAAGAATCTCATCGTGTCGTGTGATGTAACTCTCGATGTAAGCGGCTGTGATTGTAATGGGGAAAACGCAGATGATGATTTTGAGTCCACGTTTTGCTGCCATTCTAAAAGAACGCGCACGTGAGAAGGTGCCGGGGAACAGCCATCCATTGCCAAGGATGATTCCAGCCGCTCCGACCACCACCATGGCAGACATCTCGAGTGTGCCATGCATCCAGATGGAGAGGGACGATTGGAGGAACAGGTTGTGCTGTGCGAAGAAGGTGGCGAAACAACCGACCATCACCCCGTTGATGAAGATGATGATGCCAGTGCCCATAGCCGTGAACAGTCCCATGACGAAAGTAAGGATATCGACCCAGATGTTGTTGAAGCCGATAGACACGAACATGGGAGCCTGTTCTTGGGAGTTATACACATCCATAGGCACTCCGTTCTCGATGTTGTGGAGAGTCATGTCCACATAATAGTCGCCCAGTATGGCTCGTGGGAAGTCAGGGTTTCCGATGGTGGAGATGATTCCGATGGCCACACTGATGGCAAAGATGATGAAAGAAGCCAGCAGTTCGGGTCTGGATTCGTACATAGTCCGGGGCATCTCTTCAGTGAAGAAAGTCTTGATGCGCGACCATTTCTCTCTTTTGTTGCGGTAGATGTTGTTGTGGACCGATGAGGCTAGTACATTGAGGTACTGTGTGATTTTGGATTCGGGATAGTGGGTTTGAGCAAAGGACAAGTCTGCCATCAACTCCGTGTAGTTGTTGGCCATCTCGTCAGGGCTGATGCTGTCGGGGCTGTCGGCCGACTTCTCAATCTCCTTCCACTTGTCAATGTTCTTTCTGATGAAGACTATCTCTTTCATGTTTCTGTTTCCAGTTCTTCCGTTTCATGTTCAAATTGTCACGATGAAGCGCTTTTTCGCCGAAATATTTTGCAAACTTACGCATTATCGTTTAATTTTGCAAAATAAATGGTGAAAATATATGGCATCACCGCTATTAGATTCATCCAATACCTCATATGGCCAATTCAACAATCGTCACAGGCGGTTTTGTCCGCATTGAGCAGACGCCAGCAAGCATCAGCGACCGCATTTTCGCGGTTTTGATAGATTATGGTGTGTGCTTTTGTTATGCCGTCGGCGTGGTTCAACTTTTCACGAAGTTGAACCTGAGCGTGCACTCTTTCGTGGAGTTTCTCCTTTGGGTGTCTCCCGTGTTGTTCTATCCGCTTTACATGGAGGTGTTCAATGGAGGCAGGACTCTTGGCAAGATGGTGATGAAGACGCGTGTGGTGATGGCCGATGGTTCGACTCCGAGTTTAGGCGCCTACCTGTTGCGCTGGTTGCTTATCATCCCCGACGGACCTATGATTTGCTATTTAGGTGTGCTTTTCGTAGCCATCACCAAGCGAAACCAGCGCATTGGTGACCTTGCAGCAGGGACGATGGTTGTGAAGGAGGGTAAATACAAGAATTACAGGGTCAACCTTGATGAGTACGACTACCTCACCAAGGATTACAAGCCCACCTACCCCCAGGCCGACGAACTGACCATGGCCCAGTCGGAGCTCATCAGCCGTGTGCTGGCGCTCAAGGACGAGTCGCGCCCCACCCGCATCAACGAGCTGGCGGGGAAAATCAGCGCCTCATTCGCTATCAAGGAGGGGGCACAGACCGACGAGGCTTTC
>JAEEGG010016865.1_pt1 | contig 15105 bp, 11 predicted proteins | sample 9134161 | NCBI WGS metagenome assembly JAEEGG01 (sample SAMN16246543, study PRJNA631951) | gut metagenome | biome: gut microbiome; feature: rumen; material: CR-attached | host: Bos | place: Iran: Karaj | collected 2018-10
CTTCTTGAAGAAATTAAAAAGCATTGGGATGATCGTTTCAATAGCGTGAATCAAGATAGGCGACTAAAAGAACTATATGGAGGAGAAGGACCGCTATTAAAATGTACAGATCAGGAGTATAAGACAGCTTTAAAATGTATACTTGATGATTACTTCGAAGGTAAAGTGCCTTTTTACGAAATCAATCCCGTTACAGGTGAATTGACTACTCGCGGTGGTGCGGTTGTTGGAAAAATCATGCCCAAATTGAGTGATGATGCGAGAATTGAAATGATGAAAAAAATAATGATGAGTAACATATATGTTGGAAAAGAAAAGGCGTGGGATTATTATCAAAGAACTTCAGGCTTATCATTCGTCATATAAAATCGTCAATCGCCTGATTACTTTAGGAAAAGAAGTCCGGTGCAGTTTTTGATGCCCCCTGACTTGCTACGTTGGTTTTCTTTGTACCGCACAACATAATTCCCTTAATCTTTGGTATAATGTGGTAAAGGAGCGGACACACCATGGAAGATGCGATCAAACTGGTTGCTTATCTTGAGGGAAAATCATGAAAAGAAGTATTGGAAAAATCTTATCGGGAGTAATTCTTTCGTCTTTGATCTTATTCTGCTGTGGATTAGCCGCAATGGCCGATAATCCTAAAACGAGCGCAGAAGATATGAACCCGCCCATTCTTACACATTTTGAATTGAAAAGAACAAATGTAGAGGCCCCCGGAAGAATCGCCGTTGTTGGGGATGCTACAGATGAGATATCGGGAATAAGCCGTTTTTCGGCCTCATTTTGTAACATGGAGACGGGCAAATGTATTAGCGTTGACCTTGAAAAAGAATATTGGGCAATCGTTCGAGATAAGTATGGAGAACATAACCAAAAGTTTGCGTATACAGATGGTAAGTTTCATGGATATATAGATATCGATCAATATATTCCGTCCGGCGAGTATTGTATAGATCTTATAACGGTGGGAGACAAAGCGGGTAATACGCAAGATTTATACGGACCGGGATTTAGACTTTATAAAGAGTATCTGATCGATTTTCCTGACGATATATTGCCTGATCAGTATAAGGATCTGAAGATTACGGTTACCAACACAAACGGAACAGAAGATGTAACTCCTCCGACACTTACTCAGTTTGAATTAAGCGGTACAAGCATGGAAGCGCCGGGTGAAATTGACATTGTTGCGGATACAACAGACGATATTTCCGGAGCAACACGTATAACGGTTTCATTTCGTAATAAAGTAGCGGATAAAACCCTTAATACTTTTCTGAATAAAGACGATACGGCAACCGGTCAAAACAGTAATGGAAGAAACCGATATGATACAGCATATAACGATGGTAAGTTTCATGGAAATATATATTTCGATCGATATACTCCGTCCGGCGAGTATTATATAGATCACATACATGTGGTAGACAACGCAGGTAACTCTCAATTATTAATCGGATTAGGTTCAAAAGATTATGATTGGAAACAAGAATACCATCCTGACTATATATTGCCTGATCAGTATAAGGATCTGAAGATTACGGTTACCAACACAAACGGAACAGAAGATGTAACTCCTCCGACATTCACCGAAATTGAGTTAGGAAGGACAAGCATCAATACGCCGGCGAGAATTGAAGTTATCGGAGATGCTACAGATGATATATCGGGAATAGACCATTTTTCGGTCCGGTTTAGGAATAAGGAGACGGGAAATTGTATCGGTGCTTATCTGAGTGATAAAGATCCGGAAGGGTTTAACGGCATAGATGGTGAATTTATCTATGTGACACTATATGAAGATGGTAAATTTCATGGATATATATATGTCTATGAGAATACTCCCTCCGGCGATTATTATATGGAGTCGATATTGCTGAAAGATGAAGCAGATAACGATCAAACTTGGTATGGTTTTGGGGCGGAAGATTATGATCTGTATCTGAAAAATGAACCTAAAAAATTACTACCCGATAAATATAGCAATCTGAAAATAAGAGTGACCAATACCGGGATAAGACTTAATACGACCGACCCCGCATTGGATGATAACGAAACGGAGTCCGATATTTATTTTGATCATTGGGTTGAAAAAGGAGATACACTTTGGGGGATTGCAAAGAAATATAGGACGACTGTAGACGATCTTATGACCTTGAATCCGAACATAAAGGACAGATCGCTGATCTACGTCGGAGATTTGATCAAGTATAAGTATGGAGAACGCGATTGACCCCGGGGATTGACCCCGGGGACGGTGGTGTTGGTTCAAAAAGTGAAAATCGAGCGCTTTATCGATGCTGTCTTTTGTATTCGTTGCTTAACTCATTTTGAAGCATCGTGAAGAATTCGGAATATCTTAGAGCGGTTCCGCCTTCATAACACATTGCTTTGACGTAGAGTGAAAGCGGGATCTGTCTGTCGCTCCAGGATATGGCCTCTTCGTTGTGACTTAAGATTTTTTCGCATACACTCTTGGCATAGTCCTCATCTTTTGAATTGGTCAGGATTACGAATTCGTCCCCGCCGATACGGAAAACTATGTCATCATTGCCTGCGGCCTGCTCCATGCGTTTCATGGCGGTTATTATCGCCAGATCACCCGCCTTACGAGAAATCTCGTTTATCGGAATGAGACTTTTGATGTCACCAAGCACCAGATAGCAGCCTTTTCTTTCTTTAATACAGTCATATAACTCGCTTATATCAACTTTTTTTCTGTCAGCCATTGTTTCTTCCTCCAATAATTCCCGGGTAACTCTGTATCCGGGGAACAGTTCAAATTCAGAGGGATTTTTCTTAAACTCCGAAGGCGTCACCTGCCATACGCTGTAAAAAGCTCTCGAAAAGGCTTCATTGCTGCTGTAACCGTATTCCATGGCAATATCAAGCAGCGACTTTTCCGGATGACGAACCATCTCTTGCGAGGCCTTGCTCATGCGCCTTCGAATAATATAATCCCTGATACTTATGTTGTTAATATACCTGAAAAGCTTCTCAATAGAGGACTTCGAGCAGTGCACCCGTTTGGCAATGGTTTCTGTCTTGATCGACTCGCCTATATTGTCTTCAATATATTCCATGGCTTTGATAAGGAGCTGAATATTTTCCATGCTCTGCGTCCTTTCTGTTACGATATCGTAATTCTATTATACATACGCATGGGGAATAGTTCTTGATAAAATGAGTAAAAAATTTTTGACCCTAGGGGACGGTGGTGTTGGTTCAAACCGGTGGTTGGGAAAGTGAACTCCCATGTAGAATATCTTTACTTTTTTACATACTGCCCGCCGAAATCTTTACTTTTTGAGCCGATTTCTTTATTCCAAAAATAATCGATAAAGCGGATCGTGCAAACAGAATATTAATTTTGCGGTATTATACTGTGATTGTTGGATCGTGAAATATATCTTGACCAATACTAAGGAGCGCATGATGGATAATAAAGGAAAAAACAGTATTGACGCCGGAGTAGGCAGGTTTGAAGCCGAAGCCAGCTTAGTGATAGATGACGAGATACCGTTGTTTGACCTTTCCGCCTATCCCGAGGAGCAGCGTGAGATTCTGGCTGAGAGTAACCGCAGAATTGAAGAGGCCAACAATAAATATCGTATAGCCAAATTCAGGGAAGACATGTTTGCCAAGGGATTAAGAGCAGGTATGTATTTCTGCACTTTCGATCGCGACGAGAACATGCTCAGTTTCGAATTCAACGACGAGACAAGGCAGATGCTCGGTTATGACGGTCTGGACGATCTGCCCAATGAGTTCGAGAGCTGGGTCAAGACGCTCGTTCCCGAAGAAAGGGACGGTATAGTGCAGCTGTTCTGGGATTCGGTTCACATTCATCGTGAGCTGCCGGACATCACTCATGCCACATACCGTATGCAGAAAAAGAACGGCAAAGTCATTTGGGTCACCGGAGCGGGCCGATTCATCAGGCGTCCCGATGACGGTTCTCTCGAGATATATATGGGTTGCTACCGTGATATCACGGCCCAGCTGGAACTTGAGGATTATATAAGTATAATCGAGGCGATAGGCAAAGTCTTCAATTTCTCGATATACATTGACGTTAACGATATGAGCTACCGTATTATCAGCGCCAATGAATATGTCGAAGCCGTTCCCAAAGATCCCGACGCCTTCCGCTTCCTTAAGAACAATGTCGACGCCTCCGTTGCCGAGAGCTTCCGCCCCGCCCTTCATGCATGGCTGGACAAAGAAAAAATTCTCGCAGCCATCGAGGAACACGGATCGACAACTATGGAATTTTACAGCGAAGGCGCAAATCGCTGGTTTGAAGGTATCTTTATGATAGGCGACCGCAACAATGACGGAAGTATCGCACACATCGTTTACGGTTGCATGGATACCACGGACGCCAAACTGCAGAATCTGGCGCAGCAAAAGAAGATTTCCGAATTTGAGATGGAGATCTATACCGATTCTCTTTCAGGCATCCGAAACAGAAAGTTTCTTGATGAAAAACTCATCTATGAACCCTGCAAAGCCGTTGTTATGGCCGATATCGATCGATTCAAAGAGGTCAACGATACAGCCGGTCATCAGGGCGGTGATGAAGCCATCCATAAAGTTGCGAAGTTACTTGAACAGTCCGTTCGAAAAGAAGATGTGGTGCTCCGTTACGGCGGCGATGAGTTCATGATGGTATTTTTTGATATTACCGAAGAAGATCTTGAAAGCAAGCTTTCGTTCCTAAAGTCGGAACTTAGAACGATAAAGATCGAGAATAATCCCGAAATACAGATAACCATGAGTTTCGGTGCCGCATTCGGAACGGAACTGGTGAACAATTTGGTAGGAACTGCCGACAAGGCGCTTTATGAGTCAAAAAAGACGAGAGATTCTTATACTGTGATCAAGATTTGAATGTAGCGGTCTTGAGTATGATAGTGGTCTCCCCCGGATGCAGATTTGCGTTCGGGGATGTTTTTTCTTTGTACCGAAAGTGGTATAAATAGTATATAGCACATAGTAACCGGAGGTCGTATATGGTAAAGCACGTAATTCTTTGGAAATTGAAGGATGACTACTCGGGGGTTGAGATCGAACGGATCAAAGCGGGGATAAAAGAGGGGCTCGAGGGCCTTAAAGGCGTGGTGCCGGGGCTTGTTGAGATCAAGGTAAATACCGAGCCGCTTCGCAGCTCCAACTGCGATCTGATGCTCGATTCGCTGTTTGAGAGCGAGGAGGCGCTTAAGGGATACTCCAATCATCCCAAGCACGTCGAGGTGGCAAATCTGAAGGTGCGGCCGTATACCGCGAGTCGGACATGCATGGATTACGAGATTTGAACCCGAGGGTCTTGCAGGCTTCATGATGATGGCAAAGATCTTTGCAAACCTCGGCGTAACGTTAAGTGAAATACAGCAATAGTTTTAATAGTGGAAATAATCTTTACCCTCCGACGGATACCCCGCCGGAGGGTATTTTAATATGCTCACCTAACCCGGTCTCCTATGTTATCCCTTAACTCGGTCCCCTATGTTATCCCTATCCCCGTCCGGCGGGATTCATAGAGATTGCGACTAGTATAGTCCGTAGGGGCGTAGTATCAAATTCCTGATTTGAATGATTTAGTACTACGCTGCCTGGAAAGATCGGCCTCTCAAAGACGAGAAAGTGATCGGGCAATAACATGGAGAAAATAATAGTTGGCAAAAAATGGAAAAGAGGCAAGAGTCTCTTCTCAAACATACAGATCATAAATATTCATTACTGCTTGGCTGACAATAATCATGTAGCGGTTTGCCCTGTCAAGGGCATGCCGCGTAGCGGTGCAAAGCACCCTTGACGGGGAAACCGCACATGATTTAATAGTCAACAAGCAGCAATGAATAATAGTGTCGCAGGGCGACTTTTTCTTGCTTATCCCTTGAATGCATACTATTATAAATTGTATATTATAAGTTGTTCGTGAATTTGTATTTAAGGAGGCACAGGGGAATGAAGAAAAGAGTTTTTAAACGTTTGTATAGTCTCGCTATAGCGGGAATGATGTTTGTTTGCTATCCGCTTGCTGCATCGGCGGAGCAATATAGTATCTCCTCCGGTCCCGTTATAATTCGCGCGACGATGGAAAACGGTCAGACTAAGTATACTGTTAACAACAACACTGTTGATGCTAATGAGATTGAGATCACCGGTAGCAATGGCGTAAATGCTTATTATGTTGAGATTACAAGTGAATCCGGTGCAAGTGCGCTCATCAGATTCAAAGATCTTTATATCGATAACAGTACTGTCACTAATGGGTTTGCGGTGATTACCGGAGGAGACGGAAAAGTAGAGATTGAGCTTGACGGAGACAATACATTAAAAGCCGGCGAAAATCGTGCAGGCTTACAAAAAGAAAACGCAGGACTTCTCATCATAAAAGATGCTGACGGTACGGCAGGAAAACTAGCTGCAACAGGCGGAAAATACGGAGCCGGAATCGGCGGCGGATATGAAGGGAGTGGAACGGTAACCATAAGCGGAGGCGATGTTACGGCAACAGGCGGAGTATGTGGAGCCGGAATCGGCGGCGGAGTAAACGGAAGTGGAACGGTAACCATAGAGGAAGGCACGGTTGAGGCGACGGGGGGATCAGGTGGAGCCGGAATCGGCGGTGGAGCAAACGGAAGTGGAACAGTAACGATAAGCTGGGGGACGGTTGAGGCAACAGGCGGAGCATTTGGAGCCGGAATCGGCGGTGGAGTAAACGGAAGTGGAACGGTAACCATAAGCGGAGGCGATGTTACGGCAACAGGCGAAGTATATGGAGCCGGAATCGGTGGAGGAGCTAACGGAAGTGGAACGGTAACCATAACTGGAGGAACGGTAGTTGCAATTTCTGAACAATCAGGAGCCGGAATCGGCGGCGGAGTCCGATCGAGTGGTTCAACGATCACTGTAAGCGGTTCGGCAAATGTTTCTGCCATGGGTGGTATTGATTATTCAAGCTTTGGCCCCGGTGCTGCCATAGGCGAAGGGGGAAAAGATAGCTTGGTTGCCGGCACAGAGGTCACTCTCGATGTTTCGGGCCTTTATACGACGGGAAGTATCACTACTTATGCTGTAGGAACAGATATAGATGATATTAAACAAGGTACTGCTTCGGGTAACACTATAGTGGGAACAGTGCCCGTTCCCGATACAAATACAGATACAACAACGCCCGAGGAACCCAAGGTAAATGAGCCGAAGGCGGAAGAACCTAAAAAAGAAGAGCCTATAATCGAGGAGCCTCCGGTATATACCGAGCGCTCATGCATCGCAGATGTTGATGTTGTGGCGCTTGTCGGAGCACTTCTTAGCAGCAATGCTTCGGCAACGGCTCTCGATATAGAATTTGGCGACAACATCTGCCTTTCACCCGAGATAATGACGGCGTTGTTTGCGGATAACAGAGTGGCAAAGAATTGTTTCTTTTGGCATAAAGGCAAGAGATACGTTCTCCATATCGGCGCGGTGAACATGCAGTCGGCATTATACACAGAAGATTTCGCGGAACTTGCCGAAGAACCCGACGGTCTTGCAGGCTTCATGATGATGGCAAAGATCTTTGCAAACCTCGGCGTAACGGTAAATGAAATACAGGAATAGATTTGAACCTGCTTCTCTCGATTGGATCGTTCTGCTCCAAAAAGCTCTGTGTAGTATAAGATTACTGTTTTTGACACTATGACACTACGAAAATTAGAAATATCGGCCTTTTATAGACGGAAAAGAGCTCGAGAGTAGTATTAAATTCCTGATTTGAATGATTTAATACTACGCCGGCGCGAAATATCGGCCTCCCCAAAGGGAAAAAAGAGCCTAACCGTAGTATCAAATTCCTGAATTTAATGATTTAATACTACGCCGGCGCAAAAATATCGGCCTCTCAAAGGAGAAAAAGAGCCGGGGAGTAGTATTAAATTCCTGAATTGAATGATTTGATACTACGCAGGCGCAAAAAATCGGCCTCTTAAAGGGAAAAAAAGAGCTCGGGAGTAGTATTAAATTCCTGATTTCAACGATTTGATACTACACAGGCGTAAAATCGGCCTCAAAAGTAAGAAAAAAGCATTTTTGAACCAAGGGGACGGTGGTGTTGGTTCATTTACAGAGTTGAATAGTTTATTGCTAAAAGTGGTGCGAGAATTACTATTTAGCGTGATTAAAACAATATTATTATAGGTTTATGAGAAGGATTATTCAGAATACGAATGATCCTTCTATATTTGTCGGAGCATATTTTGCGGGAGAGTGCAAGTAAAAGCCGTGTTGTGGTTTGGTTTCGTTAATAATTCACTTCGGGAAGTGAGTATAATATTCGTTGTTGAACTTTTTTGTCGTACGTTTTCTTTATGCATAGTTGCATAAGAAAGGCTTAAAAATGGATGTTTTAAGGATAGCGCAAGGGCCCGGTGAGTCAAATATCGATACTTTCGACGTGATGGATAATAAGACGGGATTTATAAATAGAAACGGTTTTTACAACTTTTTATCCAATATTCTGGCAATCGCAGCAGCCGAGAATAAAAATGTTCTTATATTCTGTGTAAAGCTTGTCAACTACAAGAAGATCAGTGAACTTTGGAAAGAAGCGGAGTCTTCAAACATAATCAATGTAAGTTCCAGGCTTATAGCGGATGCGGTAAGGGGACGTGCTGTTTGTGCGAGAGTCAAGGATGACACTTACATGATCGCAAATAAGATAGAAGACGACGGCGTTACGATGGCCAACTCCATTAAGGATCAGCTTTCTTTCCGCTTTGATGACTTCAATAAGGTTTCCTCGAAAGAGTATACTCTTAATCCAATTATTACTTCTTTAATAGTTTCTCCCGATGCCGGAATGAGCCCCGATGAGATATTTGCATGGTTTTCCGCCAAAAACAGGGAGGTACTTGATTCGAAGCCTCAAAACAGATATTCGGCGTTTTCTGACGGTGAGGGTGACCCCACGCTTCGAAACATTGTCAATAAGATACTTGATACAAATGATATTGATTATTATTTTCAGCCGATAATCAGTGCCAAGACCGGAAAAGTCGTCGGGTATGAGGCTCTTATGAGAATGCCGGAAAAATACGGCGTTTCTCCGCTCACTCTTCTTAAGTTTGCGGCAGAAGAGAACAGGCTTGGAGATGTTGAAAGAGCGACACTTTTCAATGTACTTAAAAAGGTCGATGAACTGAAGGAAGAACTCGGAGACCGTAAAGTTTTTATCAACAGTATCCCGGGACATTATCTTCCGGATGATGAGTTTGAAAGTCTAGCAAAAAAATATGCGTCTTTGGCCGAAAAAATCGTTGTGGAAGTAACCGAAGAAACAGAAATGGGAGAGTCAACGATAGACTCTTTGAGCGCACGGTCAAAGAAGTATGGTTTCCAGGTTGCGGTTGACGATTTCGGAACCGGATATTCAAATGTAACGAATCTTCTCAAGTTTTTGCCAAACTACGTTAAGATCGACAGATATTTGATATCTGAGCTTCAACTCGATCCCAGAAAGCAGCATTTTGTAAATACGATCATTCAGTTTGCACACGATAACGGTTTTCAGGCACTGGCAGAAGGCGTCGAGACGGCAGAAGAATTGAATGCCGTGATCAGGATGGGGGCAGACCTTATACAGGGATTTTATACCGCAAAGCCCGCACCTCAGCTTTTGCAGTCGTTGCCTGCGCAGCTTATCGCCGATATAAGCAGGGCAAACCTTGATACGCTGTCCATTTCGGCAAGGCAGAAGGTTTATCTTGTAAAGGATGAAAAAACCCTTTCTTTGATCGATCTTTCTTTGCAGAAGTGCAATGCGGTGCTTTTTCCCAGCGGAGAGTTTACGCTTGTCGGGAATTCGGATTATTCATGTCCGATGTCGATACGTATAAAAGATCACTCTGAGTGCAGGCTTACTATCAAGAATGTTAAGATCGGTGACGTTGAAGTTACTCCGTGCATAGATATCGGTACGGGGGCAAAGCTGATACTTAATATTGAAGGAGTAAATGTATTCACCGGCAATGGTATTCGCGTTCCCGCCGGTACAGAACTCATACTTGAAGGTTCCGGATTTTTGGGAATAAAACCTACTTTTACAAATGCTTACGGTATAGGAAATGATTATCAGTTTGCATTTGGCAGAATAGAATCGCGTATGGTGGGCGCGCTTGATATCAATATAAGCGGTGAAAATTGTATATGTATAGGTGGCAAATCATCGGAGAGTGAAAGAGCGATCGACCTTAAGTCAGGGCAGTTTAAGGGAACATGTGCTGCATCAAAGTGTGTCTGCATAGGATCTTATCAGGGAGATATGCCGATCTTTATCAGCGACATGGATATCAGCATCGATGTGAGGATTGATACGGGAGCAATGATCGGTTCCATGAACGGCTCGCAAAACACTCACATTTCAAAGACGGCTCTAAGAATATTCGGCTCCGGCAATAAAGTTGTGGGAATCGGTTCGATCGAGAAGACTTCGGGAGAAATAACTATAAGCGATTGCAGTGTTGATATAGCGGTCAAAGGCTGGAGTATTACAGCTCTCGGAGCTGAAAAGGGTAATCTTTCGATAGATTGCAGGCACAGCAGGATAATGATCGACATTGAAGGAAGTATAGCAACCGGAATGGGATGCAGAACCGCCGATACATCCGTGGCGCTTGATAACGTAGGATTGTATATGAGTTTAACTTCCGGTGAGGGCATTCTTTTTGGCTGCAGCAGCGACGCTTTTACAGAAAATATGAACTATTACAATATAGAACACGACGGATTTACTGTTGACAGGAATCGTTGGTTTATCAGCGCACAGAAGTAAGCATAGTTTATTTTTTGACACGGGGGGACGGTGATGCCGGTTCATTTTAATATGGATCGGCACCACCGTCCCCCCTGTTTTACTCTTTATAAATAATTAAAGAGTTGTTTTAATTATGCTAAAATAGTTATGGTATTTTGTATGGGAATGATCATTAACGGAGGTTATGGTATGGCATCTTGGATGTTGCACTTACGCGTCGCGGAGAAATTGCTTGAGCATTTACCGAGCATTGACGAAACGGCGTTTATTGTGGGCAATATAGCCCCTGACAGCGGAGAACCGAATGAGGATTGGTCGAAGTATTTTCCGCCAAAAAACGTTTCGCATTTCCAGATAGGTAACGGTACGGAGACGGTTTACGATCTGGTTTCTTTTTGCAGGAATTACTTTAATGAGGAACTCATAAAGAGCTATTCTTTGAAAGAATATTCGTTTTTCTTAGGTTACTACACCCACCTTTTGACCGATGGATTTTGGGTTAAGACGGTATTTAAAAAGCTTGCGGATACGTATCGCGACGAATATGAGGCTGATATGGGAAAACTTGTGTGGACGGCCAAGGGAGACTGGTACGATCTGGACGTTCTGTATCTTAAGGAACATCCGGATTTCAGGGCTTTTTCTTTGTACGAAAATGCCGTAGGCTTTGAAAACGTGTACATGGATATGTTCAGCAAAGATGCTTTTGAAAACAGGCGCCGGTACATTACCGGGTTTTATCGAAGCGGCAATCACGGAGATCTGTACAGAGAGTATAAGTATCTGACGCCAAAAGAGGCGGACGAGTTCGTGGAATCGGCGGTTAAATGGATAGAGGATAAGGAAAAGCAATATGTTAAATGATAAAAGTGAAAAAAGTATACTTCCGTGGATTATGTTTGGAATTTACTTGATAGGTTATTTCGCCAATTCGGTTGTCATAAAAAACCAGTCGCTTTCGTGGTTGTGGATTGATGTGTTTTCGCTCGCGGTTTCAATCATCATACTGGCGAGACATAGATTTCCTCGAAAGAAGAGCTTGCTCATCTCGGCCATCATTGTCACGATCTTTCTTATTTCCAATCTGTACATTTTTAATCTGTTTACAATTATTCAAGGAATCATACTGTTTTTGGCATCAACCGCCTCATGCAGTGTTTTTGAAAAGTATTCGGAAGAGAGTCTTAAATGGATAAAAGGTAAAAAGAAAACGGACGTCTTGCTGAGCGTTTTGATAGGAATAGCAGTCGGACTTATTTGGGGAGCAATCAATTATTTTCTTATGAAGGGCAGTAATGTCATCGTGAAAGCCGATGTACTTAAGGCTTTTGTTTATGCCCTTAATCCCGCTACAATGGAAGAGGTTGCTCTTCGAACCGTTTTTTATGCATTTTGCCTTAGTTGCGCAAGCGGTAGACTTGAGAGCAAAAAGCAGCGATTCACTACATGGTTTATGATGATCATTCCTCATATCATACCGCATCTTACATTTGATATTTCAAATGGAATCAGCGGTGTTATTATGTGGTTTATATATCTTGCTCTTTATATTGTAATCTTTGGTTTTATTTTTGCTTTCTTACAGAAAAAGCGTGATATAACTTCCGCGATGATTGCACACGGGATTGTTGATCTTATCAGATTTATTTTGTTTGGTGTGCCGGGATAAACAAAATGACCCCGGGGTCAAGAATACAGCGAGGGTGGTTAATGAAGACATTATACGTTTCCGATCTTGACGGAACATTGCTAAGAAGCAATGAAATGATATCTGAATACTCGGTAAAAGTGATAAATTCGCTTATTGATAAGGGGATGATCTTTTCGTACGCGACAGCGCGTTCTTTGATATCAGCTTCAAGAGTTACAAAAGGCCTTTCGCCGAAGGTGCCGCTCATAATCTATAACGGAGCGTTCATTATTGACGGTAACAATAACCAAATACTGTTATCCAACTTATTTGGCGATGATATTTTTGAATTGATCGACAGATTGTTCAAAGAAAACGTATATCCTATAGTTTATTCTTTTATAGACGGTAAGGAAAAATTCTCAATCTGCCCTGAGGTCAGTACCCCGGGTGTACTGGCTTTCCTGGAGTCACGCAAAAATGATATAAGGCGAAATGTTGTAAATACGCCTGAAGAGTTAAAGAACGGAGAGATTTTTTATATAACCTGTATTGACGAAAAGCCCGATAAACTCGAGCGTTTGTACAATGAATTCAAAGACAGATATCGGTGTGTTTTTCAAAAGGACATCTATTCCGACGATCATTGGCTTGAATTCATGCCTAAGAATGCATCTAAAGCAAATGCCGTAAAGCAGTTAAAGGAAATGCTTGGGTGTGATCGGGTTGTTGCTTTCGGTGACGGCAGAAATGATATAGATCTTTTGGAATCGGCCGATGAAGGGTATGCTGTTTCAAACGCGCACGAAGACCTTAAGAAGGTTGCAAAGGATATCATTTTATCAAACGATGAAGACGGTGTTGCCAGGTTTTTGGAAAATCGTATATGAAGATAAATTGATAAATGCCCCCGGGTGACGGTAATGCCGGTTCATTTCAAAATGAACCGGCACTACCGTCACCCGGGGGCATCGCTCAATCAATCTGATTTCTTTTCATAAAGGATTTCCATGTCGGATGCTCTTGTAATCCAGATAATTTCAAGCGAAGGCGGTGATATAGTATAAGTTATATCACACATTTCGCCGGTATCTTCGTTTAAGAATGAACCGCCATAAAGATTGCTGCTCTTATAGGGATTAAGTTTTTCATATTGCAGATCCGAAATATTTGAAAAACCAAGCGCATCAAGTTGCGAAGTCAGCTCACCTTCGTAATCCACATAGAATAATTCCTCAAGCGAAGGAACATCTTCAATTTCATCGATATCTATATTTATCGATTTTTCATTAGTGGGTTCCCCTTCATTAGCGTCTTTTTCTTGATCGCTCTCAAAAGTGGATTCCTCGACAGCTTCTTCGATAACTTCGTCTGCATATTCCGAGGCATACTCAATAGACGTCGAGTTAGTGGTATTGGTGTATGCAAAGTTGCTTTCGGCAGCAGCGGGTGCAGTATCCATGGCCATAGTTTTTGTGGCTTCGGATGATTTGCTGTGCCCTCCTTTTAAAAGATTTACGGTCGCAAAGAGACATAAAACGCATACGGCTGCCACGGTAATACGACCTATCGTATACATTATTTTTCTGGTTTTAAAGTTAACTATGTTATCTTCTGATTTTTTGGTCCCTTGTGAGGGCTCGGAGGTTTCCGTACGCTCCGATTCATACTTATCTACACCGGCTTCGATGCGACTCCAGAGGTCCGGCGTTTCAAGGCTTAATTGGTCTTTATATTCTTTTTCAAGTTGTTTCATAATAGCCGCACCTCCTTAATTTTTTTAAAGCCTCTCGATATCGCCATGTTACAGTACCCATCGGTACCTTCAGCGTTTCCGAAATCTCCGCAAATGTCATGTCGGAAAGGACTTTCATGTTGATGACCTGCTGTTCGGCAGGATTGAGACGCCCGATCGCTTCTTTTATTGAGATATCCTCAATGACTTCGCCTTCAATGTCGTCATCGCTTGTAGGCTCAAATCCAACGGCTTCCTCATCATCTATTCTGAAACTTTCCGTAACTTCTTTTTTGTACTTTCTTATATGGTCTATCGCCATATTTCTGGCAATAGTTGCCAGATACCCTTTGTGCCCGCTTCCTGCTTTATACTTGTCAGCCTGTTGCCATAGCTTAATGAATAACTCGGACGTTATATCTTCAGCGTCTTCCCTGTTTCCGATCACACCGTAAACAATGCGGTAGATGTAGTCCAGATACGCATCGTAGATGTCTTTAAGCCCTTTTTTGTCACCGTCAAGTATCGCTTTAATGCAGGCGTCGAATGCCGCCTCTGTCACGTTTTCTCCTTTACAGTGTTATGAGGCATTGCTGTTTCTTTGTACATAGATACGCACAGCCTCATGTATTTTTATGGTTGCAAAAATATTTTATCATATATATTTGAAAAATGAACCAAAACTCCGACTTTCAAAGTCATATAAAATGGACCAATACCACCGTCCCCCCGGGGGCAATTGACGGTTAAGGGATAATAGTTATAATATCTTCTTAAAGTAACAGTAAGGAATCAGTTAATGAAATCGATCCAAACAAAGATAACTTTAGTTATGGCGTTCTTAACAATCGCCGCAACCGCTTTTCTGATAATCATATCGTTAGCCAGAGGCCGTGGAGTCATGAACAACTATTCAGACGCCATCGTGCGTAT
>JAEEGG010016866.1_pt1 | contig 15104 bp, 13 predicted proteins | sample 9134161 | NCBI WGS metagenome assembly JAEEGG01 (sample SAMN16246543, study PRJNA631951) | gut metagenome | biome: gut microbiome; feature: rumen; material: CR-attached | host: Bos | place: Iran: Karaj | collected 2018-10
ATGGTGTCCGAAAAGATGTAGCCGTCCTGCATCACAGCCCCGCACTGCGAACGCCAGAAATGCCGTCCCACATTGTCAAGGTTGATGTCGCCCACCCGAATCTCGCCCTTGTTGGGCGGGTAGAAGCCCAGCAACAGTTTCACAAGCGTGGTTTTCCCACTTCCACTTGTCCCCACAATGGCCGTCACCTTGCCCGCCGGTATGTGCAACGTCATGTCTTCCAACACATTGTCACCCAGCTCATCGTAGCGGAAGGTCACATGATCCACCTGCAGCGACATTTCATTGGTCTCTATGGGCCATTCGTTGATTCGGTCAAACTCTTCCTCTTCCTCATCCTCGCGGTTGTGGATTTCGCCCAATCGTTCCAAGCTGATTTTCGCGTCTTGGGCCGACTGTATGAATCCGATCATCTGGTTGATGGGAGAGTTGAGCTGGCCGATGATGTACTGCACCGCCGTCATCATACCGAGTGTCATATCGCCGTTGATGACCGCTGCTGCCGCGAAAAACGAAATCAGGATGTTTTTCGTCTCGTTGATGAAGAAAGCCCCCGACTGCTGGTACTGGCTGAGTGCCAGCCCTTTGATGCTCACGCGGAACAGCTTGGCCTGGATGTTCTCCCACTCCCACCGTTTCTGCTTCTCGCAGTTGTTGAGTTTGATCTCCTGCATCCCTGTTATCATCTGGTAGAGGTTGCTCTGTTCGGCCGATGCCTGTGCGAAACGCTTGTAATCCAATTCTTTGCGCTTTTTCAGGAAGAGGGTTATCCACACAACGTATAGTATAGAGGCAATGAGGAACACGAAGAAAAGTTTGAGACTGTACAGCGCCAGCACGACACTGAACACAATCAGGTTCACGAACGAGAAGAGCGTGTTGAGCGTGGTGGAGGTGAGGAACGCCTCGATGCGGCTGTGGTCGCCGATACGCTGCATGATGTCGCCAATCATTTTTGTGTCGAAGAAGCCGATGGGCAGCTTCATCAGCTTGATGAGGAAGTCGGAAATGATGGAGATGTTGATGCGGGTGCTGATATGCAGCAATATCCACGAGCGGATGAACTCCACGGCGGTTTGTGCCACATACAGGGTGAGCTGTGCGATGAGGATGAGGGTGACGAAACCGAGCCGGTTGTTCCCGATACCGTAGTCCACGATGCTCTGGGTGAGGAAGGGGAAGATGAGCTGCAGCAGGGTTCCAAGGATCATGCCGAGGAACAGCTGAACAATGAGTTTTTTGTAGGGTCTAAGATACCTCAGCACGAAGCGCAGTTTGGTCTTGTCGGGTTTCTCATCTTCCATCGTATAGAAATCGGGGGTGGTTTCCAGCAGAAGGGCGATGCCTTCGTCCTGTCTTTCGTTGCGGGTGCTGAGCCAGCCGGAAAGAAACTCCTGCACGGTATATTTGATTTTACTCTGTCCGGGATCAGCCACCAATACGTATCCTTCGTATTCATCCCCTCGTTTACTCACAGACATCCCATACACCACCACAAAATGGTTCTGTTTCCAGTGTACGATGCAGGGCAGCGGGGCTTCTGCGAGCTGCGCGAATGAGATATGCACGCCGATGGTGCGGAAGCCGATGCTTTCGGCGGCCTTGCTAATGCCGAGCATACTCACGCCGCTGCGCCCGATGAAGCACTTTTGGCGGAGTGTCTCCAGCGAATAGTGCCGTCCGTAGTGCATGGCCACCATCCGCAGACAGGTGGGCCCGCAATCCATTGCGTCAAGTTGGTGATAAAATGTAAAAACCTTACTCATAATCCATTACTCTAAATGTCAGTAATCCCTTCAAAATTCACCTCATCCCTCAAAGCTACTTCTTACAATGAGATGAATACTGCTTGTAATATGCTATTGTTCTTGACCTAATATGATTTTTTTTGATTTATAATATCGATACAACAAATTGTATATGGCACACTCATTCAATCGTTGACGGGTGCGGAACATCCTATTGACATGCATATGGATAACACTTGATAAAAGTTGAAAATCTTCCTCAAAAGAAATAGGACATAGACTATCAGTAAAGTTTTTGGTTCCATTCCCGAATTCATTTAGCAACAAATCGATATCCTCATCAAAGAAAGTCCCCTCTAAAGCTCTTTGAATCTCTGGACGTTTGTTACGATATTTTTTGCTCCACTGTTTGTCTCCAAATGACACGTTGCTACCAAAAAATTCTAAATTGTATGAATGACTTGACCTCTCACAAAACTTGATTTTATCGGATAATGAGAAACCACATTGATTAAAGAAATTATCTATAAACACGCAGCTCACCAACCAACGATCTTGCTCTTGAAGTTTAGGATGAGATAAACAAGAACATATCAATATACTATCTTGAAAGAACAATCTTTCAACATCCACTATATGTTTTTCCCCATAACGTTCAATTTCCCTGCAATATGTATCCACGACAATCGATGAAATGACAAACTGTTTTTTGTATTTGTCCAAAATGGGATGTAACAAAAGCAGCAATCCCATCAGCTTTTCAGGGGATTCAGAATGGAATCTCAGACGGATGTGGTAATCTGAATCCGTATAACGTATGAAGAAAAATGAATCTATAGTTCTTGACAACAAAGATTGGGTAATTAATGGGTACAATTCATTAATTAATATTTGTTCGAGCGTCATGGGGCCCGAATAGATTTTCAGATAGAGCCATTCCCCACCCGGGGTAAAATTACGATCAATCTTTGTCATAATATGCGCACATTATCAATTCGTTAGTAAACCATTCAGATTCACGCTGGACCAAATTGTTTGGATGCTGTGAAAATAAAAATTCTTCTAAGAGCAACACTCCATTCCGCTTCAGCAAGGAAAGAAATACACGTATCAAATCTAGGTTGCCAAAATCAATGTACAACTTGTTATCGCCTTCTGCAATCAATATCTGGTCTGGAATTTTTTTGTTTTGTTTCCACTCTAAAACCTTTTCAAAATCCTCCTGCCGCATATCTTTCAACTTAATGTCCTGCAATTCTGATAAAGTGGCAGTCCATTTTGCAGGAGAGAGAATGATATTATCAAATCTCACTTGCGGTAAAAACTCCTTTTCCGAGAAATAGCTATTCCATCTGAATTGCAAATACCTTGATTCTTGCTGTATGATGGAACATAAGAATAAGTAAATTGGTAATCCATGAGAATAATTATGGGCGGTTGACAGTACAGGGATGATTTCTTTATCAAGTTCTTTAGAGCGGAGTTTTATGCGTTCTCCATAGGGCACGGATACCATAATGTCGTTGATTGACAATATTTTTTGCTGTTGGGTTCTGTCAAATGGATTGGAGAAATAGGCGATGCCATATTCACGGTTAACAGGATGCATTTGGATATTTCCAATTCTGTCTTCTGGTAGATGAAGAACTTCCGCGTAAATCTTGTCTGAATCGTTTTGTTGCTGTTTCGTAATGGTGTCAACCAACTGCCGGGCCGATGGGTCCACGTATTCAAAACGAGACAAGAGGACTGCTGCATTTCCGATGACGGCACCATCCATAAAAATCACAGCTTCATCAGAGTCTGTACCGGTCTGTAATACTTGAACAACGGAATTGATTTGCTTTAAGGATGAAGGCAGTTCAACTTCTGGAAGACCAGCCAAATCTTTTTCAGTTAATTGTATGACAGGCAAGTTGTTCGATATGAATTCCTCATATTTTTTTATCAGTAATTTGTCGAAAGGACTCATTGTGAATGAATTCTCATTCTTTTGTGCTGCAATGAATATATCATCAATTAATGGATTCTCATCTCCATACTGATTATTCCATTTCCCGATAGGGATACCCACCTGTGGATCCAATGCGATGGCGAGCGGGACTTCCTGTTCCTCGTATTTTTTGTAAAATGCATCTTTGAAAGAGTCCAGTGTACTATTTCTATTCCATGTTGAGATCCTGTTCAACAATTTAACACCCTTGACAAAAGCTTTCTGCACATCATCTCCAACACTTCCTTGAATGGTCTGTATTTTACAATCTGAATGGAACAGGGCCGTTGTATTTTGCGAGACCATCTTTTGAACGAGCTCACCTACTGTTTCGTAATACTTGATTTTTTCGCCTAAGGGCACCGAATCGCACCGCTTCACCGCCTGATTCAATTCAGAAAGCAACGGGGCTATATCTGTCTCTTTCAAAGTATCTAACATCTGATGCAGGAGATCATCGCCAGCAATAGACACTTCCAAATTGCTAATCAGAATCTGATTGTCTATCAGGTCGTTGACAAAGTCACTTGCTTCATCCTCTGTTATTTCAGAAGAAATCAGACAACCAACAATGTCAGAAAATGAACGCTGTGTTTTATAAAGGTAATCCAACAGATTGACGATATATTCATTGTTCCTTATTTCGCTAAACACATAATGACGCCTACCTTTTTGCTTGTCGTATTCAATGTACCTCAACCTGTCTGCAATCTGATACAAAGAGGTGTTGGTATGGTACAACAGCTTCTTTCTATATTTTTGATCTCTTTCTACCGTATCAGCAATACGACATAGAGTGTCCATATCCACCCGAGTGTAAGTTGCAAATGTGTCAGTTTTGTCCATTTGGATGTTCGAATGGACCCCCATGTCAACACAGGTGCAACCCGCAAAACTACCATAGGGTGTACATCGGGTACAAGCACGCACATAATAGCGCAACAAACCCCGACGAGTTTTTTCATCAACTATTCCTTTGATATATACGTCCTCATACAGAGACTTTGATGCCAAATAAATTGCCTCCTTGAAGTAAGCATTATTGATGATCAAATCTAATTCCTTTGTATCTGTTAGCTTTGACACTGGGAACAGAGGTGTTCTCAGCAAACATTGATTAAAAAAATGGATAGTTGGTTCTTTCATTTTGAGCAATTATGACAATAATACGCATTCATCCCATGTGGGTTCTGTTGAATCAATAGCTGCCAACAGAGCAAGGCCGACACCTGACAGTCCTGAAAGAAGGTTGAAATTACTGTTGGGATTCCCATCGTCAAAAAATCTGTATCCAGCATACGGTGTCTTGTTGGAGCCTTTTGCTAGGGTATCATTCAGCCAGTATAAAGCCGTATCTCTGAACTCCTCCTTTTGCGTTTGCTGGTACATGCGATTGAAAACATGCAATAGGCTTGAAGAGCCATGACAGAAACATGCTTCTACGATATGTTCAACTTCCACATTTTTTCTCTTTGAAGCCTTTGTGAGTGCTTCTAGTGCCATGTCTTGCACTTCTGAGTCCTCAAGGAATTTACCAGCCTGATAGATGGCCTGCGCCATACCCGGGTCTCCATAACACCACGACAAATGGCTCACCAGACCTTTGCTGGCTCCTATTTCAATCCACTTAGGAAAATACGAAGCACTTTCCTCTGGTAAAACACTATCTTTGAAAAAGTTAATGGTTTTTATCAGCAATTCTTTAATTGAAGCATCGTCCATTTTCTTAAGATACTTAATGAAACAGGGGATAAATGCAGCCATTCCGTGCGAAAGACTCAAGTTGTATACTGAACCTATGCTGGTGGAATTCACGTACGTGTTGATAAGCCAACAAGCATTCTTTTCAGATGTGCTCTTCTTTGAACAATCCAATTGTTGGAAATATGATTTTATCTGGCTTGTAAAGTCACGCGTCTGCACAGTTGAGAGGTAATAGGCTACCCCTATGCCACCATGTAGATAATCAAAATTTTCTGTCTGAGCATAATAGGCCAATGTCTGGCAGGAGATGTCATCAAGATCCTGCAATATATCATCTACGTCGTCAACTTCAAGGATATTAGTCTTGCAAAGGTGCCTTATCAGCCAGTTTACTCCAGCTATCCCAGAAGAAAACGAGGCGGTTATGTCCTTGTAAAAACTCTTGTAAAAAGAATCGAACTTTTGATTGAATTCATCCAACTGCCTTGGGTCCTTGGTGTACTGATAATACTGTGACAAGAATAAAAGAATCGATCCATAACCCGTCAACAAACCATATTTTTCGTTCATTTCAAAACGGGTTACGGCTTTGTATATCTGTTCTAATTTTTGATGGATTGCTGATAATGCAATACCATCGGTAACAATGGGTTTCCACATGACTATTAATTTTAAAAGGAGATGGCAAAAATGCCATCTCCATATGTACATACTTACGTTTCTACCTTTGTGGGCAGTATTGATTGGTAGTGCAAAGACCACAAGAGTCTTGTCCACCCGGATCGCAAGTTATATTGCAACTTTGCTTTTTAGAGATTGTGACAACAATAGTATGTATCGTGGGGAGGCTAACAGTCGTGGGGAGTGCTTCACCACCCTTGATATTCTTTTGTTCTTCTTTGGACAAATCTTGCAATTTGATTTTGTCAATTTTTAACTTGCTCATAATTACAATTCTCTAGGTTCTAGCTAAATAACTATTGCTGCGGGCAATGATATTTGGTCGTGCAAAGACCGCATGAGTCTTGCCAGCCCGGATTGCAGGTCAAGTAGCAGGTCTGCCTTGTTTCGCATCCTGACGAACCATCCGTAATCACTTTGGAAACAACACCAATAGTAATGGTAACAGTGATAGGGGCTCCACCCTTAATTTCTTTTTGTTCTTCCTTGGACAAATCTTGCAATTTGATTTTGTCGATTTTTAACTTACTCATAATAATAAAATTTTTTTAAGTTTTTAATTGATTGTTTTTTTGGGGGATGTTGGGGTCTTACTACTATATCATGATGCTTTTGGTTAATATTATTTTGGTATTTTTTGAATGTGAAGCTGATAGGACTCGTCCATTCTTTTTCAATACCTGTTATATATTGATAATTGACACTATTTCATTGAAATTTTCCGAACGGTAAACAAGGCCTTTTTGAAAAAGAAAATCAACTTTTTCGCGCAACAATTCTTCAGTCACCTTTTCTTCGGAAAAAACAGGGACTTCTTGCAATTGCGCCAGACTAATGGGTTTGCTGTAGCATGATTTGCAAATAGCCGTCAGAATCTCATCCAAGTCGAATGATTCGGACAGATTGTCATTAAATGATTCATTGTATACAGTTTGCCCATCCTCATATTCTACAGAGTATGAATACTTATTGTGAAGAAAATGGTATTGAATTTCGTTGAAAAGGACCCATTGTTGTGCGGTTTGGGCTCGAAACCACTCAAAGAGATCCCATTTGGAATCCGTATCCATTTTTTTACCGTAGCTAACTTGATAAAGTGGTATTCGATATTCATACTCGTCCTTGTGTTGAGCAATCTGCTTGAAATACTTACTTGAAGAATTGATTTGCAGTATGGAGTTTGTATGAATATAGGGCTTGGCGTCTTCAAGAATAAACCTGAAAAACCTCAGATTCTCCAGAGATATGTATATATCATCTAGATTCTCCTCCAATAGGTTATGAATGACATTCATGCCATTGACTGCTATATTGTTATTGTTGCAGTGGTTGATGACATTAAGGTTACTTGCAAAAGAGTTCTTTTTCTCGATTTTTTTCAACAATGGATCACTAGCGCTTTCATACCCTATTTGTATCGCCATGACTCCCGCATTTTTCATTTGCTGTACCACATGATGGTCGACACCTTTAGTGATAATTTCCAAGGCCACAATGGAAAATTCAGGGTACTCCTTTTTGATTTCAGAACATTTTTCCATCAAGATGCTGAATCGCTGAAAATCATTGCCTATGACATCATTGTCAGCAAATTCAAAGTGAAAGATACCATATTTAGCGATGGACTTCCGCATCTCATAAATGATGGTGTCTATACTCTTTTTCCTATACTGGTATCCCCTGTTTAGATAACAAAAATGACACCTGTTCCAATGGCACCCTCTGCTTCCCTCCAGAATAATGAGAGGGGTTCGTTCAATCTGGATGTTTTTCCTTGTTTGAAAATAATCTTCATAACAAGGGATATTGGATCTATCCGACAAATCCGTATAAGAATTTGAACCATCAAATGCACACTTTTCGATGACATCCATACGCCTCACAAGAGTTCTTGGAATATTCATCGAACTCCAGTCCCCGTTATTGCTGATACAATCGGAAATCAACTTGAGCGGGATCTCGCCTTCTCCATAAGTGGCCACATCGAAGCAGCTGAAGTTTTTCAAAAAACTCACTGCAACCTCTGGGGTGTTAATGCCGCCCACAACAATGGGTTTAGCGGGGTCCCTCTCTTTGATTTTTTCAGAAATGACAGCTCCCAACGTCCATTGATCCAATTTCATCGAAAACCCGAAATATAACACTTCATCAAAATCAACAGAATCCAATATATCATCGATTTTTTTATCCAATTTGCTAACATACTCGGAGATATGTTGGTCATAGAAGTCACCATCATTGAGCATAATTGGGGTCAGCGCTTGCAGTGAGGCTTTTACATTCTTGTAAATTTCCTGATCGTTGTTTTTTACAGCCATATAGGCTGAATAAATATCCATCGTGTCAGGATCCCCATATTTCACCTTCTTCTTGTCCCAAAGAAATTCATTCTCTAAATCATATAATAACAGATTCCAATAAATAATATCGACCTGATAGTTGAATTTTTGCAAGTAGCCTTTAAGTACAGACAGAGCTGGTGATGGTGAATCTATACTATAAGGAGGTGTGCAATTTAGAATCACTTTCTTGTTCATGAATTGTTCTTTTTCAGTTACAGATAGGTTGCTTGTAAAAGCCCTTCCTCATTGATGCTTTCGCATCGGATGAGCATACAGCAGTTAAAATTAGACATAATCCACCTGACGCGGGCGCACTAAAATATCATGCGTTTCGGCTCGCTCTGTAATGAAAAAAAATAGTACTTTTGCATTGCAGTTTTCTGCGCTGCCGCATACGAGCTATACGGCATGCCTGGGTGCCATAGAACAGGGAGCATCGCAGTAGAGATCGCAAATTTCATCCACGATGCCCCTGCGGGTGGCACCTTTTTAGTACTGCCAACGGCATTTCGCACAACCGTGGCAGCACTTTACACAAGGAAGTTGTTCTTGCCCAACCATTGCAGGTCGGGAATGCGGGGTTTTATAAGATGATCTTTTTTCATAGCGTCTGTTTTGAGCTTAGCTTTAGGACGGCAAAAATACAAAAAAAAACAATAAAAAGCACATTTCATTGAATTTATTTTAAATTTCACTGAAATATTAAATCTGTTTTTAGTCATTGGCCGCCTCTTCCCATACTCTTCGGTTCAGCTCCGCAATCTTTTCCTTGTCGGGCACGAAGCCCGTTTCTCTGCTGTAGGTGCCGCACTCTTCCACGGGCACGTAGCCTTCCTGACCTTCCCACAGGCAGATGTAGGGGTTGTAGGTGCATTTGGCGGGTTGCGAGTATGGATTTTCAGGGTCTTTGATGAAGGCACGGCAGTCGGTACACATATAGCGGAACTCGCAGTCCTTGCACACTTCGATCTGGTCCTTGCTGATGGTCCAGCAGTCCTGGAAGCCCGGCTTTTCGATGGCCTCTTTCAGGGTGGTGTCGCGGATGTTGCCGTATGACTTCTTCATCGCGGGACAGTTTCGGATGTCACCGTTCGCGTCGATGCAGATTTTGCGGTCGAGGCAGGTGTTGTGGTGCTGGGCTTCGGTGAAATGGTTCGTCTCCGTTACGAAATAATCCTTCGACACGCATCCGCATTGCTTAACTTCCAAAGACTTTGAATGATAAAAGGCGAGCAGACACAAATTCCCCATTTTCGGCACAATCCTGTCATACGGAGCCGAAAAGACTTCCACTTTTGCCAGTTTCCAACACATGTCAAACAGAGGTTCATAGTCCTGTTCCGCGCTCGCATCAAACCGGAAAGCAAGTTGAATGGTGTTAAAATCCAGTTCCTGGCATACAGATAGCAATTCTTTTACCTTTTCCATGCCGATGTCACTGAAAAAACGGAGTTGTAGGTGGCAGCAGTTGATTTCTGACAGCCGCTGTATGGCGGCCACCATATTGTAGGCGGAGTTCTCATCCCAATCCACGATAGCATTGCTGCAGAGTGACGGGAAATCCCAGTCCAACGAAAATTTCGGAAAAAGTCCGCGCTCGTGGCGGTCCAGTTCGAAAATGAGCTCGTTCCTGTTCAGATAGTCATAATAACTTTCAAGGGCTTCGCGGTTTTCTTCTCCGAAATGGCGCACGACATCCTTCCACGGCCGATTGTAGCCATAGTCAAGCACTTTCACCAAGTCGTTCGGAATGTAGAAGGACTGATGTCGGTTCAGGTCGGCGATGAGCGAGCGCCGCCATCCCCTAACCGCGATGCACGGCGAAAAAAGCCGGTATATTTTGTCGTCCTGCATATTATAAGCGTGATATGTTTTTATAAAAAGTGATAATTTGGCTTTCGCTGTTTTGGATTTTTGGCATCACCCCTTTTCTGATTGCCAATTCTGCCGGCTGGCTTTCTGGTATCTCCTGCCGTTCCAGGTGGGTATAGGTATATGGCAGCCAGTGCTGATATTCCAACGGTATGAGTTTTTTGGTCTTCATTGTGCAAGATATTTGGCTATGTCCTTTTCGATGTGGTAATTGCATATTTCGCTTACAAAGTTGAATTGTCCGACTGGATTGACCTCCAGGAAATAGTAGTCGTTGTTTTGGTCCACAATAATGTCGATGGAGCCACTTTCCAGTTGGAGGCGCTTCATCAGCCTTCGGATTTTCCGGGCCGTTTCCGACGGAAGTTTGAACGGGACCATTCGGTTGGGGTGTTTCCCATTAACATCCACCGCCCTGAAATCCAGCTCGCTCTCCTTGTCCATTTGTGAGAAAATGGCCATCGTGTACATCCGCCCCATAAAGAAAAAGATACGGAGCTCGTACTTCTTCTTAATCTCCCTTTGGAACAAGGAATACCATTGGCCCTTGGGACAGATGGACTCCTTGTCCACACGCACCGTCTTACCAGAGAATGCGTAATGGCCGTCGGTCTCGATGCCCATCATATCCTGTATGCTTTTGGAGATACAGTTCCCTTGGCTGTGGAGGAATTCCCTGATGGCATCAGGATGCACAGACAGAAGAGTTGGGGGGATTTTCAGACCGGCATTTTGAGCTTCCCTCAAAGCAATCAGCTTGTTGTAGTTGTAGTTATCCGGGTGGTTGATGGCTATATTTTTGCCAAGGTGATAATACAAGAAGCGTTCTAGGGTCTTGCCTTCATTGGCGAGATGCTTTTTGATGGATCGGTTCGTTTCCTCACCCAAAGCGGGGATGTCGTCCACATAGCGGAACAGAAAATATCCTCTGCGAAACCAAGTCTTTTGAGATTCGGACAGATGGTATCGGACGCCGTCCTTGTGGACAAACACATTGATGCCTTCATTTTCGTATTCGATTCCGACCACGGGGTTGACTTCGTTCTCCTCATTCAGCCGGAGGAACGGCACATTCCAATGGTGCAGCCATTGGCAGACCAAATCCGTAGATTTGTCCGAAAACTCACCTAATATCACTATTGTTGGAGCTTCCATAGTTTGTTGGTTTATTGATTAATTTCTTCAGCGCTCTTATTTTTCTTCGCGTTCGCTTCCTTTTTCGTAATACATTCTATGGAAGTCGCCTGCTGCGTGCTCGGCATCAATCTCCTGTTTCAACCGCGCCACCTCGGCGGCATCTTCTTCGTCTGTGAAATGCAGTATATGAATGGGTTTGAATGAAAACACTCCTGTCAAAAATTGCCATATTTCTTTCTTTTTCAAATCCTCGTAGGTTTCCGATATGCCTAGTCGCTTTCTGCTTCTGTTAACTTGGCAAATGTCATCAGGATAGTGTATGAAAAGACATTCTCCTATGATGTAGAAGCGAGTAGAAAAACCATAGCAATCGGGTTCCTTATAGGAAGCAGCTCCCGTTTTAACGTAGGCCAGTTGACACAGATACTCTTCTTCAAGATCCATGTATATATCTGCGCTAATATTACCTTTGCGATATTCCTTTTTTAATATATCCAGTACAGCATGATTGAGCCGGCCGACATGATGACAGCAAGGGGTCCCTAGGCAATGGGTAAAACTCCATCCGGCGGTGCTGCTATTGATGGTTTTATAATCCGCATACACCCTGTATATGTCTTTTATAACTTCTTCGTTCAACGAATCTTCAAACGCACTCACATCGCAGGTGTGGCGGTAGGACTGGTCCTTGTCGATAATGTCTTCCAATCTGCGCCGCAGCACTGTGTCATAAGTGGGAACCGTGGTTTCTTCCAGATAAAGAAGACGATGGTAAATGTTGGTGTCATAAGTTTCCAATCGGGCATAGTTGGCAGCCAAATTCTTCATCCCCCACTGCAATAATTGTATGGCATACTTGTATATGTGAGCGGTGTCGGATGTGTAATGGGTGTTCATCTTATATGCAATACGCAGATGATCTTCTGGAGGATTGGGGAGATAGTGGAACGCCTTGTCGTAGCACTCGTTGGCGTATGCGTAGTTGCTGTCGCAGATGGCCAGCTCCGCCTGGTTGATCCAGTAGTAGTACTGCCGGACTTGTTTGCGGCTCTGCGCCGCCACCGAAACCGCCAGCAGCATCACCATCAGGGTGAGAAATAGGTTTTTAGGTTTCATATTATGCAGAATTATCGTTTAACATCTTCGGCATCCATCGCGAGGCGGAAACCGATGTATGGCTGCTTGGAATCAGGTGACGCCTTGCATCTATAAGTCAAATGTAGGTATTTTTCATTGCTCACGCCCCAACTTCCACCACGACATACTTTTTCACTCCCCTGCGAGGGACCTTTCGGGTTCTTAAATGTCGTTTGCGATGAATAATAGTCTTCTGAGAACCAGTCGCTGCACCACTCTTCCACATTGCAAGTCATGTCATACAGTCCAAGCGCATTTGGGTTCCTGCCACCAACAGGTTGCTCCCACTGAAATACTTGGCCTGGCTTCAGACCCGGAAAATTGTTGTGGAAATAGGCGACTTCATCTATATCATTGCTGCCAGAGAACAAATAGTCGTTTTGCGCCAATCCGCCACGTGCAGCATATTCCCATTCCGCCTCCGTGGGTAAACGGAAACGAATTCCCGTTTTTATAAAAAGACTATCCATAAAGGCTTGCGTATCAAACCACGACACCATCTGAACCGGACATTTTGGTGTGATATTGAACATAGGGCGATAGTCAAACGAGCCAAAAGAGGGATCAACGCCCATTACGGCACGATACAATTCACGCGTTACTTCGAATTTGGCAATGTAATACGATTTGAGTGTTACCGTATGCTCCGGTTGACTGACAGATTGACATTGGCCTGCCTCAAGTTCTTTAGACATGCATCCCTGCTCAAATGTTCCTCCCTCCACGAAGACCATCTCTATCGGGATGCTGTCCATCCAAACGGTATCAATACGCTGGGCGAAAATAGGAATCACACCCCAAAGGGCGAAAAACAACAACAATTTGCCAAATTTCATTGTTCTCTGGTGTTTAATTCGTAATACATCCCTTTTACTTCACCGCTGTCGTAACGGGCACGCTCATCTTTCTCATGCTGTTCCTCCTCCGCTTCGTCGCCACGAATCACAAACTGCCTGGGATAGAACCTGAATCCATCCTTGTGCCAGTTTACGTAAAGAACCTTCGTCACATAATCTTCCCACGTTTCGGCCACATTGATCTTGTTGCGATTCTTATTGATTTTTTGAATATCGTCAGGATAACGGATAAATAAGGTGTTGTTGATGATATAGGTGTACGAAGGGTCGGTGCCGTAAGTGGTCTTGTCGTCGCCTTTGAAGATGCAATGGTAGCAGTAGTCATAGTTATGCATATAATTGGCTGCGCCAAGGTTCCCACTTTTTACCATCTTTTCATAAAAAACATCTGGCGTTGTCAATCGCAATCTGGCAAAATGAATGAAGACCGCACTCATCATCACGGCACATCCGGAATTATATTCGTTAATATCTTGGTACTGTTGGAAAACCTGCTGGAGCTTTTGAAAATTCATGCTGTCGGTATGGTCAACCGCTGCACCATACAGGTCATCATTTTCGTAACAAGTGGTTCGCACACGCTGATCCTCGCGTCTGATTTCGTCCAAAGCATTGTACATATCGACATTCACCAACGATTTTGTAGTGTCTGAAATCACCTTCACACATTGCCACAATTCCCGATATGCCGTAGTATCCTCCAAGTAAGGCGTTCCATCCATGAAGAAAGCTTTTGTTCCGGATTGAACTAGAAAATGGAAGTCCTCACACGCCCGCTCCAGATCATACAGATACCCAGTATGGAGCTTGAATGCAAAGTGGGCATCGCGGATGCACGGCCTTTTTATGACGAAAGCAGTCTGGTAGCATTCCGAAGCCCGTTGGTAGTTGCTGTCGCAGATGGCCAGCTCTGCCTGGTTGATCCAGTAGTAGTACTGCCTGACTTGTTTGCGGTTCTGCGCCGCCGCCGAAACCGCCAGCAACACCGCCATCAGGACAAGAAATAGGTTTTTCAGTTTCATCATTCACTCGCTTTGGGCCCTTTTTCGTAATACATTCTATGGAAGTCGCCTGCTGCGTGCTCGGCATCAATCTCCTGTTTCAACCGCGCCACCTCAGCGGCATCTTCCTCGTCGGTGGAATGAAATGAAAAAATGCGTTTCAGTTGAAGCGCTCCCGTCGAAAATTGCCATATTTCTTTCTTTTTCAAATCCTCGTAGGTTTCCGATATGCCTAGTCGCTTTCTGCTTCTGTTAACTTGGCAAATGTCATCAGGATAGTGAATGAAGAGACATTCTCCTATGATGTAGAAGCGAGTAGAAAGACCATAGCAATCGGGATCATAGGAAGTATTTCCCGTTTTAACGTGGGCCAGTTGACACAGATACCTTTCTTCAAGATCCATGTAAAAATCCGCACTAACATTACCTTTGCGATATTCCTTTTTTAATATATCCAGTACAGCATGATTGAGCCGGCTGGCATAATGATGGCAAGGGGCCCATAGGCAATGGGTAAAACCCCATCCGGCGGTGCTGCTATTGATGGTTTTATAATCCGCATACACCCTGTATATGTCTTTTATAACTTCTTCGTTCAACGAATCTTCAAACGCACTCACATCGCAGGTGTG
>JAEEGG010016870.1_pt1 | contig 15101 bp, 17 predicted proteins | sample 9134161 | NCBI WGS metagenome assembly JAEEGG01 (sample SAMN16246543, study PRJNA631951) | gut metagenome | biome: gut microbiome; feature: rumen; material: CR-attached | host: Bos | place: Iran: Karaj | collected 2018-10
TAATATGAAATCAAAGTCTAAACCGTGTTTTGCGATTTATTCTGATTCGTCTCCGCCAGTTTGAGATGTTGTTTCATCTTTGATGAACTTACAAACAAAGCGATTCATTTTCGTTTTGCCTGATAAACTTTTATTATAAACACTCCAATACATTATTTATTAATATATAATTATATAAATCTATAGCTTTATGAAAACAAAAATTAAATTTTCAGTGGCAATTCTGCTGCTATCGTTTTTTACCATCAATGCAGATGCGCAGATTAAGAGAAACGGATGGTACGGTAATCCTATAATTGGTACTGATAATCCAATTTATTATGTTGCCTTAGAAAAAGTTGTTTCTCTATTGACACCTCAGTCTGAAAAGGGATATAATTTGGCAAATGATCGTGAAATTGATGACGAAAGGGATAAATTAGTAAAGAAATTGTCAAAGACTAGTTTTTTTCTGCCGCGTATTGATTACCGAGTTCCACTCGTCCATAAAATGAAATTTGCGAATGGTAATGCTCGAATACATCCTAAATTAGCAGGACTTAGCCATATAGACTGGCCTTTTCGCAATTATAGCCTTGGTTATAGGGTTGGTTACATGCCTAGAGTTTCTCATATTGGAATTGAATTAGAAGCCGACTACATTCAGGATGGATATCAGGTTAGAATGCCTGATAAATATGATGTGGAACAGTCAATCATAAAACGTATGCTTTCAGGAAAACTTCTTTTGCAATATAGATTTGGCAAATATGACGAATCAAATACCAATTTCTTGGGTATTATTGGTGGAGCATACAATTATGCTTTACATTATCATGATAAAGAGATTAATGATAAAGATGCAGTAAACAATGGATTTGTAGGAACTATTGGTTTTGGAGCGGTTTTTCCTCAATATCACACTACCTTATCTCTTCGATATGAACATGCTTTTTATGATTTCTATAATGACAAATACATTCATAATGATCAACCAGTCTTTGAAGGCTCAAAATCCTCTTTTGGTAAATTATTATTATCTATGGATTATTCATTTTAAACAGTATATATCATGAAAGGATTAATCAAAATCATCAGTACAATGACCATCTTATTGGCAGCATGCGACATTTGTAATTCAGTTGTTTCTGCTTTGCAAATTTGATTAAATGAGTATAATATAAGCACATGCATTCTTTCTTAATTTATGGATAGATAATTAATTAGGAGTGCCAACAAATAGATGTTTCTGTATTCTTGTATTTCAATCGAAAATGACAGATAGTTAATCAATAGGGGAATGTCTATGTTGAAGAATTTGAGATGTACTTAGGACATTCCCCTCTAACTTACAAGTCATGTTTTGTGCTTTTTCTCGTGAATATCCTTTAGGTATATTGAGATGTATTGTTTGATAGCATGAATAATATGTGTAAATCAAGTTATGTCTAAACTATATTTCAACACTCGTGACGACCTTATTTGCATTGACACAGACCTTGTGGCTGCGGTCAAAGCTGATGGCAACTATTCAAAGGTGTTTTATATCAATGGAAGGATAATACATCTTAATACAGGCATAACAAAAATGGAAGAGATTTTAAAGTCTCTTCCATCTAAAACAAATCGATTTATACGTTTAGGCAGAAGCTGCATCGTCAACCATGCGTTCCTATTCAAAATAGAGCCACTGAAGCAGCAGCTGATTCTCTCCGACGGTTATAAATGCGACCTCAAAGTGCCCTTGCCTAAGCAGACATTAAAAACATATAAGGACGCACTCGAAAAACGTTCCGATGTCATTAAACAGAAAAAAAACAAACATTTGCCAACGATTGACAGCTAATTATATCAATCCTTTCAGCTTCAGCTTCTTAATTATCATTTATTTTTAATTTTTATTGGAAAGTATTACATGACCATCATTATCGGAAAAGAAGGGCAACAGCCATTCAACATAACTCAGTCTGGAGTCAGCCGGCAGCATGCAAAAATCACTATCGACGAACACAATCAGTGGTTCATTGAGGATATGAATTCCTCAAACGGAACATTCGTGAGACGTGAGACAGACGGACAACTCGTTAGAGTCGGCAAAATCCAAATCAATCCACTGTCTTTCATCTGTCTCGGACCCGATAACTCACGTGGATGTCGTTTTTTTGCTCGTCAGGTCTTACAGGAAAACGCTGGAAATTTCAATGAGGAGTTTAATTATCTCAACGAAAAAACAGAACTTTTTGAGGACAAAATGAATAAGGTTGACAGGAAAATAAAAATGAGTAAATTGATTCTTCTGATTGTCAATGTCTTGATTATTGTCGTTTCTTTTGCCGGACAATACATCCATATTGGAACAGACGAAAACGGGAATCCTATACCACTCATTGGAAATGGAGCTAATTTCATGCTGCTCAGAATCGGTACTGTTGCATCCATGCTCATGGCAACCATGTTCGACCCGTTTGCATCAAAAAAACGTATCGACAACGAGAGACGTAAATTCTCTCAATGCCCCAATCCAGACTGTGGCAATGTCCTGTCACCGTTCGACATCCGTGATTATCTGTGTCCAAGATGCAGAAACAAAATGATGCCTAGAAAATAAAGAACTGTTATATTTCTATTTTTTTAAAATTCTTCAAACTGCAATCTCAATTATTCGTCAGCTAATGCTTTCTGTTCAGACGATTTAATTTGTCGTTTTAGTTCTGGTTGACAACAATAACTAATTTTGCAGCGAGGAAATGAAACTCTTTTTATTAATTTAAACACATCCTTACTATTTATGAAAAAGAAAACAATAGCTTTATTCATGATCGTTGCGCTTTGTCTCAATGCGTATGCACAGAAAACTAAGACGTACGCTTTATTGTTGGCTGTTCAGAACTATCCTGAGAACGCTTTGACTTATACAGTACGCGACGTAATCGAGCTGGGGCAAGTATTGAAAACTGCAAATGTCGAGACATCGGTCATCACAGGGCAAAACGTGGTGAGATCTAAAGTGGAGGCGGCACTCGATAAACTCATTCAGATTTCAGAAGTCAAACCATTCAACTATAACTTTATCTTCTATTTTTCCGGACATGGAAACGACGGATTCATGGCATTCTACGACGAATTCTACTATTACAGAGATCTATTTGCGAAACTTGCGAAATTAAAGGCGAAAAATGTCTTTGTGTTCGTTGACAACTGTCATTCAGGTTCGGCTGTCAACGACATACTCAACAAGTCAGCCAATGAAGTCAATCCTAAGATGACTTTCTTCTCATCATGCAGAAAGGATGAGACTTCTATCGACGGAGCGCTACTGGCGCATGGACTATTCACTCAAGCGTTACTCAAAGGAATCAAAGGATATTCCGACAAGAACAAGGATAGGGCGGTTACGGTCAGGGAGGCTTACCAGTATATCTACAATGATGTGGTGCTCAGATGCCAGAAATATAATGAGTTGCCGGTCAGCAGAAGAACAAGGGCTGATGGATCTGTGTCAACCTATAACATGCATCCACAGCTTTTTGGACCGGGATCACTGCAAAACGAAATTCTTATACAGTGGTGATTCCTTCCTTCAAACTGAAAACTACCATTTTCGTCAACGAATCTCAAAGCTTCACACGATATGGAATTTTTTTTTTTTTTCTGACAGCAAATTCAGCGTAATTTTGCAGTGTGAAACTAAAAATCAGTATCAACTAAAAAAACAGGACTATGGCTACGAAACAATTTCAAAACAACAACCAAACTGGGAAAAAGAAGAACAATCTCGGTGGAATAGGTAAAACGGCAGCTGCAGCTGGATTAGGTGCAGCTGTAGGAATGGGGGCTTCAACTATTTTAGACGATGACAATGAACTAAATGCACAAACTGGTGAGTCTGAGCAACAGGATACACCACATGACCCGAATCAACCTACTAACAATCAAAACGGAACAGAAAACAACACAGGAGAGGCTTCAAATCAAACTGCTCACGTTGATACACCTCACAACACAACAGAATCCACTTCTGGTCCGACACCTGGCCCGACACCTGGTCCGACACCTGGTCCGACACCCGGTCCGACACCTGGCCCGACTCCCGGTCCGACACCTGGCCCGACTCCCGGTCCGACACCTGGTCCGACACCTGGCCCGACACCTGGTCCGACACCTGACCCTACACCTGGCCCGACACCAAATCCCAATCCAGACCCAACTCCAAATCCTAATCCAAATCCCACTCCGGATCCGACACCGAATCCGACCCCTGGACCAGATCCGACATTCGATTATTCGCAGATTGACCATAATGAGGAAGTCAACCCACCCACATTCGAGGTGGTCTCTTCCCCGCAGGTACGTATCGTCGATGGAGAAGAAGTGATGGCGGTTGAAATTGACATGGGAGATGGAGAACATGCGTTTCTTGTGGATGTGGATGGTGACGGTATGTTCAACAACTTCGCGGATATGAATGGAAATCTGATTCAAGATAATAGCGGATCTATGTACCAACTACCAGGACACTACACGTTGGGCGATCTTGAACACATGCATGAGCAGCATTTAGGTTTAGACGGATATTCCAACCCCGAGGTGGCTAGCCTTGAACATGGGGAAGAGCTGGATTCATCCGCTGACATCGTTAATACTGACGGAAGCCAGCCGCAACAAGAGGTGCAGGTGGCACAGAATATGGAGACGGATAACGGAGAAAATGAAGAAAACGGAATGGATTATGCGTCGGTTGAGACTACAGGTGAATTGGCTATGAATGAAACAGCAGAACTGACAGATAAGACCGATGGTTCGCAAGAGGAACCTTCTGAAGAAGATGTATATGCGCAGTTGTTTGGTGATGATGTTGATGACAATGAAGAATATCTTTATGATGATGTTATTATCAATGAGAACGAATTGGCTCAGACAGAAACAGACACAACGGCTGAAACTGCTCAGGCTGCTGAAGAGGCTGATATTACCACAAACGTTCAGACAACGGATGAAAGTATAACCGAAACAGCATCTGTACAGACAACAGAGCAAGCTGCTGATGACTCATCCAATTCGTCTGACTATGCACAGAATGTTGACAGCAATTCCTCAGATGAGTTTCAGACTGCTGAGGAACCAATGCCTGATACAAATTATGAGGATACAGCATCAACTGATTACACTCAAGAATCCATCGGTTCAACTGACAGTTTTGATTCCTCCATTCAGACGGATGAACTTGCTGCCAACGATGATCCTTCTTTTGGCGATATAATGATTGATGACATGGGCGATGCATAATACATAATGACTAACATTTAATAAATACATACTGAAAAGATGGACGATAATAAGCAAAATACAAATCAAAAGCTGATATTCCTTGGACCGGCGATTGCCACACCACAGGGAAAATATGCTATCAAGAAGGCGGCAATATTAGGATATCATGCATATTTCCATTGCCCGAAGTGTGGAAGACCTGTTATGTTCAAACCTCTTGCAGCAGGCTTTAAAACCTTTCCCTGCAAGCATTGTAACACGCAAGTCATAGTCAAAACTGTCACGCGAGACAAAATCAATCCTCAACCGAAAACAGAACAAAATCGTATCGAAAATCAAAATGTTGATAATGCAAAAAAAGAATCTACCCAAAATGCCGACAGCCCGAAGATTCAACATGCAAATAATGAGGCGCCTAAAAGAACAACAGAACGGTTTGGAGGACACGCAAACAAAGCAGTGGAGGCTAAAATAGTGTGGGGGGGATTGTTGTCAAGAAAGTCGTATTGTCTCAAAGAAGGTAATAACTGGATTGGTAGATGGGACGTTGATGAACCGTCAGACATCATGGTAAAGGACGACTACATGAGCCGTAGGTCAGCCTGTATCGAAGTGATTAGAAAGAATGGTGAATCTTTGTTTAAGTTTACGGTCAAACGGTCAACTAATCCTGTTAAAGTCAACGGAAAAGAAATTGAATCAGAACAGTGCATCTATCTCAATTATGATGATTCTATTGAAATGGGTAACACAACCTTCTTCGTCAAGAAAGGAAAATCTACGAAATAAGTGCTTCGTTTACCAGCCGGATTCCATCTGCGGTTTCTGGTGGCTTAGGTGCAATTTATACAAACATGTCAACTAACGACCTGAATCATGATTATCAGACTTTCACAGCCTCTTTCTTTCTCACAGCAGGGAGGGCGCGACTATCAGGAGGATGCACGATTCCCGGATTCCGATTTTCCGTCTCCAAAGCAGCGGTTCTTTATCGTATGCGATGGGGTAGGGGGGTCAGAACATGGAGAACTGGCAAGCAATACAGTCTGTCGGGCTTTTGCTAGGAAGATGCCGGCTCTCAATGAACAGGACGACTTCTCCAACGACGATTTCTCACATGTTCTCGATTTTGCATACGATCAGCTAGATAAGACCGCGTGCAAGACTAAGGGCGATATGGCCACGACGCTCACCTTTATCTGTTTTCATGCTTGCGGATGCACCATGGCGCATATCGGTGACAGCAGAATATATCAAATCAGGCCCATGCAGGGAATCATCTATAGGTCTGACGACCATTCGCTCGTCAACTCTATGGTACACAACGGCGTAATCTCACCCGAACAGGCGCTGGAACATCCCCAGAGTAATGTGATCATTCGTTGCATGGAACCAGTGGAGGAACGGCAGAACAGGAGTCAGGCTACTGTTATCAGAACTCGAGACATCGAATCAGGAGACTATTTCCTTCTCTGCTCCGATGGAGTGCTTGAAAACATTGATGATGATCTGCTTACTGATATTCTCGTTGGCTCGGATGCATCTGACAACGAGAAGATGCGGCAGATTAGAGACATCTGTAAAGAAAGTAATGACAACAATACCGCCGTGCTTTTACGAATCAGTGAAGTTCTGAAATCAGAAAGCGAAATGGAAAAGCCGGACAATTTCCCTAACGACGATGCAAACGAGCCTTCCACACGTCGCTTCGAACGTCATAAACATGAGTCTTCTGAAATCGAATCCGTACAATCCCCCAAAAACGATGGATTCCTCTCTAAACTCAAACGTCTCTTCACTGGTGAATAATCATTCTAACCTCTTAACTCTAAATTAGATAAAGAATCTATACTCTAAACCAAATTACACATCCTTCCAATGAAAAAAACATTTTTATATATCGTAATGCTAATGATGGGATGCATGGTTTCATCCCAGAACCCTGATAACCAGAATAACAATCTAGTTACAACGCCTCAGTCAACATCCCAGTTTAATGATTCTGTTGCGAACGTACGTAAGCGAGCTGAGCAAGGGGATGCCGCTTCACAGACCATACTTGGTTTTTGGTACTACAACGGCTTCGAATCCATCAAGCAAGACTATAAGCAGGCGGTCAGTTGGTGGGACAAAGCAGCTAAACAGAATAATGCCGACGCTATCGCAAACCTTGGTTATTGTTATTACAGAGGGCAAGGTGTTAATCCCGACTCAACGTATGCTTTCAAACTCTTTGAATCTGCGGCATCGAGAGGTAGTGCGAATGTTATCCCTATGCATCATCAGCTAGCAAAAGAACAGAAAAGCGTTTTCTCCGCACTTCTGCTGGAGGATATTTATAAGAAAGGGATTGGCACAAAGAAAGATATGCAGAAGGCTGACGAGTACCTCGCTATGGCCGCTTCTTATGGACACATGCCAAGTATGTCGAATTATGCGATGAAGCTTTATAATTCCGATCGCTATGATCTTGCTGCACCATGGCTCGCAAAACTCGCTGACAATGGAGATGTCGAAGCCTCCCTTGCCTATGGACTTATGCTTTTTGAAGGTAAAGGGGTTAAACAGGACAAGCAGAAAGGTATCTCTCTTCTGAAGAAAGCATCTGAAAAGGGTAATTATTCTGCGGCTGCAAATCTTGGACGTATCTATTTCGAAGGTGACGGAGTGAAGATGGACAGTCTTAAGGCTTTCCAATATTTGAAAAAAGCGGCTCCATACGACAGGACGCTTAGGGCGGCATGGCTGCTCGGACAGTGCTATAAGGACGGAGTCGGCACGAAACAGGACTATTTCCTCGCTACACAGTGGATTGCAGAGTCTATCAACGACTCGAAGGAGTGCAGCCTGCGAATAGACAAATTTTTGGCTGATGAGAAGAACACACCATATAAACAGTATCTTCAGGGGCTTTATAAATATCAGATTGACGAGAATTTCACCGAAGCTGAGAAGTATTTCAAGTTGGTGGAGAAGGCACGTGTTGCTGAGGGGACCACGATGACGGGAGCGTGTTTGGCTAACCTCAAGAACCCGAAGCGCAATGTGAAGAAAGCTGTCAGTCTTTTCACAAAGGTGCTGCCCGACAGTCCTGCGGCAAATTACCAATTGTCGCAAATATTTGCCAATGGCGACGGTGTGAAGAAAGACACGGCAAAAGCCATAGAACTGTTGAAGAATGCGGCAGATGCTGATATTCCTGAAGCTTTATGTGCATTAGGTGACAGGTACATGACCGGAAACGGTGTATCCAAGGACATCACTAAAGCGGCAAAGCTTTATCTGAAGGCAGAGGCGCAGCATCACCTCAATACGGTTTCAGCAAAAAACCTCGCCAAATGCTACGAGCTCAGAGTGGCTGCACTGCCCGACCTCGATAAGGCTGATGTGCGTATTAAAGCTCTCAACGCCCAGAGAACCAACAATAAACTCAATGAGCTTCTTGCAAAAGTATCTTTCAAATAACTGAAAATGATAAGTTCTTGGTATCCGGCAAGAAGGAATTCTCCAAATGGAAAACCTTGCCAAAATAGAAGAACTTGTCCTGTTAAAAGTTGTTTTCTATGCCGCAACTGTTGCGGCTCTCTCCATCCACTAAGAACTAATTGACTATAATTGTAAATATTAATATTTGTTAATTTAAATAATGCCCACCAGTAAACCTATTTCCCCCGATAAGCAACAAATCTACGATACGGCGCTTCCCATAGGAACTGAACTGAGAGAAGGCGAAACCCCTTACACCATCGACGAGGTCCTTGGTGCAGGGGGATTCGGCATCACTTACCGTGTCTCTGCTGTCATCATGGTGCACAACGTGCCCATACGAACCAACTTTGCAGTCAAGGAGTTTTTCATGAAGGGGGGTGAACGTGCCGCAGACGGAAAGACGGTACGCTATACTGCCACTATGCGGCAGACAGCAGAGGAATGTAAGAATGACTTCCTTGTTGAGGCAAGACGCCTCAACAGACTCAGCGGAAAGTCCAGAAATATCGTCAGAGTGAACGAGGCGTTTGAAGAGAACAATACTGCATATTACGTCATGCAGTTTCTCGATGGCGGAGAAATTTCCGGGCATATTGAGCGCGACGGCGTGATGACTGAGGCACAGGCTATTGCCGCCATACGACCCATTGCTGAGGCGGTGGAAATCATACATCGTGAGCATCTTCTGCATCTCGATATCAAGCCCGACAACATTGTGCTCATGACAGCTCCCGACCGCTCTCAGTATCCCGTGCTTATCGACTTCGGAATTGCCAAGCACTTCACCAACGCTGGAAAACCAACATCTACTCATTCTGCTAAAGGGGCATCCGATGGCTATGCACCTATTGAGCAGTACTCGTCTATTGATCGGTTCGCACCTGAAATTGATGTTTATGCACTCGGAGCTACACTCTTTACCTTCCTTACAGGAAAAATCCCCAAAAAAGCTTTCGACATTACAGAGAGTGAGATTGATGCTGCACTGCCGCAAAACCTTAGCAAGCGCACACGTATGGCAATCATCAACGCCATGAAGAAACTCAGCGAATACCGGACACCTGATGTTCGCGCATTTCTCAATTCCCTTGAAGAGGAATATGCCCTGCCGGTTGGTACGGTCATACAAAGCCCTTTGATAAAATACCGCATCACTGGTCTCAAAGAAGAACTTACAGACTATATTGTTTATAATGCTGTAGAACATATCGACATCAACGATAAAGATGATGCAACTGAAACAACTGATGCAATTCCTTCTCAGACCATAGCGGAACGAAATCGACATAAGTCTGTTACGAGAGTTAGAACTCCTAAAGGTAAAAGCCCTGTCAGTCTTTCAGACCCTGCCGATACGCAGTTCATCATCTATGAGCTTTTCAGTCGTAAAAGAAACAGGCGGAACGACGATGGGACTGTTGAGAATAAATCATCCCACACTCAGGTGCATATCCAGACCGTAGAGGAAATCTCACGCGCAAAAAAACTGACTGGTCAGAAAAACGATGCCGGAATACCGCTCGCTGAGGAGTTCCATGCCAACAACACCACCTATGTTGCTGCCATGATTATCCGTAAGCCTGCCCTCACCAAACGCCTTGCCAACAAAATGGCGGGTGCCGGTACTTCATTTGCATCATCATTTTCAAAATTCTCTAAGAAAGCCGCAAAGCCGTTAATTTATGCTGTCACCGCCTTTGCTGTCATCGGAGGTGCATATTGGGGAATCAAAGCAGCTTCATCGGAAGACAATACATATAATTCGTATCCTGTAGAAGAGATTGAGACGGAATCAAACTCTGAAGAAAGTATCTTGGAAGAGCCTATGGAAAATTCAAATGAAAACGATTTGGTCTCCTCCGAAGAGGAATCTCAGGGGACAGTCCTAACAGACAATCAGATACCAGAACCAACCAAAGAGGTTAAGACATCTGATGACAAGAAACAGGAGGAAGCTGCCGCACAAGCTCAGGCTGCTGCCAAAGCCGAGGCGGAAGCAAAAACAAGAGCCGATGCTGAAGCAAAACGCAAAGCCGAAGCTGCCGCCGCTCAGGCACAACGTGAGGCGGAAGCCAGGGCTGAGCGTGAAAGACAAGCTCAAGCACAACGTGAGGCTCAGGCACAAGCCGAAAGAGAAAGAAAGGCAGCAGAACAGCGAAAAAAAGCCAATGATAATGCAGCTGCGGCATTTGACCTCGAATAATACTTCGCCCTCAAATTGAACCGATTAAATCACAAATTCTTGATGAAAATGAATTCTATGTTTTATATGCTATCCAAATCATTTCAACGGATACCCTTTTTCGTGTTCTTTGTCGTGAGTGTCATAGCATCTGCTCAGTCATATACCTTTGATGTTTGTAATCCGCAAACAGGCCATAACTATAGAGTAACAGTTAATACATCGTCACGGAGTATCAACGTCAATCATGGTAACAATAGACTGTTCATGCGTTCATTCGTCCGTGCTGTTGTTTACGACAACGGCATTGCATTCGCCTTTAAGCGTGGACAGAGACCATCTTTGGAATCATCACAGTCCGATTGGTTCTTCTGTATAAAGCCTACCGCCATCGGTTTTTACAATAAAGACACAGAAACGTTTGGAATGGCAAAACCCAACAATCCCTCTTCCTATACAAACACCTATAGCTCCCTTGCGGCTGCTATCAATACTGGAGACGCTCTTTCCCATATCAATCTAGAACAAACTCTAATTGGAGATGATTGGAAAAATAAAATGACCAGCCTGTTTGACCAGCTGATTAATGACAACAATGATGAATTGGAGCGTCTTGATTTAAAAGACCAGATAGAACAGTTGTTTTCGGCGAACGCACAAGTTAGGATGTTGGGACAGGATACCAACACCATGGTTGACCGCGAACTTGCCACTGTTTTCCTCGAACGTCTCGCAACAAGCTCCTTGCTGTCAAAGGTGGCAGTGGTAGATGGAGAATTGGATACAAATAGAAAAATTTTGTCACTCAAGGTAAGAGAAATCTATAAGAAATAATAGTATTAACTAATCCTTTTTGTGCATTATTATCAGAAAGGATACAATCATCACTTTAGCAATGAATAACATGAAAAAACTTTTTGTCTTTTTAATTTCTGTTTTTTTTATTATTACCGCTTCAGCGCAAGTTAATAAAGATTTATTAAAGAGACGTGCAGCAGAGAAGGTGAGTCAGATGAATGACTATATATCATTCATGGCAAGTAAAAAGAAATCTGTGGAAGTTAGACAAAGATATCGTACAAATGCGCTGAACCTCTTTATTGGAGAGGGAAACTCCTACGAGGAAAACGGTGTTCAGAAAGAAGGAGTCTTGATGGAAACTACTTCCGTTAATAGACAAGGCAAAAAAAATGAATTAATGAGAGATTACTTTACCCGTATTATAAACTATAACTACAATGATGTGAATATAACTTCAACTGGCATTGCGGAAATCAAGGTGAGCAGTCTGCAAAAAGTATCAGATAATATGTATGTCTGTACATGTCAGTACGATCAGGCTTTTGTTGGGTACAGAGATGGCCGTCCTGCTTATAAGGACATTACGACTAAACGTGTGAAATGCTACATTACGGTTGAAAGAACCGTGGACGGCGAGGAATACATCATTAAACTTGGTGATACCGAGGCTATAGCAACAAAGAGAGCATAATTTATTCATTAATTGATAAAACCCAAAAAGATGAATTTCAAAAGATTGATATTCAATATCTTGATAATACTCATGCCTGTGAAATCTATGTCGCAAACCATAGATGGATTAAATAACTACATACAGAATACGCGTGTCGGTTTAGTTGACGAGTTTATAGACCGGTTTAATGGGAAAATCTCTCATCCGGACATTCCTTCAACACAACCGGGAAGCAAGAAAACAAATCTGATGATGCTTTTCGATTTAGCACAGTTTAAGTCCAAAAACGACCCTTTGTACAAAGAGGCGGAAAAGATGGTTGACATTGTTATTCGGAACAATGTCAAAATAAAATATGCCGATGCCACATGGACTGCACTGGCGCATTGTAATGGAACACTTCATGGAAAAACAGTGAAATTCGACTTGTACCTTACAGTGGAGAGCAGAGGGAAAGATATGTACAAATGGGTGATCGCTAATGCCAAAGGCTCTGTCTTTGATACAACGCCTAAAAACAAAACCGGCAATATCATGCTTTATCCCGATGATCATGAGACAAACTTCATTTCATTACATCGAATGACATCTGAACAGTCGTTCAATGTCGTCAGATTTATGGAGAAGAATTTTGACTACGATACGGCATCCGTTTTTGCTTATCTGGTTCACTTCGGACAGTTGAAGATTAACTTTGTGGACGATCTCGAATTCATCTTCACACAGGTTCCAGGATACTTGTTCCATATAAGATACTTCCAACGCGAGAAAAATAATGCTGGGTGGCTTATATCAAAATTTGATAAGGTAAATCCAAAAGAGAAAACAGCGTTCTTGAATTCAATCCATAGAATCAATCATTAAGGACATGGACAGGGGGAGTGATTTCAACACCATTAAAACCGCCGAAACCTTGCCTAAACAATTTAATACGCTAATATATCACTTTTTTTAAAAAAACGAACAAATGAAAACCAAAACAACCATTATCTTTGTCTCATTCATTTATTTATTCGTCTCAATAAGAACTCATGCTCAGATGAATCCCACATCATCGGTATCAAAATTCGCTGATTATATGTCGGAATGGTGTCAAACAGGAGATGATAAATACCGTATAAAATTAGAAGATGAAGTCTTTCCAAAAATAGGGAATAATCAATCTGGAGCAGAAAGATGCCTTGTTGATGACGGTCTTATGAAAATTTTTGCTCAGAGGGATACAACGGGATTACTTTCCCAAATTGGTACGAGCCAGGTGGACAGCTATCTTCAAGCACTGACAAAAGCAATCGGAGTAGATATGCAATATATGCATGAACCCCCTGTGTGGCATAAAGAATATAAAGAACCGGTGGCATTTGAAGAAAAGGTTCCTATTCAATTTGCAAGTATGGACTTTTCTACAAGCGGAGCTGTAAAATATAGCGGAACGGACTTGTTTTTTGTACAGGGTAACTACATTGTTAAGATTGTTGACTACGACGACCCGCTTGCAAAAGCCATAAAGTTATATTCTAAGAAAGATTATAAGGAAGCTTTCCGGATTTTCCGTGAATTGGCGTATTCAGATCCTAACAACTATACCGCACAGTACTATACGGCTGTAATGGAAGTGAAAAAACAAGGGTGTGGCTATTTGGGTAAGATCCGCGATTTGGAAGCTGCTTGGTGGATTGCTCGTGGAAAGGTGGCATATTCGTTCGAAGGGTATGATATTGATAAGGAACGTATGATGAAGCTACATCACCGATACTCAATTGATGAGAGTTGTTTGCCTTATAATACAAATGGAAAAGACTTTTATTTGGATAAGCTTATGACTGTAAAAATAATGTCTGAAGGTTTGATGCCCTTTAAGAAAAATTCCAAAGACTCTCACATGGGATATATGGACGAATCTGGAAAAGTGGTGATTCCATGCAACTATGAGCTGACTTTCCCTTTCAATTCCAATGGTTTGGCATTGATAAGATTAAAAGGCAAATATGGTTATATTAATCGTACAGGTGATTTGGTAATACCGGCAAAATATTCCAAGGCATTAATGCAGTTTAAAGACGGTAGAACTTTTGTTCTTCAAAATGATACTCTGCTATTGATTGATGAAAAGGGAAATGTGATTAAAGAGATGGGTATAGGATTTGACAGTATTTTTGAAATTGTTGTAAATGGGCAAGGCTTTGCACACAATAAAAACTCAGACTTATGGTATGCTTACGATTTTGATGGTAATATAATGGAGGCCATGAATGGTTTAATAATAAATTATAAAGATATGAGTTGTTACAAAAAAAATAAGAATGGCGAAAAAACTAAAATTGGAAATATTATTTGGTAAGGTAATTTATTATTATCATTTGAGTATTTTTAAATTCTTAAAATTTAATTATTCAAGTTTCTGAAGTTATTATTTATTGTTTTACAACACATTATCAGTTGTGCTATGGCAATCAAACCGGATGGCTTTTTGTTAAGCGAAGCGTTTTTTGAAGAACGAAGTTCTACTTTTTGTTTAGTTTTGTCAGCACGTAGTGCGGTATGGGTTGTGGGCATGGTTGCTGAAAACTTGTTTTCATGCAATCATGGCTGCAATCCATATCATTGGGCGCAGCCCATGACAAAACGTTTTTTAATCTTTTTTTGTTGATAGAACATCCGAAACTTGAGTACGTTATATATAAAAGTTGAATTTCTAATCACAAGAAT
>JAEEGG010016872.1_pt1 | contig 15100 bp, 4 predicted proteins | sample 9134161 | NCBI WGS metagenome assembly JAEEGG01 (sample SAMN16246543, study PRJNA631951) | gut metagenome | biome: gut microbiome; feature: rumen; material: CR-attached | host: Bos | place: Iran: Karaj | collected 2018-10
AAGTAGGCGAGGCCGCGTTCCGCACGCAGCGGAACAGGCGTTCGCAGCGGATGGGCCATCTCAGATGAGGTGGCCCATCTTGTCTTTCTTCGTCTCCAGATACCGTCTGTCGTATTCGTTGGGCGGCACCACGATCGGCACTCTCTCGACGATGCTTATCCCGTAGCCGACGAGGCCCTTGACCTTGCAGGGGTTGTTCGTGAGAAGGCGAATCTCGCGGATTCCCAAGTCTTCGAGGATCTGCGCGCCTTCGCCGTATTCTCTCAGGTCGGGCGCGAAGCCGAGTCGCACGTTGGCCTCGACGGTGTCGAGGCCCTCCTCCTGCAGGTGGTACGTGCGCAGCTTGTTCTGAAGCCCGATGCCGCGTCCCTCCTGGCGCATGTAGAGAATGGCGCCGCGTCCCTCGCGTTCGATCATGCGCATGGCGTTGTGCAGCTGGTTGCCGCAGTCGCAGCGGTTGCTGCCCAGCACGTCGCCCGTGAAGCATTCGGAGTGCACGCGCACCAAAACGGGCGCGCCGTCGGAGAAGTCGCCCTTGAGAAGGGCGAGGTGCTCCAGCCCCGTTATGCGCGACTTGTACATCCGCAGGCGGAAGTGTCCCCATTCGGTTGGCATGTCCACCTCGTCCACAACGCTCTCCACCAGCCTTTCCGTTCGCCGCCTGTAGGCTATGAGCGAGGCGATGGTCATGAACTTGAGATTGTGCTTCGCCACGAACCTCTCGAGGTCGGGAAGACGGGCCATCGTGCCGTCGTCGTTCATTATCTCGCAGCAGAGACCGACCTCCTTGAGACCTGCGAGGCGGCAGAGGTCCACAGTGGCCTCGGTGTGGCCTGCGCGCTTCAGCACGCCGCCTTCGCGCGCCCTCAGCGGAAACATGTGGCCGGGGCGGCGGAAATCGGACGGCTTCGCGCCGTCGCGCGCGCACGCGAGCGCGGTCATTGAGCGTTCGGCCGCGGAGATGCCGGTGGTCGTCTCGGCCGAGTCGATCGACACGGTGAAGGCGGTCTGGTGGTTGTCGGTGTTCGCGGAGACCATCTGCGGCAGGTCGAGGCGCTCGCAGAACGCCCGGCTCATCGGCATGCAGATGAGGCCCTTGGCGTACGTGGCCATGAAGTTCACGTTCGCCGTGGTGGCGAACTCGGCGGCGCAGATGCAGTCGCCCTCGTTCTCGCGGTCCTCGTCGTCGGTGACGACCACGATCTCGCCGCGCCTGAGCGCGTCGATGCATGTGTCTACGGTGTCAAATTCCATTTTCTGAAACTGTCTTGCTCCGTCCTCGTCCATCGCGGGCGGTGCATACAGTATACAAAATCCAGCCTCAAACGGCAACCCTCATTCGGCGGCCGTTCATCTCTGCGGCACGGCGCCGTCGGCATTCCGCGGGCGGCCGTAGCGTATCGTGCCTTTCGGGATGTAGAGCACACCTGTGTTCTTCGGCGTGGCGATCTGAGCAAGAGCCCTGAGCGCCAGCGCCTTGCCCGCCGCGTCGGAATGGCGCACCTCTATCTTGCCGGGCTTGTAGTAGGGAACGGCGGATATCTCGATGGCGCAGCCGCCTGGCGCAATGGACTTGTCGTCGATCCAGACGACCGCCTCTTCAGAAACGCGCGGAACGAACATGACTGCAAATCCCCTGAGCTTGACCTCGTCGGGCTTCGGCTCTATTGCCGGGACCGACGGCTTCAGCGGCCCCAGCGGCGCTGCGTTTATGCCCATCTTCACGAGACGCTCGCGGTGCGCGGAAAGACGCGGCTCGAACGCGGCGGCATTTCGCTCCGCCGGATAGCTCCAGCCTATCTCGGCGAGGCAGCAGAGACGCGGATACACGCTCCAGTCCAGCTCCTTCTCATTGCACAGTATCTCCGTCCAGCTGCAGCCCTGAAGGCCCAGCACGTGCGCACGATCCTTCTCGGGCACCCGCGCGCAGGGATCAAACGAGTAGGACACCTTCCAGCTCTGGCGCCCGTTGAACACCTGATAGAGGTCGTACGGGTCGCCCACAATGTCCTGTTCGCAGTCGAAGTATGTGAAACGCCCCGGCATCATCACCACATCGTGCCCCGCCGCGAGGGCCGAAAGATGGACCTTGCTGCCGTGGAAATGCGTCATCATCGTCTGCGGCGGCATCTCGCCGCCTTCGAGGATCTCGTCCCAGCCGATGGCCCGGCGCCCCTTCTTCGCGAGATACTCGGCGAAGTGGCGCATCACGACGTTCTGCAGCTCGCGCTGGTTCTTCAGTCCGCGCTCGCGCATGATCTTCAGGCAGCGCGGGCACCTCGCCCAGTCCTTGCCGCCCACCTCGTCGCCGCCGATGTGTATGACCTTCGAGGGGAAAACCTCGCACAGCTCGTCGAACACCTTCTCGTAGAAGCGGTACGCGTCGGGGTTGCCCACGCACATGTCGTTCGTGGCGCCGGCCCACTTGTTGGTCCCCTCCGGCTGCAGGCCGCTCTGGCAGCAGGCGAACCGGAACACTCCGTTTATGCCCTGGTGACCGGGCAGATCGACCTCCGGAACGACCTCGATCCCGCGCGCCTTCGCGTATGCCAGCACCTCAGCTATGTCTTCGCGCGAATGGAAGAGCGGACCATACTTGCCGATCTGCTCGTTGCGGCCCCACGCCGCCGTCCGGGGCCCGTTCGTCCGCGTGGCGCACTTGTCCGTAAGGGCGGGATATGCGGACACCGGGAAACGCCAGCCGCCTCCGTCTATGAGATGCCAGTGGAAGACGTTGAGCTTGTGATACGCCATGGCGTCCAACGCGCGCTTGATGACGTCCGTCCCGAAGAAGTGGCGCGAAGTGTCTAGCATGTAGCCGCGCCACGGGAACTTCGGCGAATCCTCTATCTCGCAGCAGGGCAGCTCCGCCGGACACGTCAGGACCAGCGCATCGCGGCACGCATCGCCCGCGAGTTGCCGCAGAGTCTGAAGCGCGTGCACGCGCGCCGGGGCGTCAGCGTATGCGACCTCCACGCCGCCGCCGGACACCTTGAGCCGATAACCCTCCTTCGGCAGGCTCTCATTCCGGATCCAGCGTATGTCGGCCTGCGTCTTGAGCGTCAACTTGCCGCCAAGCATCTCCACTCGCATTGGCTGCGGCAGCAGTTGAGGTTCGGCCTTCGGGGTCAGCATCTCTGGGGCGATAGAATCCACCTTGGAGGCGCACATCTCGAACACAAGCTCGCCGCCGCGCACTATGTCGGCGTGGCAGATGACCGGCCCGTCGAGCGGCGTGCCGTTGAGCGAAACCGACTTCACATACTTGTTCTCCCTGGAGAGCCCCTTCGCGACCACTGTGAAGGTCCTGGGGGAACGCTGCGCCCCGGCGCCTGGGCCTGCGGGCAGGCTCAGCACCACCTTCGGGAACTGCGGCGCGCCAAGGACGTATTCCCCGCCGCAAGGGTTGAACGGGTAGAAGCCCATGGCGGCGAACACATACCATGCGCTCATCTGCCCGCAGTCGTCGTTGCCGCAGAGATCGCCGGGCCTCACGCCGTAGAACCTGTCGCACACTTCGCGCACCACCTCGGCCGTCCGGTCGGGCCGCCCCGCGAGAGTGTAGAAGTACGCCACATGATGCGACGGCTCATTGCCGTGCGCATACTGGCCGATGAGACCCGTCACGTCGCCCACGAAGCCCATGCCCTCTGTCTTCTCCGGCTGGACGAAAAGCGCGTCGAGCCTCTTCACGAACTCCTCTCTGCCGCCCATGGCCGAGATCAGACCTTGCGGGTCCTGCAGGACATGCCACGTGTATTGGAAGGCGTTGCCCTCCGTGAAGTCGTTCACCGTATCACCGCCGTGCCCCAGCTTGAACGGATCGAACGGATCGCGCCATTTCCCCTGCGAGTCCTTGCCGCGCATGAAGCCGCGCGACGCGTCGAACACGTTCCGCCAATATGCCGCGCGCTTGCGGAAGAACGCCTCGTCGCCGCGCCCGCGCGCTTTGCATAACTCGGCCGCGCACCAGTCGTTGAAGCCGCACTCAAGCGTGCGGCTCACGCTCTCGCCGCGAATCTTGTCAGAAGGATAGTAGCCATAGCGGTCGTAGAGGTCCCAGTTCTCCTTGATCTTCGGATGCCCGTCGAGATTGCGGTGGGCGACGGTGAGCGAATTGGTGACGGCCTCGAACGCCAGGTCCACGTCGAAGCCGCGGAAGCCCTTCAGGTAGGCGTCCACTATCACGGGCACGGAGTGGTTGCCGATCATGCAGTAGGATTCCCAGCCGAAGTATGGGATCACGGGCAGGAAGCCAAGCGCCCGGTAGTGACCGAGCATGGAGTTGACGAAGCCGTCCACGCGCTCGGGAACGGCCAGCGTGTAGAACGGATGCGCCGCGCGGAATGTGTCCCAGAGGGAGAGGCCGGTGTAGTAGGTGCCGTCCGGCGCCGTGGCGACCTTGGCGTCGCCACCGCGATAGCGCCCGTCGACGTCGGCGATGTCGTTAGGCTGGATGAAAAGGTGGTAGAGCGACGTGTAGAAGGCAGTGCGCTGCTCGGCGGACGCCCCCGGCACCTGCACGCGCGAGAGGAGCGCGTTCCACTTCGCACGCGCGGCCTCGCGCACATCGTCGAAGCTCTTCCCCTCCGCCTCGGCGGCGAGGTTCTTCGCCGCGCCGTCCGCATCCACGGTGGAGATGGCGGCCTTCACGACGAGCGGCGCGCCAGGCTGGAACTCGAACACCCAGCGCCGCCCCTTCTCCTTGGGATCGGCCGGCGGCAGCTCAACGGCCTTCGTCCACGGGCGGTCGAACATCACCTTCCAGTATACGCTGCGCCTGAGCCACGCATGTGTGCGGCGTCCGCCGGAGAACGAGCGTCCGTCGGCGCCAAGCGCGTTCGCGAACTCCACAACGGCATTGCGCATGTTGCCGGCGTTCACCCACTGCAGGTCCACGAGCAGCTTCACCGGCCTGCCGGGGGCGTATGTGAAGCGGTGGACGCCCACGCGCGGCGTGGCCGTGAGCTCTGCGACGATCCCGTCGTTCGTGAGGGCCACGGTGTAGTAGCCGGGCACGCCCTTCTCCGATCGGGCGTCCTTCGCCTGGCGCCACATCGCGGGGTCGCTCCCGGCGAAGCCACCGGAGAACGGTAGAAGGCGCACGTCGGCGAGGTCGGGGCAGCCGGTGCCGCTCAGATGCGTCTGCGAGAAGCCGTAGACGCACGGATCCTCCCAGACGTAGCCGGAACAGTGGTCCCAGTCGCAAAGGCCGGTGTCGGGGCTCGCCTGCACAAGCGAAAACGGACACGCCGCGCCCGGGAACGTGTGGCCGCGGTAGGAGCCGCCGATTCGCGTATCCACAAGCTCGGTCAAGTCCCCGGCGTAGGCACATCCGACAGCGAGGCCTGCACGAGTCGCCTTGAGGAAATCATGGCCGTGGCTGGCGTCGGGCATGAGATAGCTGCCTTCGGTATATTCGTTCCAGGCGTTTATCAATATCGCGCCAGGCTTCTTCGGGGCGCATTGCGCCTGTCGCATCGCTTCGGAAAGAATCTCTGTCCATATCGCAGGCTTCATGCCGGTGATCACGCCAAGATACGGATATGTCAGCTTGCGGAACGGGAACGGCTCGTCTTGGCGGCAGCGCGGCGTGCAGTCCCAGCCGCGGCACGCCACGGGAATGTACGGCGCCTGCGACGCGGCAGCCATGCGTTTGTTGAACGGGCCTTGCGCCGCCGCGTACTGCTCATGCGTGAATATCTGCCTCTGTTCACCGTTCACATGCGTCACGTCGGTGTCCGTGAAATCATACGGGGTCACATTGTAGGACGACGTGGAGTCGAATCCGACTTCGTTCGCCAACTTGGCGGACTTCATGTCGTGTATCATCGCCGAGAAATGGAGCGGCGGCAGACCGGCCTTCGCCATGCGCGCCTGCACCTCGTCGAACACCTTGCGCGTCTCCGATGGTCCTCCAAGCCCGTTTACGAGCGGCACGACGCTGTAGATCGACAGGAACGGGCGGCCGTCCTTCCTGTAGTAGTCGGGAGAGCTGAAATATTTCTCGATGCAGTAATCCATCGCCTGGAGGAACTCGGCGCGGTCGTACTTGAGCTTCCAGAAGAACCTCGCGCCGGCCATGCCCGGCGGCGATCTGAACACGTCAGAACGCTGATGGTTCGCCCACATGAGCGCGAACTTCACCGCACTGCGGTTCTTTGCCGCCATGTAGCCTCGCTCAAGCGCCTCGTGCTGGATGGGATGTCCGTCCGCCCAGTACCAGTCGTAAACGAACACGTCTATCCCGGCGGACGCGGCATAGGCGATCTCCTTCTCCACATCGCGAGGATCAGAGTCGTCGGGGTTGCCGTCGAGAAGCTTCAGCGGCTGGTCGTGTCCCTTGAATTTAGGCTTGGCGGAATTGACGAAATCCCATTCGGTGCGTCCCTTGCCGAAGATGATGTCGCCTTCCGGATAGACATGCCATTCAGGATAGTAGATGCACAGGACATCAGGCAGCGGCGTCTTCCTTTCGACGAGCACCATCGCATATCCGTGGCGGTCGAGATGGACCTTCGGGGCGGACAGCGTTTCGCCCGTGAGCGCATCGCGCAAAACCACGTCGCCGAATCCCAATCCGCCCACATCAAACACCACATCTGCATCGTCACCGAGATTGCCGAACATAAGAAGCGCGGAATTCTTCTTCTCCGCCACGGTTAGGCGGACATCCTTGCCGTCGTGTGATACTGGCTGGAGCTTTCCGTCGTAGTAGAAATGCTGTTTCACATGCGGCCTGCCCCAGCCATAGTCGAACACCATGTTCCAAGCCCTGGAGAACCAGTCGCATTTGGGGATCATCTGGTCGGCTATCGAAAACACGCCGTAGGCGCACATGAAACCCATCAAGGACTTGAGCTCGCGCTCCTGGCGCGCACGATCGCCCTTTTTGGCGGACACTATGAACCGCGCGCCCTTGCCCGTCTGTCCACCTGTTATCTCTGCAAGCGTGTAGCCTTCTGGGAATCGGTCCTGGAAATCTCCTCCATCGGAGCTGCGTTCCGTTGAAAGACCGGTCATGGCGAAGCTCATTATCGGCACGACATGTCCGTTAGTGTCATGATTCTCCACGACTGGACGCCCGTTGTAGATCGCGCCATGCAGGTAGCATAGCGTCGCCGTGCGTTTCATGATCTCGCGCCATGCGCGGACGTTGGTCAGGGCTGCCTGCACCCTGCCGTCTGGCCGCACGTATGAATTGGGCGATGCCGGGTTCATCCCGCCCGAGCTGCGGAAGCAGTCGTAGTAGATGCCGCCGTATCCGTCGTCGAGAGCCTGCTTGGCGTCCCAGAGGAGCCTGTCGATGCGGGTTTTCGCGAGGTGCGCCATGTATTCGTTGAAGTAGTTGTCGTAAGACCATTCCTCCGGATACCATTCGCTCTTATACATCTCCCATTCCGGCCAGAAGCTCGTGATGAGCATAGGGTCGAAGTAGCAGGTGTGCACGTCCACACCCATGGCACGGTCTGAGTTGATGTGTCCGGCGAGATAGTCCGCCGCCGATGAGGCGTTGCATTTTGCGAACCAGTCGCGGTTGCTCGCGATGTATCCGTTGAGCTTTGCCCGGAACTCCGCCGTGTTCCTCTTCTTCGATGCGAGCACCCACTTGAGCAGAGATTTGTCTCCGCCGGGGTATGTGTTGCACGGCATGTGGAGCGGGTGCATCTCGAAGCCCAGCCCCATCTGGTAGTTCACGGCGTTGGACGGGCAGGGATAGTTGTACATCAGGGACGCGAACGCTCCGTGCGCCGGATCCTTGGGACGAGTCGGCGACGGCTGGAATCCCATCTCGAACACGGTCTCTCCGCTCCATTCCACAGGGACATTCACAATGTCGGCCTCAAGCGTGGCGGCGCCGTTCGCACGTATTATGCGCTCTGCGGGGACATCCTTGGACAGAGAAAGGTTCCGCGCCGATTCAATCAACCAGCAAAGCCCCTTCTCGGGGCCGCCGAACCAGATGTAAGGCTGGATCGGCGCAGGCATGTTGGCCAGCCACCATTTCGACTCGGCGTTCATCGCGCTGTCCCATACAACGCCATCGCCGTCCTTGAGGGCGAAGTCGGGGGCCGGGCCTGCGCGCTTGTCCGTGCGCCTAAGAACCTCGAAAAGCCGGGCGATGTCGTTCTTAAGCGGAACCACGACTTTAAGAGACTTCACCTTGACGGGAGCCTCGGTGTGGAATGCGAGGCGCACCCAGCAGAATCCGTCGTAATCATAGGTCTGCGTTGCGGTGAGCTTGACGCCGCCGCGTTCCGCATTGACTTCGCGCACCACGCGGTCGTCCTCGGCCGACACGACGCGCTGCGCCGTCACGCGAAGCGGTCCTCCGTCCAACAGCAGCTCGACAGGCGCGGCCAGGATGTTCTCCCCCTTGGCGCATATCTCGTTCCACAGCACGCCGGACGACCGGTAGCAAGTCTGCAAGAACATGGTCTTGTCGCCGTCAACGCGTATCGGCGCATAAGGCGGGATCACTATGCGCTCCTCGCCTATGGCCGTCCCCTGCCACGGGAATCTGGCGACCGCGAATGTGCGGTCGTGGGAATATCTCCCGCCCTTTGCGTCCTCGGCAACAAAGTGCGCGATGTATTTGTCCTCCGGCAGTTCGCCGAGACGAGCGTCGAACGTCTCGGACTTGAGATGGGGATTCCCGGCGAGGATGCGCTCGAAGAACACCTTGCCGGATTTAACCCCTACGACGCGGATGCTTCCGCGGACAAGGTCCTTTATGCGGTTCGCGTCGTATCTGAGGCGAATGCGGTTCCCGTCTGAAGGGAAGAAACCGCATTTCAGCGTAGGCAGACCTTTGGCATCCTTCCAATTAAGCCCCTTGTTCACATCCCAGCGAATTTTCCTCCTGAAGAAATCCTTGCCGCCTGCGCTGAGGTCGACATCAAGTATTGTGACGCTTCCGGGCCATATAACCCATTCCTTATGCACTATGTCGGCGGTTTCGCCGGCGGGCACGGTCACGTTTCTGAAATCGTCGAACTTCACATGCGTTATGTCCATCGCCCCCTCTGGATTGCTGTCGAGCTTGGCGAAGCCTATGCCGCGGTGGAGCATCGTGCGCGATCCGAGCTTGACGCCCTTGTCGGTGGGGTTGTGAAACCTGAACGCGAATCTGTAGTTGCCTGACTGTCTGTACTGCTCGAGCTTGTAGAAATCGGAAAGCCCGGGGACGGGCGTCGAAGAATCAGGCAGGAACGCGCCGAACTCGTCCTCGTTCCGCGAATAGTGCCAACGCGCGGTCTCGCGTTCGGAGCTGAAGTCGACGGACATCTGCAGCCCCCAGCGTTCGCCGTCCACAGCCTGCGGCATGCCCGCCGCGGAGAACGGCACGAACATCTCCGCCTCAACGCACAGCACTCCGTATTCTGAGACGCCGTCGAGAATCTTCACGGCGCACTTCACACCGGACGGCAGATTCGACGAGCCGTCTGCAAGGCAGACCCGGAAACGCCGCGCCTCGGACGCGCCCGGCGGAAGAAGCGATAACGTGACGGCATCATCTGCGGCGAGTTTCTGAGGGGCATCCGGGACCGATGTGCGCGAGGCGAAATAGAAGCCGTCCTTCGCATGTCCGAACTGGAACGCCACATACCGCCGCGTCATCAGTCCCGTCGAATCCGAAACGGCGCCGTATTGCGCGGAGGATGCGCGCGCCTCCTCGGGGGATATCCTCCCGTCTATCACGGGGGCAACATCCATGGCGCACATCCGCAGGAGAGATGCGTCCGACACCGTCGGCGCACCATCCGCCGAAAGTGCGACTCCGCACAGGGAGGCGATCGCCAGACTTCTCAGGATATTCATTCTATGAGCATTCATTTCCGTTGCCTGTTCACTATGTCGTTGTTTTCAAGCTTCACTCCTGCATGAGCCTCGGGCGGCAGCGCCTTCCCCGCGCCGCTTTTCCCCGAAACCACTATGCCTCCGCCGTTGTCGCGCAGCTTGTTGTTGCGAATCACCACATTGCGCGCGCATCCGCCCTCAAGCCATTCGTATTCTGGATAGAGCGAGATCCCGTCGTAGTTGGACTTCTCGACGAAATTGCCCTCTATCACCCCGTCTGACGCCTTTATGAGCATTCCCCTCGCGCGCGTCGAGCCAATGTGGCAGTTGCGGATGGCGAAGCCGCTGCTCATGCGCCGGTTGGATATCAGCACTGTCCCGACGCTGAACGCCACTGGCTCGGCGAGCGTGAGGACAAGCGCCTTGCGCACGCCCTCCGCTATGCCTGGACGCATCTTGTAGGACATTACAAGGCTGCGTTCTTCCTGTGTGGCATCCGGCGCGGCCTCCACGGCCGTCACGGTAACGTCAGGCGGCGTGGTCCCTTCGAACGTCATCACCTGGCATGTGTCGCCAGGCGCGAACAGATGTCCGCGCCCGAAAGCGGGCAGCACGCGGACACGCCGGCCTTCGCATTTTGTGACGACGCTGAAATACCCAGACAGATTTATGCAGTCGTCGCATGCATATTCGAAGTCGCACCCGTCGAGCAACGGGCCTTTCGCGCCGAACCTCGAATTGAATGCGTCGTGGTTGCCGCTGCGTATGCGGCGCACCGCGCGCGGGAACGTGTCGCGGCCGGGCGGGCATGGCACCAGACGGCATTTCAGGTATGCGTCGTTTTCGCAGTAGATCTCGGCGAAGCCGCATCCATGCGGCGTTGAGTACGCCGTTATGTTCTCGTATTTGCAGTCCTTGCACCATTCTGACGCCACGGCAGTGGGCAGGACGGCTCTTGCTGGTTCGTGGATGCTCCAGATGCAGATGTCGCCGGTGTCTCCCGTGCGGTCGATTCCGCCTGTGATCCTGTATGTGTCTGCGCCTGTGCGCGTTATGGCTATGCCGTCCCGATAGCGGTTGGGGTTCTTGAGTTCAAGGGTCTTTGCGTCGTATGCCTGAACCGGCCATGTCTTCTGCTTCAGCTCCGCGTCGGTGGGGCATGGATATCCGGGCACGATGCGGACGTCCCAGTTTCGATCGGAATCGACCCTCTCTATGATGGCCTGTGTGTACGGCAGCGGGGAATAGTCGATGTTCAGGTTGCGGATTGTGACATTGGTGCATCCATGGAGATCGAACATGCGCGTCTTCACTTTCCCCAGCACGGTGCCGCCATTGAAATCAATGGTCGCGTTCGAGAGGCCGCGCAGGGAGATGTATGCTGTCTGCCCCGCAGGCGGCGTTACTGTGTATATCTCGCGCGGGATGGATATTTCCCTGTCGCCCGCGGCGATCCGCCGGCGAATGAGATCGAACGGATCGGCCGTACCGTCATGGCAGAGGGCGGCGACGAAGTCATCCGCCCCGCCGAAGTCACATCTCACCCCGAGCGAATCGCAAAGCTCCTTGAAGCGTGCGCAATACAGCCCCGAGTGGACAGGGTTCGTCTCCTTCGCGCCGTATCTCGGAATGGGGTTCGAACTCATGAATATGCGCGGCGCGCGTTCACGCGGACAGTTGCGGAGAAGTTCCGCGGGGGAAATGCGCTTTATCCAGTCAAGCCATTTCCCGCGGTCGGATGCGAATGCCGTGATGTTGGTGTAGCCGTAGCCGAATGCATGCGAACCGTAGAACCCGCCAGGGACCCAGGACGCAATCTCCTCCGGGTCGATGGTCGTCTGCGGGACGGATGCCTGTATCGCGCGGATCCCGAGCTCGTTGCCGGCGTACAGCGAGGCGTACAGCGAAGAATACGCGCCTGCGCTTCCGCCCACTAGACCGATTCGCCCTATGTCGACGCCCCATTCCTCCGCATGGGCCTTGACGAAGCGGATTGCGGACAAGGCGTCTTCAAGCGGCCACTGCACCGGCGGCTTCACACCCGCCTTGTTCGCATCTGGTATGGTGCGGTATGAGATCGTCGCGACGACCAGACCTTTCGTCTTGCCTCGTTGAACCCATCCCACGGCGTTCTCACGGCGGCAGCCGTCAACCCATGCGCCCCCATGGATGACGATCACGCACGGGGCCTTGGCGCCGGGATTTCGCGAAGGCGGCAACCATACATCCATCTTCTGCCGAAGATGCGTTCCGTATGGGAGATTCGCGAACGTGGGCTCGAGAATGCGGAAGTTCGCCTTGTGCTTCTTCTCCGGGCAGCCGATAGCCTCACCTTCGCACGACGTGAAGCGCACATCCGCAAGGAGAGCTGCGGCGCACAACGCCGCCGCAATCATGGGAAATGGCATTGTCAGGCCCTCCTATTTGAAGTATATCAACGTCCCCGTGATTGGGTTGACTTTTAGATACAAGTCACAGTTGTCATTCGAGATGTACAGCTTGGCGTTGTCCGGCAGCGCCGCCTGCGCGGCCGCCAGCGTATTGGCATTCACCGCCGTGGACATGTTCGCTTGTGTGCCATGCGCTATCGGCAGAACCACGGGTTGCCTGAGTTTGCGCGTGAGCGTCTCGACGCCTGTGAAAGTGAATGCGATGTTCGCATGCATCTGGAACTGCTTGGCGGAGAAGATCGGCTCGTCATAGCCGGACTCGTCAAGTTCCGAGAGATCTATTTCAAGCCCTGAGCTGTTGCGGAAAGTGATCACTCCGTCCGAGGTGTCCGCGCCGATGAACCGCACTTTCGGAGACTTGCCGAAGATCTTGCATACATTGTTCGCTCCCGCTATGAAGAAGCCGTAGCCTCCTTTGAAATTCACGGTTCCGTTGGAGATCACCGTGGTGTTGCCGGGCGACGTCGTCCCCGACATGAGATATTCTTTCGTAGCAGTAAGAGTGGCGTTGTCGCCTATGAATATCTCGTTGCCGAACGACCCTTCTACGTTCGTCACCTTGAAATACCTCACCGAAAGCGACGCGCCAGTATCCAGTCTAACGTAGTTGTTCGTGGAAGGCACGCTGCCATTGGACATGCATAGATCGCAGTCGCTGATGTCAAGCGCGGCATGGTCTTCAAAAACGATCGAGTTCCCTGTGCCGTACTTGAATGGCACCCAGGTATATGAAGATGGAGCCATGGAGAGCGATGCATTGCGCCCCTGCACGTGCAGAATGTTCCCCGTCAGACTCGCGTCACTGGAGCCGAGCTGGAATTCCTTTGCATACGCGGTCCCGTTGGACACCGTGAAGACGTTGTCCGACGACTTGGCGCCGATCACAACGGCTCCCAGATTTGTGAAGCATCCGCCCTCGCCCACAGTCACGCGATTGGCACCGGCGCCGGCGACGCTGCCGATGGAGAACTCTCTGGCGGACTTCGCCTCCAGAAGGCCGCCTTCCGCTATGTACACCTCGTTGGAGAATCCGTTTTCATGCGTGCCCATGTTCAGATACCGGAACGACAGCCGGGCATGGTCGAGAATCTCCCATCGGTAGCCGGGCGCCTTCTGCCCAAAATAGATGTCAGTAGTACTTATACCCTCTCCAACCGTTCCTTCCCCCGTGAAGCGGATCACTGTGTTTTGGGGGTTTGTCGTAGCCGTGTTGCGGTTGTCGTACCATTGCCCAGGGCAGTAGACCCTTGTTCCGCAGGCGAATTCTATCAAAGCGCTTGTTGCACCATATTCCTCAGGCACGGCCTGCTTGAAGTCAAGGTAGCTTGACGCGTTGATCGTAAAGGTTGAGTTGGTTATGGCGATCGTCATGTTCGTTCCGTATCCATACAGCACGACATAAGTGCTGGAGTTGTTCACGACGGTCGCATCTTCCATACTCCACACATAGTCGCTGTACGGGAGACTAGCCCATCCACCGAAAACAAAGTTGCCAGCCGCCGATTCATAGCGTCCGCCCTTGAACCGGTACGATGCCGCGCCGTTCGAACCCCAAACGCGAAAGTTGTTGGCCTTCAACGTGTGGTTGCCGTCCGAGAAATCGAACAGCAGGTTCTTGACACCCGATCCGAAGCGCATTTCCTGGAACTCACCGGCGGCGTTTGTCACGCACAGGTCCCCGGACAGCGTGTATTCGCCTGACGCAAGACTAGTCCATGCGCCTGAAAACGCTGTGTCTTTGTACGCCTCGTACAGATCGGTCGCAGCGACGGCAAATAACGCCATCATTGACGCCGTTGCCGAAATGACTGTCTTTCGCATTTTTGCATCCTTGATTGAATTGAAGTTCTGCCGGTCAGTCCTCGAGCATTATCTTGCGGAACTTCGCGATGTCCTCCTCGGTGAAGCCAAGGGACAGGACATACTTCTCGAGACGCTCGCGGACTGTCGGCGCAGGGTATTGCTTCACGAAGCACGCGACGAGCTTGTCGTACCGCGCCTTGTGGTTGAAACTTGCGCTGCGGTTCCAGAATCCGGTAAGCTCCCAGTCGAGAGCGAGCTGGTCCTCGTCCATCCCGAGAAGTCCGTTGAGGATGTATGCGACGGCGCCAGTGCGGTCCTGCCCCGCTATGCAGTGGAAGTCGATCGGATAGTTCTTCTCGTCGAGAAACACGCGGAACACCTTCGCAAACGCCTTCTTGCCGCTGTCTCCCGACATCCCGCCGTATGACGAGGACGAAATGTGCTCCCATTTCACGGCCGGCCCAAGCGGCGAGCCGGTCATGCCGTAGCACTCGCCGTCCGTCCTAAGGTCGATGTCTGTCTTTATGCCAAAGCGCTTGAGGATATAAGCGCCGTTCTCGCCCTCAACGCGGTTCCTGCCGGGCTTTTTGCCCTTGACGACCTTGGGGTCACCTCCGTTCTTGACGGACTTCTTGGCACGTTGGATTCGCGACGAAAGGAACTTGGCAACCGGCTCTCCAACATGGCGGCCCTTCCATTCGACGTATTCCTTGTCCTTCAAATCCATCGTCTTGGGGTCCGCCTGCCACGCCAGCAGCTGGTCAAGGCGCTTCTGGGCCTCTTCCGCAGCGGCCTTCAACTCCGCCATCTTTCCAAGCTCGCGCAGTTCCTCCACTGTGTAGTAGACGTCACGCGCATTGTCGTTGAGTCCGGCCGAGCGGAATACCAAGCCCTGCCTGACGCGTTTCCCACCTAGTCCGATGCGTCCGCCCAGGTCGCGCACATTCGGGACGCCTGGATAGCGGACTAACCGAGGCGCGACGTCCTCCGTCCGAAAGCGCCCCTCGCCTTTGTCGCCTCTCCCGTCCACGACCCATTTGTATTCC
>JAEEGG010016874.1_pt1 | contig 15099 bp, 10 predicted proteins | sample 9134161 | NCBI WGS metagenome assembly JAEEGG01 (sample SAMN16246543, study PRJNA631951) | gut metagenome | biome: gut microbiome; feature: rumen; material: CR-attached | host: Bos | place: Iran: Karaj | collected 2018-10
GCAATGCGCAGCCATCCCATCCCTTCAAGGGGAGGGGTTAGGGGTGGGGTCTGTAATGTCTGTAATATTTTATCAGCGAAGAAGTTTCAGCGAAAAAGGGACAGCGAATATGAGGCAGTGGATATGAGGCAGCGAAAAAGTTACAGACCCCACCCCTGCCCCTCCCCTTGAAGGGAGGGGATGGCTGCGCATTGAGCTATGCGGTGGGCAAGGCGATAGCTATTGTACCAAATGAGACAATTTACCAATTTGTTTTTCTTGTTTTTATTTGTTTTTATTGGTTTTTTCTCAGGCCGCGTAGCGGTATCAACTCACCTAATTAGCGACGTAACTATGTCTTTTCCATCCTCACAGCACGGATTATTTCGGACAATTCGGCCAAGAAGCAAATGTTCACTGACGAATATGCGATGCGCAAAGCACGACAACCCAAAAAGCGGAGGAGCCGGCTCTACAGATGGTAAAATCGCCTGTTTTGGTGCAACAAATGACAGAAATGTAGAAAAAAAGTGTTATTTCTGCATCTATTCCAACAATAATTTGTAATTTTGCCATTGATTTATAAACGCAACGCTTTTTTTTATAAGAACAAACACCAACTCACAATGAAAGACTTTTTCAAATACATGCTTGCCACGATGTGCGGCATCCTCGTGATGACCATCATCGGCGGCCTGTTGCTGGCCCTCACCATCACGGGACTCATGGCCGGCAGTGACTCGAAAGTGAAGGCGAAGGAGAACTCCGTCTTTGTGTTGAAACTCAACGGCATGGTGAGCGAGCGCTCCGAGGATGCCGGCCCGTTAAGCCTGCTGCTCGGCGCCGCCGAAGCCGACGACATGGGCCTCGACGACATCCTGAAGGCCATCCGCCAGGCCCGCGATGAGGAGAACATCAAGGGCATCTACCTCGAGGGCGGTGCCACCGTGTTCGACTCGCCAGCCACGGCCCAGCAGGTGCGCGACGCACTAGCCGACTTCCGCAAGAGCGGCAAGTGGGTGTATGCCTACGGCGACCAGATGATGCAGGCCTCCTACTATGTCTGCTCCGTGGCCGACTCGGTGTTCCTCAACGCCACGGGCATGATTGACTTCAAGGGTCTGGGCGGCAAGTCGATGTATATGACGGGCCTCTACGAGAAGCTGGGCGTGAAGTATCAGGCGGCTCGCGTGGGCAAGTACAAGAGCTACGTGGAGAGCGTCACGCGCAAGGACATGAGCGCTGAGGACCGCGAGCAGCGCGAGGCCTACCTCAACGGCATCTGGAGCCAGTGGACGGAGCAGATAGCGCAGAGCCGCCAGACCACCGCCGAAGCGCTCAACCAGTTGGCCAACGACAGCATCATGATTTTCGCCACCACGACCGACTACCAGAAGGCGCACCTCATCGACCGTGCCTTCTATCCCGAGGAGATGCAGCAGGTGGTGCGCCGCCAGTTGGGCATCGGCAAGGACGATGACCTCCACCTACTGACGCTGAAGGACATGAAGAACCTCAAGCCCGCGAAGAAAGTGAAGGAGAAGGGCGACGAGATAGCCGTCTACTACGCCTACGGCGAAATCATTGACGAGCTGGTGAGCGGCTTTATGAGCGAGCACAGCATTGTGGGCCGCACCGTGTCCGACGATCTCCGCCGCCTGGCCGACGACGAGAAGGTGAAGGCCGTCGTGATGCGCGTCAACTCGGGCGGCGGCAGCGCCATCGCCTCCGAGCAGATATGGCATGCCATCAAGCAGCTGAAGACAAAGAAGCCCATCGTCGTGTCGATGGGCGGAATGGCTGCCTCGGGCGGATACATGATCAGCTGCGGTGCCAACTACATCTTCGCCGAGCCCTCCACCATCACGGGCAGCATCGGCATCTTCGGACTGGTGCCCAACTTCAGCGGACTGATCAGCGACAAGCTGGGCATCACCATGGACGGCGTCACCACCAACCGCTACTCCGACTTTGAGAACGACCTCATCTTCGGCAGCGAGAACAGCGACGCGATGCGCAACCTGCAGGGCTATACCGACCGCGGCTATGTGAACTTCCTCGACATCGTGGCCGACGGGCGCCAGATGACGCGCGACAACGTGGACAGCATCGCTCAGGGACGTGTGTGGCTGGCCACCGACGCTCTGGGCATCGGCCTCGTCGACAAGCTCGGCTCACTGGACGACGCCATCAAGAAAGCGGCTGAGCTGGCCAACATGCAGGAGTACCACACCTGCGCCTATCCTGCCAAGAAGAGCTGGTCGGAGGGTCTCTTCAGCGATGACGACGAGCAGACTGGCTCTTACCTCGACAAGCTCACGCAGGCCCGTCTGCAGTCGCAACTCCGCATGGTGCTGGGCGACCTCTACGAGCCGTACCTGCAGCTCCGCCTCGACCAGCTGCGCAACCGCCTGCAAGCACGCCTGCCTTTCAGCGTCAGCGTGGAGTAAGGATTCCCGTATTTTTGGAGTTAAAGGAGTTAAAGAAGTTAAAGACAATAGCTTTACTATGGATTTCAACCCAGAGACAAAGGCTTCTCATGGAGAGCCATTTATCTTTAACTCCCTCAACTCCTTTAACTCCTTTAACTCCCTTAACCCCTTTAACTCCCTTAACCCCTTTAACTCCCTTAACCCCTTTAACTCCCTTAATTCCCTTAACTCCCTTAACTCCTTTAACTCCTTTAACTCCTTTAACTCCCTTAACTCCTTTAACTCCTAAAAGATCATCGCAGAGCAAAGCGGTAAGGCCGAGCGGCGCGAATGCGAAACTTGAATAAAAAAAGAAAAAATGGAGGGCGACTACATCAAGATAAAGGAAAGCTTACTGCCGCTCAGCTGGCTTTACGGCGGAGCGGTGCGGCTGAGGAACTTCTGCTTCGACATCGGTCTGCTGAAGAGCCACGACTTCCACGTGCCCGTCATCGCGGTGGGCAACATCACCGTGGGCGGCACGGGCAAGACGCCCCACGTGGAATACCTCATCCGCCTGCTGCGCGAAAGATTCAGTGTGGCCGTGCTCAGCCGCGGCTACAAGCGCAAGACCAGCGGCTTCCTCCTGGCCCATGCCGACACCACGGCACGCGACATCGGCGATGAGCCCTTCCAGATGAAGACCAAGTTCCCCGATGCCACTGTCGCCGTCGACGCCAAGCGTGTCAGAGGCATACAGCGACTCACCGACGATGACGAGAACCTTGACGTCATCATCCTCGACGACGCCTTCCAGCACCGCTATGTCAAGCCCGGCGTCAACATTCTGCTGGTCGACTACCACCGCCTCATCATCTACGACAAGCTGCTGCCTGCCGGACGACTGCGCGAGCCACTGAGCGGCAAGAACCGCGCCGACATCGTCATCATCACGAAGTGCCCCAAAGACCTGAAGCCCATGGAGTTTCGCGTCATCACGAAAGCCATGAGCCTCTATCCCTACCAGCACCTCTACTTCACCACCCTCGACTACGGCGACTTGCAGCCCGTCTTCCCTGCCACCGGCGCGGCCTGCAGTTTAAGTGCTGACACCCATGTGCTCCTGCTCACTGGCATTGCCTCGCCCAAGCAACTGGAGGAAGACCTTGCCCCACTCGCCGCTCGCCTCACGCCGCTCTCATTCCCCGACCATCACCACTTCAGCCGCAAGGACGTGCGCCGCATCAACGAGACATTCGCCCAGATGCCCTCGCCGAAACTTATCGTCACAACCGAGAAAGACGCCGCACGCCTGACCGCCGTCGACGGCCTCAGCGACGAGGTGCGCAGCCATCTCTACGCCCTGCCCGTGCGCATCAGCTTCATGCAGAAGGAGCAGGAGCAGCAGTTCTGCGACTTCATTGTTGGCTATGTGCTCAAGAACTCGCGCAACAGCATCCTTGTGAAAGGCAAGGACAGCCGCCAGGCGAAGCTACAGGAGGGCAAGCCGCAAGACAAGCAGGAAAACAAATCACAAACCATCAGCTTCAAGTAATCCACCATCTCAATCCTCAAATACTGAATGGAAATCGCATCCCTTGGCGAGTTCGGACTCATCGACCGCCTTACCCAAGACATCACACCTAAGAACGCCTCGACAGTGAAGGGCGTTGGCGACGACTGCGCCGTACTGCACTATCCCGACAAGGAAGTGCTCGTCACCACCGACATGCTCATGGAGGGCGTACACTTCGACCTCACCTACATCGACCTGCAGCACCTGGGCTACAAGTCGGCCATGGTGAACATCAGCGACATCTTCGCCATGAACGGCACGCCGCGACAGATGACCGTCTCGCTGGCACTGAGCAAGCGCTTCAGCGTGGAAGACCTCGAACAGTTCTACAGCGGCCTGCGCCGCGCCTGCGAGAAGTGGGGCGTAGACATCGTGGGCGGCGACACCACCTCTTCCTACACCGGCCTGGCCATCAGCATCACCTGCATCGGCGAAGCCAGCAAAGACGACATCGTCTACCGCAGCGGCGCCCGCAACACCGACCTCATCTGCGTCAGCGGCGACCTCGGCGCTGCCTACATGGGACTGCAGCTCTTAGAACGCGAGAAATCCATCTACTACAGCCAAATCGATGACATCCGGCGCAAGATAAAGGAGGCACAGACTGTTGGCGATGAGGACGGTCTAAAGTCACTCAACGCCCAACTCTCAACACTCAACACCATCCAGCCCGACTTCAGCGGCAAGGAATACCTCCTGCAGCGCCAGCTGCAGACCGAGGCCCGCGGTGACATCGTCCAGCGACTGCGCGAGGCCGGCATACGCCCCACGGCCATGATGGACATCAGCGACGGACTCTCCTCCGAGCTCATGCACATCTGCAAGCAGAGCGGCACCGGCTGCCGCATCTTCGAGAAGGAGCTTCCCATCGACTACCAGACCGCCGTCATGGCTGAGGAGATGGAGATGAACGTCACCACCTGCGCCCTCAACGGCGGCGAGGACTACGAGCTGCTGTTCACCGTGCCCATCGGCGACCTCGACAAAGTGCGCGACCTGGAAGACGTACACCTCATCGGCCACATCACCGAACAGAAATACGGCCATGTCCTCGTCACCCGCGACAACCAGGAGTTTGAGCTCAAGGCCCAGGGCTGGAACCCGCTCCGTGAGGAATAAACCGCTTGTACCGTCGAAACGGAAGAATGCAAAGGCCATGAGCCAAGAAAGAGGGAAAAACCGGGCACTGGCTGCCCACCTGTCAATGTTTGCGGCCTGTGCCATCTGGGGTCTGATGGCTCCGGTGGGCAAGGATGCCATGCTGCACGGCATCGACGGTCTGACGATGGTGATGCTGCGCGTCAGCGGCGGCGCCCTGCTCTTCTGGACAGCCTCACTCTTCGCCCGCCGCGAGCATGTGCCACTGAGAGACGTCATCACCTTTGCCGGTGCTGCCGTCCTGGGCATTGTCACCAACCAGTGCGGCTATACGCTGGGGCTGTCGCTTACATCGCCCATCAACGCCAGCATCGTCACCACGTCGATGCCCATCTTTGCCATGATTCTGGCGGCCATCATCCTGAAAGAGCCACTGACCAGCAAGAAGGTGATGGGAGTGTTCTTAGGCTGCAGCGGCGCATTGATGCTGATACTCACATCGGCAACCCACCACGACGGCAAGGTGGGCGACATCCGCGGCGACCTGCTGTGCCTCATGGCGCAGTTCTCTTACGCGCTCTACCTGTCGCTGTTCAATCGCTTCGTCAAGCGTTACTCAGTGTTCACGGTCAACAAATGGATGTTTCTCTGGGCCACTATCATCCTGGCCCCGTTCATCGGCCCTCATGCCGTCGACACGCTCAGCCAGCCCATCGCCACGAAAAGCCTGATAGAGACAGCCTACGTAGTGGTGTTCGGCACCTTCATAGGTTATATCCTCATCATCAATGCCCAACAGGTGCTGCGGCCAACGGTGGTGTCGGTCTACAACTACGTGCAGCCCATCGTGGCCGTCACGGTGAGCGTGGCCGCCGGCATCGGTGTGCTGAAGTGGATGCACGCCCTTGCCGTGGTACTGGTATTCACAGGCGTAGGCCTTGTCATCAAGTCGCGAAGCAGGAGGGACGAGATAAATGCCCAAAAGTAGCAACCAGCGTGTGCGTTGGCTGAGTCTTATGAAAAGAGGGTGTGCCCATTCTGACACGCCCTCTTTAATTTTGAGTAAATAATCGTTTAGAAGTTTTCGCCGTAACGTTCCTTGGTGATGCTGTCGAGGGAGCGGCCACGGGTGTTGGGTGCTCCGATGATGCCGACGAGGAGCGACACTGTCAGCAGCGCAATCATGCACCAGGCAGCGATGGTGAAGCCCTCGCCGTTCTCGCCGTAGATATAGGTGAAGACGAGTCCCCACACAGCCGACAGGCCACGCACGATGAAGAACATCAGGCCCTGCGCACCGGCACGGAACTTGGCGGGGAACAATTCGCTGCCCCACAGAGCATAGAATATCTGTGGCGACGAGCCGCCCTGAACACCCCACAGGATGGCGAAGAGCCAAAGGCCAGCCATGCCGCCGGCTCCCATGGTGATGATAACCACCCAGGCCGAGATGGCCACGAGGAGGCCAAAGGTGTAGATGGCCTTGTGCGACGTCTTGTCAATCAGCTTTGACACGATGAACGTCACGCCCACGATGATGGCCCACTGTATGCAGTTCATCCAGTTGGCCTGCTCGTTGCTGACGCCGCCCGCCGTCTCATAGATATGCGGCTGGAAGAAGCCCATGACAGAGGCCACGAGGTTCCACGTCAGGTAGATGGTGGCAAGGAAGATGACGGTCTTCACGGCGGTCATGTTCTGGAACAGCACCTTGATGTTGTCCATCAGGCCCGTCTTGGCTTCCTTCTCCTTGTTGCTGACGAACTCAGCACTCTCCTGCAGCTTGCGCTGAAGGTTCCATGCGATGAAGGCCACGATGAACAGCGTCAGGAAGACGATGCGCGAAGAGAACACATTGACCTCGTTGACGGCGGCATCGGCCCCCAGGAAGGCGTGAGCCACGCCCTCCACCGCACTGAAGAGATAGCCGCCAGGGGCGAAGAGCATACCGAAGAGCAGAATGCACATCGGTCCCAAGCCCCACGACATCTGCGAGATGCAGATGTTGCGGCCGCGCTTGTTCACCTCCGAGCTCTCGCTGATATACGTCCACGAAGCCGGCACGCCCACGCCCACGCTGATGCCTGTGACGAGGAATCCGGCCAGCAGCATCGGGTAGTTGAACGAGCACATCACTAATATCACACCCAGCATATAGACCAGCAGGTTGTAGGTGAAGATAAACTTACGCCCGTACTTGTCGGCCAGGAATCCGCCGATGATGGCGCCGATGGCGGCACCGAGGCAGTTGGCGCTGATGAAGTTGAGCCAGCCCAGATGCACCTCCGACAGGCCGAGGTAGTTCTGCCAGAGCGTCAAGCCGCTGGCGCCGGCCACGATGGCGCCAGCGTCGAGATAATTTGTAAGAGACACCGCGATGGTGCTCTTCAGGCTTCCGTTGTTTGCCATTTTTCGTTATTGCGTTATCTCGTTATTACGTTATTACGTTATCACGTTATTACGACTATCGTTATCACGTTATTACGTTATCACGTTATTACGACTATTGTTATCACGTTATAACGATGATTATCTCTTCGAGGTGACGTCCTTCTCGTACTGCTGGATGCAGGCAATGTACTCCTCGCCCACGGGCACGTTGTTCTTCAGGTTGAAGTAGTCGAACACGGCGCCGAAGGGCATTGACTTGGCCTCCTCCATGAGTGCGAGGCGCTCGAAATACTGGCCGTTGTCCTCATACTCGCGCAGCTTCTGCTTCGGCTCGAGCAGGGCCTGCAGTATGCACTTCTGCGTGGCGCGCGTGCCGACGATGTAGGCACCGATGCGGTTGATGCTGGCATCGAAGTAGTCGAGGCCGACGTGTGCACGGTCGAGGGCGTCGCAGCGCACCAGCTCCTTGAAGAGGTCGAGTGTCTGGTCGTTCATAATGGTCACGTGGTCGCTGTCCCAACGCACCGGGCGGCTGACGTGCAGCATCAGCTCGGGCACATACATCAGCAGTGTCGAAACGAAGTCGCTGACGTTCTCCGTCGGCTCGTAGTGGCCGGTGTCGAGGGTGTACATCTGCTTGCGGGTGGCGCAGTAGGCGGTATAGAAGTCGTGCGAGCCCACGGTGTAGCTCTCCAAGCCGATGCCGAAGAGCTTGGCCTCGAAGCAGTTCTTCACGCCGTCGAGCTTCTCCTCCATGATCTCGTCGAGCGAGGCAGCCAGTATCTCGCGGTACTTCTTACGCTGCACGGGCATGTCCTTCGAGCCGTCATGCACCCAGATGTTCATAATGCAGGGGTCGTTCTGAGCCTTGCCCATGGCGTCGGCGATGCGACGGCAGCGCTTGGTGTGCTCAATCCAGAAGTCGCGGATGCTCTTGTCGGGGTTCGAGAGTGTCAGGTCGCCGCTCTTCGGATGCGAGAACGACGTGCTGTTGAAGTCGAGCTTCATGTTGTTCTCCTTGGCCCAGTCCATCCAGCTCTGGAAGTGCTTCACCTCCACCTGGTCGCGGTCAACGAACTGCGGGCCGAAATCGCCGTAGATTTCATGCAGGTTCAGGCGGTGGTTGCCGGCGATGAGTGTCTTGACGAACTCAATGTCCTTGCGCACCTCGTCGATGTTGCGTGCGCGGCCGGGGTAGTTGCCTGTGGTCTGGATGCCGCCGCTGAGGGCGTCGTTGCGCTCGAAGCCCACCACGTCGTCGGTCTGCCAGCAGTGCAGCGAGATCTGCTGTTTCTGCAACTGGTCAATTACTGCGTCGGTGTCGACGCCAATAGCGGCGTAGCGCTCTTTCGCTACGGCATAAGCTTGTTCAATCAAATTTGCTTTCATTTTCTTGATATTGTTTTAAGTGTGAATATTTTCGCTTGCAAAGATACGCTGTTTTTCCGACTTCCATCTTTAATAATTGTCTTTTCCCCTATGTTTTTTAATTCAAGAGCCCTTTGAGCCATGCCCTGCACTTTTCCCAACTGGCAGGGAAGCGCCAATGACCGCTCGAAGGAGTGATGTCTTTCTGCTTGGGCGCAGTGATTTCGTTCCATGCGGCCCAGACAGAGGAGGGCGAGCAGGTGTCGTCGCTGTAGCCCCACGACATAAACGTCGGCACCCGCAGGATGCGCGCAAAGTTCACGACATCGTAGTATTGCAAGGTTTCCACGGCTTGCTCGGCCGGTATGTCCACCAGCCCATCTTTATAGAAGCCGCTGAAAAACTTGGGCCATCCTCCTGCACGCCGGTGTAGGAAGGCGGTGAGGTCGCAGAGGGCAGGATAGAACGGTGCACAGAGCGTGACCTTCTCGTTGAGGGCTGCAGTGACGATGGTCAGCGCCCCACCCTGCGAGCCGCCCGTGACGATGACGTTCTTGCCATCCCACTCCGGCAGCGAGCACAGGAAGTCGACAGCTCGGGCACAGCCCACATACACATCTTTATAATAATAGGTATCGCGCGAGGCCATGCCACGCAGCGTATAGCCGTCGCATTTCTCATGGCGCATGGCATCGTAAGCGTCGTCGGCCAGACGCTGGTCGTTGTCGTGAATCTCTATCTTCATATAGACGCATCCTTCCTTGGGGAAATAGTCGGAGGGATAGATTTTCTGGCTACCGGCACCGGGAGGACAGAGCACGACGGGATATTTGGGAGCCTGGCCGGCAGTGAGGGCAGAGTGTTTGGGACGAGTGAGGTAGCCCTGCATCCACTTGCTGCGGCCTACGCGCAGGCGGACAAGCTGGGTCTCAAACTGTTCGTTGGTTGCATCTTTCACATCATGATATTCTGCTTCGAAGGGCACCTTGCGGGCTTCTTTCAACGCCTCCTGCCAGAACTGCGCAAAGTCGCGGGGCATGGGCGTGAAAGTCTTGATTTGTTCCGGGTCGAAGGCCAGCTTCACCAGGTCCTTACTGGTCTTGCCGTCGGCAGTGCGGAACTCGTACTGGCAGGCCAGGAAGCCCGGCTCGGTCATCGTGCCCATAGGGATGAGGGCCTCGCCTGCGTGAAAGACCACCGAGTCGCAATCGTCAGGGAGGAACATCTCCGGCCCCACCTTGTAGCGCACTACCGTGCCATCGACAGGCACGCCGCCCTCGCGGGCTATGATGCGCAACACGGCCTGCTGCCCCAAGGCGTAATGGCTGTCGGCATGGCTGGGCATGGCCACGACTTCTACAAAAGGCTTACGTGGGTTGCCGAACTCCTGCTGAAACTGCTGGGCATGAACGGCGGCAATGTTGCAGCAGGTGAAACAGAGAAGGCCAAGGAGTTTGCCTGCGGGTTTCATCATTTCAATATCGTTTTTGGGTTTTTTGGTTATATCCATGAATGACACGCGAATACACGTAAATATTTATAATTCACGAAACATTTGCGTATCATTTGCGTATATTTACGTTGCGCCGCAGGCAAAGAAAAAGGAAGTGGTTTCAACATAATACCCGTGAATAATGTAGGTTAGTTTTCCCCTACGGGAATGACATAGAACTCACGGTCGGGGCAGAAGTCTATCATCCACTGGTCGGCGATGATGTGTTCGTCGAGCGCTTTGATCATGAGCTTGTGCGACGCCTTCGTCAGATGGACGCGCGTCTTGTTGAGCGACTGGCTGCGCAACACGCTTTGTTTCCATCGCTCCGAGCGGTAGGGCGTCTTCATCGAGACGGTGTCAGGCTGCTGGTCGTCGATGCACACCACATAGCGCAGGTCGCCGCGGTCGAAGGGCTGCGTAGGAATCATGGCGGTGTAGAGCACGGCATCGCCCTCCTGCGGGCTGTCGAACTCAAAGGTCAGCGTGCTGCCCTTGGGCAATGCCACTGCCTGCATGGAGTGGCCCAGCATGTCAACCACCGTGCAAGGACGGCCATCGGCCGAAGTGCAGTGGTCATACTGGCAGGCATTCCTTGCGATGAGCCGGCCGACGGAGGGATGCTGAGGGAACGAGGTGCGCACGTTGCCAAAGACGGGCAGGTCGCGCGGTGCGGCCGACATGAGGTTGTGCCACTTGCCGTTGTTCATGGTGTTGTAACGCTCCGTCAGCTGCTGTATCTCTGCGTAGGCATCCTTGCTCTGCTGCTCGTAGGAGAGCATCTTGCGCGTCATGGCAGCAGAGGCATGGACGGGATAGAGCACATGGGCGAAGTAAGCATCCTGCCGGCCTTCCATCACCAAGGGGCGCCAGGTGTCGACGGTGGCTTCCATCTTAGCGAATGTCTCCATGCGCTGGTAGCCTTCGGTCAGTGAGAACTCGGTGCGGCCAGGCACCGACTTGCCGCCGGGGTATTTCTTCTTGTCGAGTTCCACCTGCGTCCAGCCCATGAATTCGGGCTTGCGGATGGCATTGAGCCGTATCAGCTCGCGCATGGCTGGGGCGACGGCGCGTCCCACCTGCCCGCCAAACTGGCGCATGAGCCATTGCTCCAAGTGTTTCTCAAGCGTCAGTGCTCCGCTTTTTTGGGGCGAAGGGTCGGAGGTGATGCTTTCTATGTCCCACGCCATGTCCATGAACAGCTCCAACTGGTAGGCTGCCACCTTCGGGTCGTGAACATTGGCTATCCACAGGCGACGGCAGTTATGGTCGTAGGCGGCACGCATCTCGTGGTAGATGAGTCCCGGCTGGGTGGTGGTGAGCCACAGGTAGTCGTGCGGGCGGCCCCAGTAGCTGAGATGGTAATACACTCCGCCGCCCCCGCTGCGCTGCTGCTGCTCGGCATCGGGCAGACGCGTGAGGTAGCCGTAGTTGTCGTCACACCACATCAGCGTCACGTCGTCGGGCACACGCAGGCCGCTCTCCATGATTTCCAGCACCTCTTTGTAGGGGATGAAGACCTGCGGCACCTTCGCCACATCTTTATGATAATACCGACGGATGAGCTGTCGCTGGTCGTCGATGACCTGCTGCAGCCCGTTGAGTTTCTCCTCCTTGGTTTTCACGCCTTCCATCGAACCGTCGTGGATGCCGCGCATGCCAAGCGTAAAGAGTTCCTCGCTGCCTTTCACTTGTTGCAGGCGCTCCTTCCAGTACTGCTGCACGGCGTTGCGGTTGGTGATGTAATTATACGGTCCGCGGACAGCGTGGTCCCACTCGGCCACATTGTTGCGCAGCAAAGGCTCGCAGTGGCTGGTGCCGATGACGATGGCGAAAGAGTCGGCCATCGCCTTGTTGCCTTCAACGGTGAAGAATCCCGGCGTGCCTTCGTGCATGGCCGGCCAGAGGGTGTTGGCGCGCAGGCGCAGCATCAGCTGGAACAGGCGCTTGTAGGTCTGCGGCCCCATGTTGTCCTTCGACCACCGGCGCAGGCTCCAGTCCTCATCATTAATAAATATGCCGCGATAGGCCACGCTGGGTGTGTGCTCCAGGCGGAACGTGTCGGGAAGGACCAATGGATAGGACCGGCTATGCGGCCGCACGTCGCCCCACCACACCCAGGGCGAGACGTCTGCCATGCGGCTCAGCTCCAGCACGCCGTAGGCCGTGCCTCGGGCGTTGTGGCCTTCCACCACCACCTGCCCGTTCTGCACGTAGATGCTGAAGCCGTCGTCGTGGCCTTTGCCTTGCACGATGCGGATGGGAGCACCGTTGGCAGCCACGGCCTGACGGCCCGTCACCATCGCCATATCGTCGGAGAACAGCTGCAAGGCCTGCATCACCACGGGCGACACCTTGCCCTGTACTTGATAGGTCACCGGGCTGTGACCGTCGTACCACACGACATCGGCTGCCAGCGCGAAGAGCACGCCGGCAGCAAGCGTCACTGTGAGCAATAACCGCTTCATCTGCTATGATTTCTTCCCGACAATGGCGAGGTACTTCTCGTATGCCTTGTCCCAAGCGTCCTTGTCCTGCGGCTCATACTTCACCATGTCGGTGGAAGCGGCAATGAGGGCGCGCATCTGCCAGATGTCGGTGACGATGCCGGCGGCTTTTGCCTGCATCATGATATTGCCCAGAGCCGTACACTCCTGCGGGCCAGCCAGGACGGTGGCGCCCGTTGAGTTGGCCGTAAACTGATTGAGATATTTGTTCAGCGAGCCGCCGCCTATGATATGGAGCACGCTCATATCGCCCTGCTGAGCGTCTGTCATCGAGGCAAACTCCTTCAGCCATTCAAACACCTGCTTATAGCGCAGCGCCAGCGAATCGAAGATGCAGCGGCAAATCTCGGCCGGTGTCTCGGGCACGGGCTGCTGGGTGTCGCGGCAATACTGCTGGATGGCGCCTATCATCGACTTGGGAGCGGCGAAGCAGTCGTCGTCGGGATTGATGATGGAGCGGAACGGCTCGACGCTCATGGCCGAGCCTTGCAGCTCGGGATGGCTGAGCCGGCGCACCTCTTCGGGCCACTCCAAGCGGCAGCGCTCGTAGAGCCACATGCCGCAGATGTTCTTCAGGAAGCGTGTAGTGCCCTCGATGCCGCCTTCGTTGGTGAAGTTGCGCTCGTAGCTGAGGTCGCTGATGATGGCATCCTTCGTCTCGATGCCCATCAGGCTCCACGTGCCGCTGCTCAGATAGGCAAAGTGCTTGTCCTTGGCGGGCACGGCGGCAACGGCCGAGCCGGTGTCGTGGCCTGCCACAGCGATGACGGGCACGGGGCCGAGGCCGGTCAGGCGCTGCACCTCCTCCGTCAGTGTGCCGATGACGGTGCCCGGCTGCACCATCGGGCCGAACAGCTCGCGCTTGAGGCCGATGGAGGCGAGCAGGCGCTCGTCGAGCTCCTTTGTGCGAGGGTCTAAGAGCTGGCTCGTCGAGGCAATGGTATATTCGCACACCTCCTGGCCCGTCAGCATCCAGCTCAGGGCATCGGGAACGAAGAGTATCTTGGCGGCGTTCTCCAGCGCGCTGTTCTTCTCGCGCTGCATGGCGTAGAGCTGGAACAGGCTGTTGAAGTGCATGAACTGTATGCCGGTGACATCGTAGACCTCACGCCGCGAAACGACGTGACTGAGGTAGTGGTCCATCGCCTCAAAGGTGATGGGGTCGCGATAGGCACGCGGATTGCGCAAGATGGCACCGTCATGGCCTATGAAGACGAAGTCAACGCCCCAGGTGTCGATGCCTATTGACTTGATGCGCAAGCCACGGCGTGCCACCTCCTTCAAGCCGCGTATCATCTCAAAGTAGAGGGCGTGGATGTCCCAGTAGTAATGACCGCCCTGCTCAATGAGGTTATTGGGGAAGCGGGTCACCTCCTCAAGGGCGATGGTAGAGTGCTGAGTGTTGAGAGTTGCATCGCTGATGCTGCCAATGATGGTACGTCCGCTGGTGGCGCCCAGGTCGACGGCGAAGAAATATTCCTGCTGTTCCATGATGTGTGTGATTGATTTATTTTAGTAGGGCATAAAGCCACAGTTAACAAATTGTTTTGCAAAAGTACGCAATTTATGCGACAGTCACCATGACATTTTGATTATCTTCCTATTGATTTTGAGAATATGATTATCCGCATGTAGCCGATGGATGTCTTTGCTATCATGTTCTGTCACAATCATTATCAGACAAACACGTGCTGCCGCAAAAGTAGCCTGTTCGCCCCCCCCTTGGAAGGGGCTACTCTTTATACACATCTCGGGGGAGTAGCTCCGAAGGGGCGACGGATTACAGACAGGGGCAACGCCCCTGTATAGCGCAGCACAACAACAAACCTCGAAGGGGCGGCAGAATATTCCGACCTATGCGGTTGGGATAGGGCATAGTTACATAGCGGTTGGGATAGGGCATAGTTACATAGCTATTTATGTGAGTTAATAGTTGAATATGTTCGATAGTCAAAGGCTTGAGGTAGCCCTATTCTCCCCCTTGCAAAGGGGGAGTTAGAGGGGGATTCATCTGCGCAGAAATAATCCCCCCCTGCCCCCCCTTTGCAAGGGGGGAAATAAGTTACCTCTGCGGCGGCTAAGTGATGGCGCAGCCCTTCCCCTCCTTTTCCAAAGGAGGGGTCAGGGGTGGTTTGTCAAAGATGTCACAACCTATTTAAAAGGCAATGATATAGCAGTTGACCCTTTGCAGAAAGGATTTATGCGCAGCCATCCCCTCCCTTCAAGGGGAGGGGCAGGGGTGGGGTCTGTAATGTCAGTAATGTTCTTTGCTGCCAC
>JAEEGG010016878.1_pt1 | contig 15097 bp, 6 predicted proteins | sample 9134161 | NCBI WGS metagenome assembly JAEEGG01 (sample SAMN16246543, study PRJNA631951) | gut metagenome | biome: gut microbiome; feature: rumen; material: CR-attached | host: Bos | place: Iran: Karaj | collected 2018-10
ATCATACATCTTACATCAGCCATCATACGTCTTTAACCCTTAACCGTTATCACCCCTACTCTTTACCCCAAGCTTACCTCTACGCTACCTCCACGCTACCCCCACGCTAGGGTACGCATAGAATAAGCATCAGTATCTCAGGAGTTTTTCAAAAAAATACATCCGCCCCATTTCTCCCTCGACATCTTATCCGCTACCAGCGAAGAGTATATGAAATCTAAATAATCCATAGGTTGAAAGTTGAAAATTAGTTTTTCATTATTCGTCTTTCGTCCTTCGTTACTTAAAATTTTTCTTTTCGATAGTCCAGGAGTCGTAGCCGGTGAGGTCGCCCTGGAGGAAGAGACGGTCGTAGTCTTTGTTGCCCTTCAACTGCCAGTCGAGCCAACTGCGAACCATACGTGAGTTGGCTCCGAGTCTCAATTATGTATGTTTCTGTTGCTGTCAGTCGTAACTGATAAGTTTAATCTTCGCTTACATCGCCGACGGTGGTAGGACCCACGCGGTCATATTGGCTCACGCTATAGTTGAGCATGTGCTCACGGCTCTGAAGGAGGACGGTGTGAGTATTGGGTTTTTCGTATTTCTTTTTCATCATCTGATTGTTGATGTGCCAAGTTTGATGTTAATAGTGTATTGTTTGCCTGCCTGCCAATCTACGGCGAGGTGGATGTTTGCCGTTGACTGGGTCTGCCCTGAGAAGGTGTAGTTGATTTCCAGATAGGTGCCTGTAGTGCCGTTAGCATCACGGCTCTGCGGAATCACGAAGAGGTATTTGCTACTGAGAGCCTGAGATTCGGTAGTAATGTTCATGTCGCTATTTGCCAGCGTGTAATATGCCGAGCCGCTTACATCGTTCCAGGAAGAGGATTCGAAATAGTATTTGCCTGTGTTGCTGACATTGCGCAGTATGATTCTGCTGACGGTCAGCGTTTTCCCGGCAAGCCAAGTGCTCAGCTTATTCGTCATATACACATTGAATTCCAAAGCGGCGCAGGCATGGTTGAAGGTGAGGGGTACTTTGCCGCTATGGTCGCTGTATGCCACATTGTTCTTAGCCACAAGCAGGTCGTGCTGGGTAGAGGCATTCTCAGCGATGGTGAAACTGATGTAAGGAGTGCCGCTGTTGTCGTAAAATGTACCGTCGGTGAAAGCATAGAATGGTGTGGGGTCATCATTGTCTGAGCCACCAGGCCATGTATTAGGAGTTACTGTCCAAGTATCATCGGACTTTGAAACAGTGTATTCTGATGTGAGATTGCTATAAATACCTCGCATATAGAATCTACTCAGCGTCTCCGTAGTGGTAACAGCGCTACGGGTTGTCATGCTGCGAGCTGACGGATCGTCAGGGGTCAGAGGGGTTTGGGTTACTTCAACGCTGATGGGGCGCACGTTGTCAGCAGATGGTTGTCCGTCGTTTGAGGGGCTGACTGGTGCGGTGCGTTCGTCGTCTGACGAGCAGGCTGCTATCAGACCTGCCGTCAGGAATAGTGCTATAAGAATCTTTTGTTTGTTCATCTTTTTATAAATGTTTACAATTCAAAGTCTATTGTCTGGTAGCCGGCATCAAGCGTCAGCGGCTCCTTGCCGGTATAGATGCCGCGCTGGCTGCTGCTGTAGTAGCGTAGCTCTGCCTGGGTCTCGTCCTGCCGGTGGAATACGTTGAAGGCTATACCAGGCTTCCCTACTCCACGGCATTCACCGTTTACGAATACTCCCACGCGGTCGGCATCGGCATCAATGGCTACTCCTTCTTTAACCTTGGGGGTTACCACGAATACTGTCTGACGCTCATATTTCGTAGTACCTGTCATGAGGTCGAGCACGAAGTCGCTCTCTGTGCCTATGTTCATCTCGTTGAGGAATCCGTTCTCGCCCCTGCGCCAGAATTCCTGTCGGAGTCCTCCGCTGTAGTAGCAGAGGGCAAACTGCTCGGGGTCTGTGCCGGTGTTGCCATAGATGTTGAGCACGTAGTATATTGCTTCGCCGTTGCCGGAGCGATGGGACAGTGCACGGCATTCGTCGCCTACGAAGACTGCCATCAGGTCGTCGGCGGTGGAGAAGGGTACGAGTTCTTCCTGCAAGCGCAGTACCATTATCATTTTGTCTTCATAGAGTGAGGGGTCAGGCGACTGCCACTGCGGCTGAGCCTGATTGCTGTACATGTTGACTGACCACTGCGGAGCCTCAGCTGCCTCAAAGGTTGCAGCGCTTTCGGTACTACTGTTATCGGTAGCGAGGTTGCTGTCTTTCTCGTCGTCGCCTGATGAGCAGCCCCACACAAGGGTGAGGGCTGCAAATAGCATCAGGCTGTTGATTATCGTTTTCATTTCACTATCTGTTTTTTACCGTTATGAATGTAGATTCCTTTCTGTGCAGGCTTGCCGTTTAGCTTGATGCCCTGTATTGAGTACCAGCTGTCGTCGCTGACGTCTATCTTGACGAAGTTGATGACGGTCGGCTCTGTGAGTGTACCGCTAATGGCGTTGCTTTCGTAGCTCATCACTTCGGCTGTGGTGGCTATAAGCTGGTCGTCGCGCTCTATGGCGAAGCTGAGCGGAACTTTCCTGTCGCCTGCTATGGTAAGGAAGAATCCAGTCGAGAGTTGAGAGTCGAGAGTTGAGAGTTGGGCTTCGCCTACTATTTCTCCTCCTGCAAGGGCGATGAGTTTGTCGCCTGCCTGTACCTCGACTCCTTCGACAGTTGCCACTACTGACATGTTACATCTGTATTTAGCCATTGAGGTGAGGCTCTGGGCGGTGCGCTCGAAGAAGTTGCTGCCAGGTTCGTAGAACGGGTAGCGGAATTGTGCTTCGTCGTCGCTGCTGCGATAGAGCATGTAGCCTTCGCCTGGCTTCAGATATTGCAGTGAACCTGACCAGTAGCCGCCGCCCACTGAGTTTTCGGTAAAGATGGCGAATTCTTCGCGGCTCTTCACCACGTCGCCGTTATGTGCCGAGCCGGTGTAGTCGGCAAGGGCTGTCGCAACAGGTAGGTTGACCATTGGGGTGTAGCCGATGTTGTTCCAGCCGTGCTTTACTCTGAGCGTACGCTGGCTCTCATCGCGAAGCGGGAATCCCTTAATCTCGATGTTCACTTTGTTCTTCACATAGATGCGGTAGCTGCGCTTTGGCGATACTGTGTAGTTGGTCTTCTGGCTGTTGTTGGCAAGCCATGTGCCCAGACCTGTCTTATATACCAGTGTGAAGTCTTCGGTGTCGTCAGTCACGATGTCGCCGTCCTCCCACTCATACTTGTTCAGCATGCCGATTACGTTGCGGTATTCGTTATTGTCAACGTTCAGCGAAATCCAGTTCCAGCCTGGCTGCAGGTTCAGTTCCTGATAGTAAACGGAGCCGCCTGTCAAAATCACGGGGGCATCGACTGTACCGACCACCGTGCTGTGGTTGAACGTGACTGTGCGGTCTGGCTCCAGTACCATGATCTGTCCGGTCTGATGATGCCACAGTTTGAAGGTCAGTTCGACATTACCTGAGTTGGCCTGGTCGCTGAAGAGTGTCATGAAGAGTTGGCTCTTGCCTGTCGTTGCGCTGTAGTTGACGTTGGCTATGCCAAGGCAGCGGTTCATGCTGTCGAAGGCAGCCACCTTGTCATTGCTGTCAGTAACGACGGCATTGCCTATCTTCACCTGTCCTACGAGGTTCATCGAGAAGTGCTTCAGCTCGTCAGCTACGTACCAGTCGGGCTCCACGCCTTCCTTGCGGATGGTCAGTGCCAGAGGTTCGCTGAGGTTGTTCTCGTCAGTCAGGTAGATGACCTCGTCGTAGGTGCCCACGTTCAGGTCCTTGGCGATGGTGAATACGAGCAGCTGTTCGTTCTGCGGTCCGATGATGTCAGTCTGACGGTCAACTGTCATCCATCTTGGCATGTTGTCGATGGTGTACGTGTGGTTGGCACCGCTGGTGTTGCTGATGCTCACCGTGAAGATGTCGTCCTGGTCAGTATAACTGTTGTGGGTGAACTCATGCGTCAGACGCTTCGCCTGCCAGCGCAGCGGGTTGCGGTCCACAAAGAATTCCATCGTGGCTGGTGAGGACATATAGTTGCCGTTCAGGTCAGGAACGTCGGTGACGGTGACGTAGAGGTTGCGTTTGTTGATGCGGCTGTCCAGTTCGTCGATGTTCACCAGCAACTGGTTGTTGCGGCCCACGAAGCTGAATTTCAGGTTGTGCAGTTCCTGACTGAACTGGATGGGCGCTCCGACGTGCTGGTCGATACGTGCCATGATATCTGCCACAGGCTCTACGAACACGCTGTCGTGCTGGTCAGTCGGGTTGCCGTCCATGTCGAGTTTGATTGCCTGATTGAGTGCGTACGGACGAAGCTCCAGATTGTTGTTTGCCAGTCGCTCATACTGGCCGAAGCCCATGCGTACCAGCAATCCCTTCTCACTTCCTGCAGGGCATTTGCTGCTATAGTGCTTCAGCAGTGTGTGAGGCAGTGCCTGCGAGAAGAGGCAGAGTTCATCGATATGTCCTGTGAGGGCGTTCTCCTGGTGCAGGGTCTGCACGTTGGCTCCTGCCTCGTGCCATACCATGTTACCTACGTAGAAGTCCTGTCCCATCATACCGCCCAGTGTGTCAGTGCCGATTGACTGCGTCAGTACGCGATCAACATAGAGGTTGGCTACCTGATGCGAACGGTCAACGGTGATGGCGAAGTGGTGCCACTGGTCGTCAGCCAGTCCCTTGCCCAGAGACAGTGTGCGACCGTTGGTACGGTAGATGAGCTGGTTGTTCTCGAAGCCCAGGAAGAATTTGTTGCGTGCGTCGTCGTCAGTGACTTCACCCTTACCGTTACTTATGAGGGCTCCCTGACCTTCCTGATTGGTCTTGAACCACAGCATCAGGGTGTAGTCCTGCTCGGCACTGCGCAACATCTTCGTGTAGTCCAACTTCAGACCCTTCACCGGCTTCTGCTCTGCCCAGTCGAGCTTCAGCGACATGCCTCGCGGCAGTGCCCATGCGGCTCCGTGCAGTTCGGCGTTGGCGCCCTGTGCCTTATCTACGGCATAGTTGCCTTCGCCGTCGTTCATCGGATAGTAGTCTATAAGTCCCATCTCGTAGCCTGAAAGCTGGCGTTTGCCGTAGCTGGTCAGCAGACTGCTGCTCATGGTGCGGTTCCAGAGTCGTGCCTCCAGCATGCGTCCGCTGTAGTGCTTACGGTCGCTGGTGACCACCTCGTTGGAGGCGCCGAAGATGAGCGGACCATAGCCGCTGTAAATAATGTCCTTCTGAGTGCCTATGATGGAGTCGTTCCAGAGCAGGGCTTGCTTATTGTCGTTGTCCAAGACGAGTGCCACCTGTTTCAGGGCACCTGAATCGATGGTATAACGGCTCTCGAACTGAACACTGTCGATGACGGCACGCAGTTTCCAGTCCTTCGTCAGCCAGAGTTGCAGTGTGCTGCCGTCCTGACCGTGCGAGAAGAGCGGCATATCCTTGCCTGTCTGGTCTGGTCTAATCATCAGGTCGATGGTCATGTTCTTGTCAGCAAAGTTGCGGCGTGCATCAGTCTGCACATAGCCGTTGCCTTCGAAGAAGAGTGCTGGTTCCTCCGTCAGCGCCGTCTCGTTGGTTTCACCCATCACCTCGAAGTTGGTGGCCTTCTGCAGGTAGTTGTGCTCGATGGCTTCAGAGAAGTTGAATACGATGTTATCGCCGGCACCGATGATGCCGTCCTTAGGGTCTGGCTGTCCGAAGATCTGCGGACGGCGGGTGTCCTTCACGCCGGTGAGCACCTTCGAGTCGTTGGTAAGGAAGGCATTTCCGTTGCGGCAGAAGAGACGTGCCCTGAGGTCGTATGCTTTCTCCATGACTGTACCTTCGCCGTAGAACTCGGTGCTGATATTGCCGTTGGTAGGTATCATAGCCTTTGTACCTGAGGCGGCAGCATAGAGGGTGGAGTCGGCATAGTAGCCGCAGAGGTTGGTCCAGTAGTCGTCGCCACGGTTGGTCTCCTTGTACTGGAACTCGATATGGTCGAAGTTATGCTGGTTCTTGTCAAAGCCGCTTATGACCACAGGCAGATACCAGCCTTGCTTTGAATCGGAAGGTGCGTCAGTGTTCAGCACCCATTTGTCGCTTGGCGAACTGATGGTGATGTCGCCAGGAGTCTGCAGGTAGTGTACGTCGAACGACACCTCTGAAAAGACATTCAAGTCGCCCTGCGATATAAGTCCTATCTGCAAGCCCTCGTAGTCGTATCCCTCGCCGGGGTACACCTCCAGTATCTTCTCCGTCACCTGTCCGGGGCGCACTTCAATAGTACGGCCATTACCGGTCAGCGGCATGCCGTCAATCATCAGTCGCGCACCATTGGGATTCTTCTTGTCAACCTGATAAAGGTCGAAGTAGTTGTAAACAGCTTCCGGCTGCTCACTCTCGTTGGTGAGATAGAGCTTGAAGCGGGCTGCATTGCCGAATGGCACACCGCTCACACTCTGCTTATCCATAGTGATTACGGGGTTCTCAATCTTCTTGGTGCGCTCGTCGAGGATGGTACCCGGACGGTTGAACAGCGACTTGCGCTCGTTCTCCCACGGACGGCAGGTAGCGCCGCCACGAGTGCGATAGACGAAGCTGCGGCTGTAGGAGAAGTTCTTACGATTCTTCTCCATGTGGTTGTAGTTGTAATCCAACTGGTCGTTGTAGTTCTTGTTGTAGAACACGTCCAGTTCGCTCAGACCGCTCTCCGTAGGATTATCAGTCTGTGTCTTTACGCGCAGCACATCGAAGTTCAGGTGGCTTCGCTTATTCATGCTGATGGTGAAACTCTCCGTACGGCTGTAAGTCTTCGACTTGGTGTCCTTCGGTGTCACGTCGTAACTTATCACAGGTACCAGACTGAACTTGAAGTCGAAGCCGATGGTCTTCACGTTCACCTCGTTCTTCTTTTCATCCGAGCTGGTACTGCTGCTCTTGTTGCCTTCCTTGCCCTTGGCGAGGTTCTCGAGAATCTTTCCTACCACCGGACCCGCGATGCTGACGATGCCAAAGAACGTGTCCGATCCTTCTTTGTCGAAGTAGGGGGTGTTGGCTGTAGTGATGGGCGAGATAAATGAGTTCATTACCGAGTAGTCGCTCTGGAACGTCTCGCTGTAGCTCAGCGAACTGCCGCCGTCCACGTCGAAGTTCTTCACCAGTTCGGTGGCATCGAGTTTCTCCTTCTCGTTCTGTCCTATCATCTCCATCCATTTCTTCATACTCTCTATATATCCTTTCACCTCATCGACGGTGTTGGCAGATGCATCTTTCGGAGATATCATCTCATACTCCGTGCCGAAGTCAGGACTGTCAACGTCAACCTTCGAGCGGTAAACAGGTTTCTTATCGGCATCAGCCTTCATCTGTGCCTCTTCTACGCTGCCTATGAACATCAGCGAATGTATGTGCTCAGTCAGTTCAGGCAGCAGCTGACGTATGATGTAGTCCTGCGAGTGTACGAAGGTAGAGGTAATCTCTGGTTTGCATGTCACTACTTCCTCGCGTACCAGGTGCAGCAGACTGTCGTTCTTGTCGCGACCCTGTGCTATCTCCACCATTCGTCCTGCCTCTACGGCTCCGGCCATGCGGCGGAAGATGCTGTCAGGGATGGCGCGTATGGCTGTGGCAGGAGCCACTACCATATTGTGAACCACACCCATATAGAGGTCGCCATCGGCACCTATCAGTTTCGCATCCGTACTGGTTGAGATGTCTTCCTTGGCAGACATAGTGTAGTTGAAGGCACGCTGTCCGCTACCCGACCATATCAGGTCGATGGCTACGCCGAAGTAGCTCTCCGTGCTATTGTTGAATCCGCCTACGGCACCTCCTCCCATTGGTGCTGCCACGACGCCCGTGAACGAGTTGACGCCTGTGCCCACACCGAGGTTGATAGTCACGCCGGCAGCCCACTTCAAATCCATCGTGTAGGAGTATTTCAGCGTTGAGCCCTTCGACAGGGTGGCCTTCGACGCTCCTCCTGGCGGGTCGCGCAGGATATCGACGAGCACTGGTGCCGAACAGCTGAGTATGTCCTTGGCTCCTGTCTTCTGACTTACTTTAAATATGTATGCACGCAGAGGAGTTGCCTCGTAGTATGTGCCGTCCATCAGCAGTGTCATGGTCATCGTGTGCAGAGCCTTTTCGCCTGTCAGCAGGTAGGGTGTCTGTGCAGCCCTCAGCACGTATGTGGCCTCGCCCACGCTGTCGAGTGTCAGCGTGTCGCGGTGCAGGGCATCTATCATGCCGTTGTGTATGGTCACCGTGCCTCCGCTCAGGCGTACCACTTCCTTACGGTCGCTGTTGTGGTCGTTGTTATAGTAGTAGCGTTCGGTGGCTGAAATCTTCAGCGGATATTGCTTGTCGGTGCTGAATACGGGGTATCCGAAGGTGTAGTGAGCCTCCAGCGAGTCGCGCTTGTTCTCTGGCCAGTTCTGCTTCCTTACGCCATATACTACTGACAACTGCTCCTTGGCTCCGGAGAGGTTCTGGTAGCCGTAATAGCGGTCGCCGAAGTACTCGAACTCGGCAAAGCCCTGCTGCTTGTAGTCAATGATGACAGGCGAGTGGTAGATGCGGTTGTACTTGGCATGATACTCCTCCACGGGGTTGGCTACTTCCAGTCCGTAGCCGCTGGTTTTCCACTTGCCGTTTATAGTGTCGTGGTGCAGCGTCAGCGAGTCGCTCAGGTCGAGCACGTCGCCCATCTGTCCGTCTTGGAAGAGGCTGGAGTAGCCTTCTGCCGTAATCTGCTGAATCTTCCACTTCACAGGCGGCAGCAGCACTTCGTATTCTCCTGTATTCTCGTCGGGGTAGATTTCCATGCGGTTCAGCGTGGTGTGTACACGGGTCTGACAGGTGAACTTTGGGTCTTTGGCTTTGGCATGTGTAAAGATTTCGTCGCGAGTCTTCTTCGTGCGGTCCTGTACGTCCCAAACCAGTCGCGAGGCATTGTCGCCCTCCAGGGTGATGACCATCTTCAGCGAGTCGCCAAGGTTATTGTTCGACAGCGCATAGCCAAGGGGCTTCTCTCCCTGGTCCTTACCGCCAACGACGCGACCTATGAGTTTGATGCGCGTCTCGTCGTAGAAGTAGTAGCCGTCTTTGTCAGTCTGGAAATCTACTGTCGAGTCGTTGTTCTCTATGTAAAAGCCCTTGTCAGTGAAGTCATGGTTCTTCTTGACAGCCTTCACCTTGTGCTTGCCGCGCAGAATGCGGAAGTCGAACTTACCCTCGAAGTCGGTCTTCACCTCTCCGCTGGCGGTATGCACCTCGCGGCCGTCCACTTCGAAGCGTACTCCCTGCACGGGGATACTGGTACCTTTATACATGACCAGACCTGTGAAGCGCACTCCGCTGGTGACGGTAAACGTGCGTCCCTTCTGGTAGTTCGACTGGGCATCGAAGGTTACATACAGACCGCCCTTGCACTCTTCGGCAAGGTCGTCGTCAGACACTTCGCTCACCGTCAGCTGGTAGGCACCCTGCTGCTTGCCCCAGTAGGGCAGTTTCTCAATGACGTAGAATCCTGACTCGTCAGTCACGCAGCTGCCGCCCTTGGTGGGGTCGGAGCCGTCGCCATATTGCGATGCCGTAACGCGGACACCTGCCACACCCGTACCATCGGCAAAGCGCACATAGCCCTCCACCTTACCTGTCTTAATGCAGTGGCCGGTAACGATGTTGGTCTGTGTGGTGTGCAGACCCTCGCAGTCGTTGACTGACTGCACGCGGTATTCGTAGTCGAAGACTGGCGACACCGTCTGGTCCTCATACTCCGAGGTCGAGATTTGCGATGCTATGGTTTCCCAGTTGGCTCCCGTAGTGGTGTTGCGGCGCATCACCTCGAAGTAGTCAACAGATTCTTCCGTCTTGTCCCACGACAGCAGTACTGAGCTCTGTAGCGTCTCGCTGCGCAGCGAGTTCTCCAGCACATGCCCCAGGCTCTCAAAGTAGTAATCGCCTACAGGTACGTCAGGACCGAGCGATACGGTACGTGGCGTGGGATTGCCGTCAGCATCTTTCGTCCAGCCCCGTTGTAACAGCAAGACGATGATTTCGTCGGCAGACATTCCATCAACGTCGCCAGAGGCTAAATCGATGTCAATATCCTGTATGGACTGAGTAGTCAGGACGGGGACAGCCTTGCCGCCTACCACCTGCCAGTTGCTGCCTAAACGCGGAACAAGTTCTTCGCTGGACAACGAACCAACCACATTGCTGTTCGCTGCGCTCCAGTCTTGGTAACTCCAGTTGTTAGTCAGGTTGCTTCCATTGTTATTATATTCTGTGCCTATGTCTCTTGTAACCATGCCGTTCCCCCTGCGAGTGTTATAAGCGCCTTCCTCCAAACAGTTACGGACCTCGATGGCGTTTATGCCATTGGGGCAATAGCCTATGATTGCACCTCCTGTCACTCCCGTCAGTGTACCGTCGAAACGACAGTTGGTCACAGATACATTGTCCTTTGTTTGAGCCCAGCCGATAATGCCTCCCACTATCGGCAAGTCAGAATCATTACTTTTCACCGTAGTGGATACCCAACAGTTACTGATTACATTCTGTCTTCCATCAAGATTGTATGAGTTGCCTACTAATCCGGAAATGAACCTTCCACCTTCTACTGTTCCCGTCACGTGCAGGTTCTTAATGGTGTAGCCCTTGCCAGAACGGAACGGAGCGTTATAGTCTCTTCTGGGACTACTGGTAATGTCCACGTTGATGGTATGGCCGTTGCCGTCGAATACGCCACGATAATTTTCTACCATCTCCGTGATGGTAATGTCGGCATTCAGTATGGCATTCACGTCGCTGTTGCCGAGAGCATCAGACGTTTTTTTGCAGAAATAGCTCCAGTCGGCATCACTGTTGATGACAATAAGGTCGGGAGCATACTCTTTGGTGCTGTGGCAGTTTTTATAGGTCACGTTGCCAGAATTGTCATGACGCACCCATGTGTTGCAGTCATCCATTCCTGTGTTGATGGCTTTGGGCGCAAAGAGACAGTTCTCTAATTTCACATTCTTGAAATTATCAGCCCAAGCCACGAAACCTCCGTTTCGTTTATTGCCAGCTCCATCAAAAATTCCATCGAACACACAATCGGTGATTATCAGTTCGTTGATATTCATGGCTGCACCCACGAAACCGCCGACGCATGAGTCATCGTTTACATTATTAATCAGCTTGACCGATGAATGACAACTTTCTACATTGACAGTGGAACCACTGACGATGGAACCGATGAGACCGCCTTGATACTTCTGAGTAGAGCTGACATTACCCACCGTACGCAAACCGCGGATGGTGGCATTGCTGACGAAGCGGAAAGGACCGGTATGCTGTTGTGTCGAGTTGATGTTGCAGGTCAGCCTATGGCCGTTGCCCAGGAAGGTTCCACGGTAAGGTGCAGAAGCATCACCCACCTGTTCAGCGATGGAGATGTCTGCCATCAGTCTGACGTTGATGTCGTATTGTCCCTTGGCCGCCTTCACCATCTCGGCGAACTGGTTCCATTCGGTTGTGGAGCGGATGGCGACATTCTTACTGCTTGCTTCTGCCGCCAACTGCTTCGGGCTCATATAGACACTGGTGGTGCCATCAAACTCGACAACGAAGTCTATATTATAGTACACGCACGAACGGGGCAGCTGTACCACCTTGGTGCGGGCCTCCATCTCCTCGGCAGTGAGCACGTGGGTGATGGTATCTACTGCGAAACCGTCGCGGTTGACCATCTTGAGGCGCAGCTTCATCTGGGCACGGCTGTCCCACACGGCACTATCGCCGGCGAGGTAGTCCCACGAAACGCGGACGGTGCGGGCGGCCTCATCCTCCCACTTGGTGGTATAGTTGTTACCTACTTCCAGCAGGTGGATATTTTTCAGGTCAAGTGTCGTCGTGTGCGCATTGGGATTGCTTTCGCCGATGCCCCACAGCTCACGTGCAGCACCGCGAACTACAAGGTAGAGCGGCGACACGCTGCCACCCTTCAGTTGAGCGTTGGAAAGGGCACTGATCAACGTAGAATCCTTAAAGTTGTAGAAATTTACGGTATCTTCATACTGTACGACGCCTATCGACTGCAGGTCTTCCCTATTGCCCGTCAGAGAGCGCATCACAATAAACTGGTCGCCAGGTACGATATCTTTGTGCTTAGGATAATTTACAATCCAACTAACATTTATTGCACCGCGATCGGAAAGTCTTTTTATTTCGCGTTCCCTATCGGCAGACAGTAATGACGGATAATGCAACGTTACGTCTTGATCTTCCGTACGTTCTACCTTCAGGCTTCCAACATGTAGCTTTACCCTGAGATCCATCCATTTGCGAATTTCGTTGGACTTCACATTGATGAAACCTGCGTAGGTTGGAGTTTTGAACTCGATTAGGTCAATAATGTGCCTGGTCCGAGCCTCCCCGTTATTATAGGAGCCCCCAATACTCTTGACGGCCTGGTCGCACGAGAATGGTATCTTCAGCATACCTTTCTCTTCTTCCTCCGTACCTAGCACCATGTCGTATATCTCGAACGTCACGTCGCCAGCGGCCGGCCAGACGTCCATAGCAGGATCGGCAGTGTCCGTCCATGAACCGGACTCTTCCTGATTGAATCTGTCTTTCGCATCTAAATCACGAATTTCAGCACATCCATCTCTCATTTCCCCCCATTTATGCGACGAAATACAATTGGTACTCTTGTCATTATAGCCCCAAGCAGTGTTACCACTATGATAACAGAATCCAATGTGGGTAACAGAGGTAAAAGTACAGCCTTCATAAACACGGTGGAATGTCCATTTATCCCAACTGTTTGCCCAGCCGATGATGGTACCGGCGTATGAGTCATCACCCGTGGCCTTGAGCCAGCCTGTTGCCTTCACATCAGTCATCTTGACTTTTGCCTTGTCTGAGTGTCCGATAATTCCTCCAATATAGCTACTGTTGGAAACCACGCCGACGGCTGAAAACACATTCTCTATGGTAATGGACTGAGTGGAACCGTATGCATGGCCAATGAGTCCTGCTGAGTGTTGGCCTCCTCTAACCATTCCGTATGCCTTCAGGTTCTTGACAGTGACGTCGCCGACACTGGGGAACAGCGCTGCATAATAGTTGCTTCCCCAGTGAATATCGATAGTCAGTTCGTAACCATTGCCGTTGAACGTACCGTTATACGGCCAGGCATCCATGCCGACAGGTGTGGAAACGCTGATATTATTATCCAAGATGGCATTGACCTCAGACTTACCCTCGGCATCTTCTACCAATTGTGCAAACTTCTCCCAGTCCTCAGTGCTGCGTAGCACATAATAACTCTTGTCACCGATGAATGCGGTTTCCAGGCCGCCACTGTCAGCCCATGCCCCTTGTGGCACGAGCCATGGGAATAGCGCCAATAGCAGCATCACCTGCCACATGAAGCGCCCCCGTTTTTTTGTACATGTGTTCATACTCATTCGTTTTATATTTTGTTTTTTTCTTGTTTACCTGTGCTGAGCTTTGTCAAACCATCGTTTTAGTATTTCCGTTGACTTCAGTCTTCCAGTCATCCCCAAGGAATACCTCTATTTTCATAGGAATAACTATGAAAAGTTATTGGTTCAAGTTCTATTGCAAACTGCAAAGGTATGAATTTCTGAACAAAACAAAAAGCCCGAAACACATTTTTTGTGCTCCGAGTCCTAGTTATGTATGTTTCAATGACTGATTAGTCGTTGAACGAGGAGAATGCATTTAAGCCTGCCTGTTTTCTAAACCCCTCGAATTCGAGGGGGTTAAAATTAGGATTATAAAGAGTTTCCCACAAACCAAGAAACTCAATGGTATTACGATTACGCATCCAATTACCGATTACGCCGTTGGGGTCAATAAAATTTTTTTGCTTGGCTATATCGGTGATGCAAATATAGTCGGACTCTTCCATCTTCATCGTTCGAATATTTGCATCCTTAACTATTATCGTGTCATTCTTTGCCATAGGTATTAGTTTTGTCTTCGCAAAATTACAAACTAATTTCTATACTTCTGCAAATCTTAGAGGATATTTTTGAAATTAGGCTATGTTTACCGTTGGATAAAGGACTGGATTAACGAGCCTCACTCATAGTGAGACGTAATCTCATGGATGCCACAGGGACAGGTGAGAACTGATGTAAGATGTAAGAGGGCTGATGTAAGAAGTTACTTCTGGTTCATGGTTAGGGGGGGCATGATTCAGGGGTTGTGTGGAGAAGAAATATGAAAGGAAATTTGTAATGAATTTGTCCGACGCCTGCGGACTCTCAGTCCGTAACTAACGAACTTTCAGTCCGACACCTACGGACTGTGAGTCCGTGCCCTGTCGGACTACAAGACGAATGTACTTTAACGATTTTAGTTGAGTACTTAGAGTCTTATTTGTAGTTGTGGTTGACTTTGGTTAATACTTAATTTTACTTTCTGTTGACTCTCTTTTTGTTTATTTCTGGTTCATGGTAAAAGTTAGGAGCCTCTGAAAAGGAACCTATGTTCGTGGGCTTGGGAACCTATGTTCGTTAAGCTACTAAGATAGCTTCGAGACCCAACGAACATATGTTCATTTAAAATTGCACACTAGTATAATATCCTTTTCTCAGATTAGTGTCTTTTTTCCTGTTCATTAATGAAATCGATCCAATTCATTAATGATTACGATGAAATTCATTAATGAACGGTTTTTGAGGGAGCAATTTAAAAATTGCACACTATGATAATGTTGGAAGTAAGAGGGAGGGAAGAGTTGACAGTTGATAAATAATAGTTAAGCTGATTCTGTATCGCCTTATCAGCTTTTTTTGTACAAACTCCGATGTTCCAATGTTCCAGCTAGTTTTTCAATGATTTATTTTGTATTTTACTCGCTTACTTGTATCTTCGCGCATCTGTAAATGCAAGGTAAGCTAAAGAAATAATGAAATAAACGATTATGGAAGTAATACAAAGTTTTACGATTGATCATACCTGTTTGAAACCAGGTATTTATGTTTTGCGTGTGGATAGGGGTTTCACTACTTTTGACCTGCGCATTACCGAACCGAATAAGGAACCAGCTGTGGCTCCTGCTG
>JAEEGG010016880.1_pt1 | contig 15096 bp, 15 predicted proteins | sample 9134161 | NCBI WGS metagenome assembly JAEEGG01 (sample SAMN16246543, study PRJNA631951) | gut metagenome | biome: gut microbiome; feature: rumen; material: CR-attached | host: Bos | place: Iran: Karaj | collected 2018-10
ACCAACTTCACGACATTGCCCGGAATAATTCTCAGTGGATGGAGAACTTTGAGCAGAAGATCAAAGAATCTACCGGCATCAAAACCTTAAAAGTCGGATTCAACAAAGTATTCGGTTATTATATCGAAGTCAGCAAAGGCCAGACGTCCGCCGTACCGCCGGAATTTGTGCGGAAGCAGACGTTGGTCAATGCGGAGCGCTATATTGTTCCGGAACTGAAAGATTTTGAGAACAAGATTTTAAGCGCCAAGGAAAAGATCGAATCCCTGGAGTATTATCTTTTTAATAAGATCCGGGACGAGATCCGGAAAGATATTCCGGAGATCCAGGACACGGCCCATGCACTGGCACGTCTGGATGTACTGGCCGCGTTGGCCCTGGCGGCGTTTAAATATGATTATCACCGGCCGGAACTGAACAACCGGGGCGAGATCCGGATTTTGGACGGTCGTCATCCCGTAGTAGAGCGGCTGCTGGACAAGGAAATCTTTGTGCCTAACAATGTAACTTTGAATTCTGCCGATGAACGGATGGTGATCATCACCGGACCCAACATGGCGGGGAAATCCACTTACATGAGACAGGTTGCCCTCCTGGTGTTGATGACCCAGATGGGCAGTTTCATTCCGGCCCGGAGCGCGGATATCTGCGCGGTGGACCGTATCTTTACCCGGGTAGGGGCCAGCGATGACCTGGCTACCGGGCAGAGCACGTTTATGGTGGAAATGAACGAAGTGGCCCAGATTTTGAAATACGCTACGAAGAATTCCCTGATCATCCTGGACGAAGTGGGCCGGGGTACCAGCACCTACGACGGTATGTCCATCGCCAGGGCGGTAATGGAATACATCCAGACAAAGATTAAAGCAAAAACGTTGTTTGCCACGCATTACCATGAACTGATCACCATGGAAGATGTGCTGGAAGGGATTAAAAACTATTCCGTTGCCATTAAGGAACGTGGCAACGATATCGTCTTCCTGCGGCGCATCATCCGGGGCGGCACGGACCGGAGCTATGGCGTGCATGTGGCCCGGCTGGCCGGACTGCCCAAAAAAGTCATTGAGCGGGCAGACGAAATACTGGAAGAGTATGACCGGAACAAAGGCTTTATCTGCGACGGAACAGCAACCTGCAACAGTGGCGGCTCCGCGCAAGCTTCTGTAAAAGAAGAACCTGCCGATCTTGGCATGGGTTCCCTGTTTACGAGTGCCCTGCAGTCGGAACTGTTGCAACTGGACGTAATGAGCATGACGCCTATTGAAGCGATGAATGCGTTGTATAAATTGCAGCAGGAAGCGAAAAAGGAAAGCGGTGTTATATGATTCAGGAAAGAGAAGTCCGTTTACTGGATACTAATACGTCGAATCAGATTGCGGCCGGCGAGGTGGTGGAAAAACCTGCTTCGGTGGTAAAGGAATTGGTAGAGAACGCATTGGATGCCGGGGCGGACAGCATAGAAGTTACGATTTTTGAAGGCGGTACGGAATATATCCGGGTAGCCGATAACGGCTGCGGCATGACAGAGCAGAATGCCCGCATGTCGTTACAGCGTCACGCAACCAGTAAAATCCGTGAAGTGGACGACTTGCGCAGTCTCCACACCCTGGGATTCCGGGGAGAAGCACTGCCCAGTATCGCGTCGGTATCGCGATTTGAACTGCTGACCAGACCGCAACAGGAAGAACTGGCAACTTCTATTAAAGTGAATGGCGGTGAAGAAGAAGAATGCATTCAGACCGGCGGACCTGCAGGAACTACGGTCATCGTTAAAGATTTATTCTATAACGTACCGGCCCGCCGCAAATTTTTGAAAACGGTATCCACGGAAGGACGTTATATTACGGAAATGCTGACACGGATCGCCCTGGCCCGGCCGGATGTGCGGTTCAAACTGACCAGCAACGATAAAGAAGTGCTGGTGACGCCCGGACTGGGTAATCTGAAAGACACGATTACCGCGCTGTACGGGAAAAAAGTTTCGGAGGATCTGCTGCCGGTAAAACTGGATGGTGTGTTTGCCGGCATTCTGGTACAGGGATTTATCGGCAAGCCCACGCTGCTGAAAGGTACCCGGGGCTGGCAGACCATTTTGGTAAACGGTCGCAGCATCAGCAATCTGATGATCAGCAAGGCCATCGAACATGCCTATCAGTCCCAGATACCCAAGCGGGGGTTTGCCTTTGCAGTGCTGGATATCCAGGTTGACCCGGCTACCATCGATGTGAATGTGCATCCCCAGAAAAGTGAAATCAAGTTCAGTGACGAAAGCGCTATTTATAAAGCTGTCTTCCGTGCCCTGACCGATGCGCTGACAAAACCGATGCATGCGGAACAGGAAAAGACTTTACAGGAACAGAACCGGCAGGCTTTGGCAGCGGTACTGGAACGGGCGGAAATAGGAAGTGATTCAGCAACAGGACAAGGAACCGGTGCCGTACACAATGAAAACAGTCAGCAGACTATCTTTGGAGAGATAGCATATACGGGCCGGCAGGGCCATCTGAACCGGGATTTCGGAGGAGACATAAATCGGTACGGTAATTACGAAAACAAGGAAACGCATTTCGTGAATCATCGGCAAAGCGGAACCGCTTTTTCCCATCCCCGTCAGGAAATGTGGAAACGACCCGACAAAGCATACGGCGAAGAGTCACCGAAAGAACCGGTGTACAGTTTAGGCGAGACCCGTCAGCTCATGCAAGAACATGCGCCGCTGCAGACAGACAATACGGTAGCGATGCAGCTTGCAGGGCAGGATACGCTGGAAACCATCTGGCCTATCGGACAGGTGGACAAAACCTTTATCATCGCCCAGTCGGAAGATACACTGTATTTAATCGACCAGCACGCAGCCCATGAACGCATCTTGTATGACCGTCTGGTTCTGACCCACAACGATATTCCGGCCCAGCAGTTGCTGATTCCGTTGTACGTCACGCTGCAGCCGGAAGATGTGGAGCTGTTGGAGCAGCATCATGATGCGTTTTATAAATTAGGAGTGGACATTACCACGGCCGGGGAGAATTCTGTGCGGATTGCCAGCCTGCCCAGCGATATCAGAAATGAAGATGCGGAAGATTTTATCCGTGAAATCGCGCAGTATCTGCGGGACCACCGCACGCCGGAAGCCAGCGAGCTGCGACAGGATGTGCTGCACATGACTGCCTGCAGGGCTGCCATTAAAGCAGGGGAAGTGTTGAATATGCGGCAGATGCGTCAGCTGATCATCGACCTGTGCAACACGACCCATCCCTTTACCTGTCCTCACGGCCGTCCCTGTATGATTGCCGTAAGCAGCGACGAATTATATAAACTGTTTAAACGTACCGGCTTTGACCTGCCGGGTAAAAATAATGTTCCCTATGATAAATGAACACCGGAGATTGTTTTGGAAGAAATCAGATTTGCGGTAACCAGCAACAAAAATGATAACAGGAAACTGATAGAACAGGCGAAATCCTGGGCGCAGCAGTTGCTGGTTCCATATGTGAAACGCTATGATAACGGATCCCTGGATGCGATGCTGGCGGATTATCACCTCGACGCGCTGCTGATTGCCGGCAAAAACGGTCCCCAGCTTTACTCGCCGGAAGGCATGCTGCTGTATCATCCGGGGCTGGGCAAAGTGCGCTGGCAGCGGGTCGTACAGCGTCACGAAAAGGATAATTTCCTTACAGCTATGGATATCCGTCCGGGCCAGCGTGTGCTGGACTGTACCGTAGGACTTGCGGCGGATGCGCTGCTGGCTTCCCGGACAGTGGGAGAAACGGGAAAGGTTGTCGGTCTTGAAGCTTCGCTGCCTTTGTGGTTTCTTTCCAGCCGGGGCATTTTGTTATATAAAAGCAGATTAGCTGAACTTGTACAGGATTTACAGCGCATTGAAATCATCCATGCAGAGGCATCCGCATTTTTGAAAACGCTGTCTGAAAACAGTTTTGACGCGGTGTATTTCGATCCCATGTTCCGTCAGCCGGTGAGGAAATCCTCGGAGATGGTACCATTGCGTCCCCTGGCGTTTTCGGAACCGTTAACATTGGAAATGGTGGAACTGGCACTGAAGGCGGCGCCTCGTGTCGTAATCAAAGAGCGCAGCGTGAAGATATTGCAGGAGTACGGCTGCACAGAGTTTGTAGGAACGAAGTACAGCGCGGTCCGGTTTGGAATACGAAAGAGACAGTGAAGAGAGGAAATCGACATTGCCAAAAGAAAGATTAGTGGTGATCCTGGGACCGACGGCAACCGGCAAAAGCCATTGCGGAATCGCGCTGGCCAAACGGTTCCGAGGGGAGATTATTTCCGGCGACAGTATGCTGGTTTATCGGAAGATGAATATTGGAACGGCAAAACCTTCTGAAGAAGAACTGCATACGGTGCCGCATCACCTGGTGAATATCCTGCCCCCTGACGCCTCCTACAGTGTGGCGGACTTCCAGCAGCAGGCAACCGAACTGGTCCATCAGATTGCACAGCGGGGAAACCTTCCCATCCTGGTGGGCGGCACAGGCCTTTATATAAAAGCATTGCTGGAAGATTACAGGTTCAGCAGCGTGGAAGAAAATCCGGAACTGCGTCAACGTCTGGAAACTTATGCCCGTGAACAGGGAACCGCTAAGCTGTTTGACTGGCTTCGCAAGGAAGATCCCACGGCAGCAGCCCGGCTGCATCCCAATGATGTCCGCCGTGTGGTCCGCGCTCTGGAGACTGCTTTGTCCGGAGACAGGGTCTCTCAGGAAAAGCAGCATGAATTGAAATACGATGCAACGGTTTTCGGGCTTTTCATGGATCGGGATTTTCTGTATGAAAGAATCAATTTACGCGTTGACCGGATGCTGGAAGCAGGTCTGGAAGAAGAGGTCCGAACCCTGCTGAAAGCTGGCATTCCCGCAGGCTGTCTTTCCATGAAAAGCCTGGGATACCGGCAGATGGCAGAATATCTGGCAGGCCAATGTGATTTCTCCACAGCGGTTGACAACATAAAAAAAGGGACCCGCCATTTTGCCAAACGACAGATTACCTGGTATAAAAAGATGCCCTACATTCATTGGTTTCCAGTTAACAGGAATCTGAACTATGAAAAAATTGTAACAGATATGGCAGATATACTTGAGAAAAATGACAAAAGGATGTAAAATCTAGTTACTAACTGACGCATAATTATAATGTATGATACTTTTGAGACCACTGATTCAGTTTGTGTATGACGGTAAAGGACTGGTCCACGGAACCGCCAACGAAATTCTGAAGATAAGGAGATAATACCATGACTAATACAGCTAACAACAAAAATCTGATGAACCTGCAGGACAGCTTTCTGAATCATGTTCGCAAGGAAAGTCTGCCCGTGGTAATCTATCTGGTAAACGGTTTCCAGATTCGCGGATTAGTGCGCGGATTTGATAATTTTACGGTTATTATTGAGAATGACGGAAAACAGCAGCTGGTGTACAAGCATGCGGTTTCCACGATTTCCCCGGCCGGCAACATCACCATCATGCAGCCGGAAAAGGCAGAAAAGAAAGAGTAATGTTGCTGTGATAAAGAGGAACAGCGCGCAGGCGTTGTTTTTCTTTTTTGTGCCAGTGTTATGAAAAAGTATCGTCAGCCTGACTATTGAAATAAAGAATTGCCGTGAAGGAGAAAAGCCGTCGTGGATTATCTTGCGCTATTTATGGAATATCTGCAGGTAGAGCTTGGCCTTTCGGACAATACCCGGCTTTCCTATCAGCGGGATCTGAAGATATTCTGCAAGGCTCTTTCAGTTTCCGAAGACAAACTGGCAGAAGTGCAGCGTTCCCAGATTATCAGTTACATCACCAAACTTAAACTGCAGGGCAGAGCGGCTTCGACCATAGCCCGGAAGCTGGCGGCCATAAAGGCATTCTACCGGTTTATGATAACGGAGAATTACCTGCAGACTGACCCGGCGGAGGCGGTGGAAGCTGGAACTAAGGGCGTGCATCTGCCGAAAGTGTTAACGGAGGTAGAAGTAAAGGCATTGCTGGAAGCTCCCGATATTTCTTCAGCGGAAGGCCTACGGGACCGGACGATGCTGGAAATGTTATATGCTACGGGGATGCGGGTCTCGGAACTCGTCACTGTGAAAATTGCAAGTGTCAATCTTTCCATGCGTTACGTGATTGCTTTCGGCAAAGGTTCCAAAGAACGCATTGTACCTCTGGGCAGCGTGGCAGCCGAATACCTGCAGCGATATATAAGCGAAGCAAGAAGCACGTTCCTGATGGAGAATGAAACAGATCCGGAAACATTGTTTCTGGGTTTGGGAGGACAGGGTCTGACCCGGCAGCGCGTCTGGGAGATCATAAAACAATATGGCAGGCAGGCAGGGATAACCAAAACAATTTCCCCCCATGTGCTTCGCCATTCTTTTGCCACACATCTGCTGGATAATGGGGCTGACCTGAGAAGCGTCCAGGAAATGCTGGGGCACGCCGATATATCTACAACACAGATATATACACACCTTACGAATAAGCGGCTGCGTGCGGTTTATGAAAAAGCGCACCCACGCAAATAATGAAATAGGAAATGAGGAACGCCTATGCGGGATAACGGGGATTCCCAGGAAAGAAAAAAAGGTGGACTGGGAATCTTTATTCTGTTTATTTTAATATTGTTTTTGCTGGCGGTAGCTGCGGGAGTTTTCTATGGGTCCCTCATAAAAGAAAAGCCGAAAGACTTATCGGATACAACGGTTAAGTCTTTTGACCTGACCGAGGAATCGAAAACGGCCCACAAGACTGTAGACGATGTGCTGCTCCTGAAACGCGAGAACTGGCAGCTGCGGGATACCGGCCGCAAACAGCATCACGACCAACTGGAAATTTCCGGCGCTGATGTTCTTTGGACTGACAGGGAAGTGGCCGTCGGCGTTCCCGTTACTACAGAACTAGAAGGTGCCTCCCTCTGGGTACAGGAACACCTCCGTAATACAGATGTAGTTTTTATTAACGAAGAAGAATCTGAATGGAACGGCATGGATGCCTGGCGTCTGAACCTTGGGATTGCAGTAAAATCCGGGAAAGACACGGAAAGGAAATTCATAACTGACACAGTTTTCTTTTTCCATCACGGCAACCTGACCAATCGTGACAGGGATATTCCGAAGATTCCTAAAGAAGTGAAACCTTCAGAAGAAGAAAAGGATAAAACAAAAAACTCAAATGGTGAAATGAGCGACAGCAAAAACTGAAAACCCGCAATAACGGCTGACAGTGGATGACAGCAGATTTATATATGCCTGTTTGGAGGAAATGATGAACCCGGAAGAAGTAATGCAGAAATATGAGAAATATATCAACCCGTCCTCGACCCGGTTGTTCCGCTTTATGGGTCTTTCCAGTATCGAAGCCCATGCGGAAGGCTGGATCATTACCGATACGGAAGGAAAGTCGTTTATTGACTGTCTGGGCGGTTATGGTATGTTTGCGGTAGGACACAGGCATCCGAAAGTGTTGGAGGCGGTAGAGCGTGAACTGCATAACATGCCCATGTGCGGTAAAGTCCTGTTCAATGAGCCGGCGGCAATGCTGGCGGAAAAACTGGCAGAAATCACTCCCGGCGCGTTGCAGTATAACTTTTTCTGCAACAGCGGTACGGAAGCAGTGGAAGGTTGCCTGAAAGTGGCCCGCCTCGCGACCGGCCGTAAAAAGTTTGTGGCAGCCCACAACGCGTTCCACGGCAAGACCTTTGGTTCTTTGACAGCCACGGGCCGGGATTTGTACCGGGACCCTTTCAAACCGCTGCTGGACGGCTTTATCCATATTCCTTTTAACGATATTACCGCGTTGGAACAGACCGTTGATGAGGATACGGCTGCGGTAATCCTGGAACCGGTACAGGGGGAAGGTGGCATCAATGTCCCTGCCGAAGGTTACATGAAACAGGCGGAAGAAATTGCCCATAAAAAAGGCGCTTTGTTGATTGCTGATGAGGTACAGACCGGTATCGGGCGTACCGGGACCTGGTTCGGCGTAGAACATGACGGAGCCAAGCCTGACTTGATGGCTGTAGCCAAAGCCCTGGGCGGCGGTGTTATGCCCATCGGCTCGGTAATCGGTACCGAAGCAGCCTGGCAGGGCCTTATCGAAGCGCCTTTCCTTCACACCTCAACTTTTGGTGGCGGGCAGATGGCCTGTGCCGCTGGTGTAGCAACCTTGCAGATCATCGAGGAAGAAAACCTTCTGCAACGTAGTGCAGAAACCGGCGCATATTTTAAGAATGGTATTGAATCCATTGCGAAAGAATTCCCTCAGGTAATTAAAGAAGTCCGTGGCCGAGGCATGATGATCGGCATGGATCTGACAAAAGAAGGTGCCGGTGGTATGCTGATGGCGCTGATGATTGACCAGCACGTCATTGTTGCTTATACACTGAACAACCCCAAGGTGATCCGTATCGAACCGCCGCTGATCATGCCGAAATCCGTTGTGGACCATGTGTTGGAGATACTGCGTAACTCCATAAAACAGGTTGCTGAAGTGATTGATGAGTTATAAACATGTGTAAATTTATACACAGCCGTTCAGGCGTGTAAGAAAAGGAGTTTATATGCCGTTTGTAAAATCTGAGATTGTAATTAAAGGCGATAAACAGAAGATTTTTGACGTGATTCAGGATATGGCGTCCTATCCGAGATTTATGAAAAATCTGGTCAGCGTGGAAGTGCTGGAGAGAGGCGATAATTACGATATTTCTCATTGGGTTTCCAATGTGGATGGCAGAAAAATCGTCTGGACTGAGCGGGATGACTTTTTTCCTGAGGCGTTCAAGATTACCTATAAGCAGACAGCCGGTGATTTGAAAAAAATGGAAGGCGCCTGGGAAATGTGTGATACGGAAGAGGGCGTAAACGTTTCTCTTGCTGTGGATTTCGAGTTCGGTATCCCTATGATTTCCGGTCTGTTAAATCCAATCCTGATCAGAAAGGTTCGTGAGAACAGCGAAGATATGCTTCAGGCTATAAAAGGAGAAATTGAAAAATAAAACAAAGTCTGTTATAATAAATCGATATAGCTGTTATTGCAATAATTGTTTTAATTAGGAAAAATCCTTTTGTTTGCCAGAATCCAAAATTAAGAAGTTAACTGTTTACGTGATATTCTGTTGCAGGCTGGTAATATCAGAATTTATATAAGGAGCGTGTGAAGAACTATGAAAACCGCGTTTTTAATGACACTACTGACACTACTGCTGGTTATGGTAGGCGATTTTGCAGGCGGTCAACAGGGTATGATGATCATGCTTATCTTTTCGCTGGCCATGAACTTCTATACGTATTGGAACAGCGATAAAGTTGTGTTGTCCCAGTACAGGGCCCATCAGGTGGACGAGAATTCCGCGCCGGCTTTGTATGGCATTGTAAAAAGGCTCGCCCAGCGGGCAAATCTTCCCATGCCCAAAGTGTATATCATCGATGACCAGGTGCCCAACGCCTTTGCTACCGGGCGCAATCCGCAACATGCAGCTGTAGCGGTAACGACGGCGCTGATGAATTATCTTACCCCGAAAGAAATCGAAGGCGTACTGGGGCATGAGCTGACCCACGTAAAGAACGGGGATATCCTGATTAGCACCGTGGCTGCCAGTTTGGCCGGTGTTATTACTACGATCTCCCGGTTTGCTTTATGGTTTGGCGGCGGTCGTGACAGGGAAAACAGTAATCCCATTGCCGGTTTGTTTTTCCTGATTCTGGCTCCCATCGCAGCAGCGCTGATCCAGATGGCTGTTTCCCGCAGCCGCGAGTATAAAGCGGATGAAGGTGGCGGCGAATTGTGCGGAAACCCGAATCATCTGGCAGATGCCCTGGAAAAAATCGCTCAGTATTCCACCCGCCGTACCATGCGTAACGCAACGGAAGCAACAGCCCATATGTTTATCATGTGTCCTTTCAGTGCGAAAGATATGCAGAAACTGTTCAGCACCCATCCGTCCACTGAAGAGCGGGTAGCACTTCTGCGCAGACAGGCTGAAGAGATGAAACGGCAGGGCAAGCTGGAAGACTGACTGTCATGATTGATACCGGGCGCCCCGTCCGGATCGATAGATTTTGCATTGCATTATAATATTTTATTTTTAAAGGAGTGTAAAACATGGATCAGAAATCTTTGGTATTAGTAAAACCCGACGGAGTACGCAAACATTTAATCGGCGAGATCATTGCCCGCTTTGAACGCCGTGGCTTAAAAATCTGCGCATTGAAAATGCTGGTTATGACCAAGGACCAGGCTAAATATCATTATGCAGAACATGTTGACAAACCGTTCTTCCCGGAACTGGAAGCTTTCATCACCGGCGGCCCACTGGTTGCCATGATCGTGGAAGGCCCTAACGCCATTAAAGCCATCCGCACCATGATGGGTGTAACCGATCCTATCGAATCCACCCCCGGTTCTATCCGCGGCGACTTTGCGCTGGATAAGGGCGAAAACGTAATTCACGGCAGTGACAGCCCGGAAGCTGCAGAACGCGAAATCAAAAACTTCTTCAAACCGGAAGAGATTTATTAAGAATAAAAGCTCAGACAGTTTTGTCTGGGCTTTTTTACCCCGTACTCTCATTAAACCTGCGGGGATGTGATATTTTGGCTCCATTTGAGAAATGGCAGAAATCATGTCCGTGTACCGTTACGGTACAAGCAAATTGTAAGGAGGTTATGAAGTATGTCGAAAAAAGCTGCAGTCTATACCCGTACAGGTGATAAGGGAACTACCGGTCTGTATACCGGTGAACGTGTATCCAAGTGTTCCACACGTGTAGAATCTTACGGGAATCTGGATGAAATCACTTCCGCACTGGGTCTGGCCCGTTCGCTGGTTAAACGGGATGACGTAAAAGAAGCCATTTTTAATGTGCAGAAGCTGCTGATGTCCATGATGGCCGATGTGGCCAGCCTGAACCTGCCTCAGCCGTATATTACGGAAGAGCATGTAAAACTGTTTGAAAGCACCATCGATAAATTTGACGCGATGCTGCAGCCCCTGAGTCATTTTATTATTCCGGGGGATTCGCCCGGAGCAGGCGCTCTGGATATCGCCCGTACTACCACACGACGGGCGGAACGCCAACTGCTGCGCCTGAATGAAACCGAACCGGTTAATCCGCAGCTGCTGATCTGCGTAAACCGTCTGTCGGACCTGTGCTTTATCCTGGCCCGCGTTGAAACGGAAGTAGGTGTGGAAGAGGGTAAATAAACGTTTGACGACCAAATGCCTGGGCCTGTCCCATTGCGACATTACAGTCAAAACGCTGAATACGTTTACACTATTTTTATGAATCATGCCTCCTGACACATAGTCAGGGGGCTTTTTCTATGGTATAATAAAATAGTTAAAATTATTTTACCGGATTATTTTATAATATCTGTTATCAGAAGCGAATGGGCAGATGAAACCTTTAAACACCGCATTGACCGACGAAGAGAAATGGCACCGGGCAAAACACGGCAACGGGCGGTTTTCCCGGGTCATCGATTATTATCTGCACATACTGCTGCGTCAGTGACAGGAGGATATGCTACAGTGAAAACGGAGAACAAGCTTGTTTTGGTGTTGGGCGGGGCCCGCAGCGGAAAAAGTGAGTTTGCGGAAAAATATGTGCTTCATGCCGGTAACCTCTGCGGTTATATTGCTACTGCAGAGATATTGGATGAGGAGATGGCTGAACGGGTAAAATTACATAGGAACCGCCGGGAGAAGAGATGGATTACCTTTGAAGCTCCCTATCACGCGGAGCAGATTTTCCCTGAAGCAGGAGCTCGCACAGATGCTATTTTATTTGATGATATCACCATTTATCTGAGTAACATGTTATATGGGAAAAACGCACCGCAGGGCACCACAGCGGAAAAGGCTGCTTTTGTAAGAAAGTTAATGCAGTCATTGTTGGATGCGGCCAAAGCCTGTGGCAGGACAGTCGTGTTTGTTTCCAATGAAGTTGGCAATGGCATCGTGCCGGATAATGCTATGGCCAGGGAATACAGAGATATTTCCGGCTGGGTAAACCAGCAGGTCGGGGAGGCTGCCGATCAGGTCTTTTATGTGGTGGCAGGTCAGGCTGTGGATATCAAGCGGCTAGCGTTTCGGTTTGACTGACAGATTCAGTAACGGTTATGCAGACGAAAGGGATGGTTTTGCCGTTATGCCTGTGTGATTGTTAAGCTACAGTTATGGAATGGAGAACTTCTATGTTAGAAGATTTATATATTGAGTTGCCAAATAAAAATATCCGAAAGGAAGTACTGAAAAGCTGGGAATCCGTGCTACTTCCTGGAGAAGATTTCGGGATATTGCCGGGTCTGACGGCCGATTATCTGATGATGACGGACGGCCGCGGTATTCGGGGACTGAAACCTGTGATGCTCCTGATGTGCGGCGATCACGGTATCTGTAAATACGGCGTCAGCGCTTTTCCCCAGGAAGTAACGCTGCAGATGATCAACGGCTACGGAAGAGGCACCGCAGGCGCCAATGTCATGGCCAGACATGCCGGCGCAGGCATGATCGTTGTAGATGTGGGCACGAATTTTGATCTGCAGGGCTTCTCCCATGTACGGCAGTGTAAAATAGCGTGGGGGACGGAAGACTTCACCCAAGGCCCGGCCATGAGTTACGATCAGGCTGTCGCCGCCCTGGAAACCGGTATGCGCATTGCCGATGAGGTGATCGACAATGGTTGCAACCTGCTGGAGACCGGGGAGATGGGCATTGCCAATACCACGTCTACCGCAGCCATCGCGGCCGGCTTTCTGGATCTGCCGGCAGAACTGACCGTAGGCCGGGGCAGCGGCATCAACGACGAAAGGATGAAAATCAAGACGGAAGTTGTCCGCAGGGGACTGGAAGTCAATAAACCGAAACCCGGAGACGGGCTGGATGTGTTATGTAAGGTAGGCGGTTACGATCACGCCGGGCTGGCCGGCATGATGCTGGCAGGAGCGGCCCGCCACGTACCGACCATGATTGACGGAGTGAACGCGACAGCTGCCGCATTGATAGCTTACGGAATCAATCCCCGTTGCGCGGAGTATATGCTGTGTTCCCACCTTTCTTCCGATTTAAGCGCAAAGAAGATGCTGGAGATCCTGAAACTGAAACCCATCGTCCATGCAGGCATGCGTCTGGGCGAAGGAACCGGCGCGTCACTGGCGATCAGTATTCTGCGCTCCGCGTTGGACACGTACCGGGAACTGACAGGAGATTGAAATGCCAGAGGAAAATCTGAAGACCAAAGGAACTGAAGTGGAAGAGGAGACCGGGCTCTGGAACCGGTTAAATATTCCTTTGCCGGAACGTTCCACAGGACCCTTCCGTTACCTGCGGGACTTCTTTACCTGCCTGGAATTTTTAACGAGGATCCGGATGACGAAACGGGAGGTCTGGTTCCCGGACGACTTTGCCCGTTCCGTTCCGTATTTCCCGCTGGTGGGGGGAATTATGGGTGCCCTGATGTGGGGGGCAGCAAGGCTTGGAATCCAGGCTGGTTTTTCCGGTAATTTACTGGGTGTATTTCTGGTGCTGGCGGAACTTTTCTTTATCGGCACGCTAATGTATGACGGCTTTATGGATACGGCAGACGGTGTGTTCAGCGGGAGAACAAGGGAACGAAAGCTGGAAATCATGCAGGACAGCCATGCGGGCGCCAATGCGGTAATCGGCGCGGTCATCCTGATTCTTGCAAAAGTTATCCTATTCGGTTCTTTTCATCCTGCGGTGCTGGGTCCGCTGCTGGCTGCCATGTATATTACCACCCGGACGCTGATGGTGCTATATATCCTGAAGTTTCCCAACGCGCGGCCCGGCGGTCTGGGGGAAATGTTTAAAACCGGCGGCAGCCCTCTCTATCTGATGATTGCATTGCTGGTTGCAGCCGTCCTGCTTTTCCTCTTTGGACTTGTCTGGTGCAAGCTGGCTGTTCTCAGCTGTATTCCCTGTATCGCCCTGGCATTTTATCTGAAATGGAATCTGGGAGGCCTGACCGGCGATACATTCGGTTTTCTGACGGAATGCGGCAATGTAATCGTACTGTTTTTGGCATATTATTTATTACAATAAAAGGAAACGGATATGCATATTGAAGAACTGGTAACGAAGATTCAGCCCCTGAGCGGCGATATCATAAATGCAGCGCAAAAACGGTTTGATAACCTGATTAAACCGGTGGGTTCCCTCGCCCTGCTGGAAAGTATGACCTCACGTTACGCGGGGATACTGGGTTCATCGGATAAACAGCTGGTTGTGATTCCGGAGAACCGCCTGCTTTTACTTTGGGGCGATGTGAAACATGCTGCTGAAATTGAATCGGCGATGCTGCAGAAAAGAGCTCTTTCTGTTTACGCTTCCCATGTAAATACAAAAATCGTCTCGCTCCTGGTCATCGGCGAATCCGCTTATGATCTTCTGGAAGAAGGCGCGATGCTCACAGCCGAATATATAGGAGAAGAAAAGGCCGGACTGATTTGTCTCGGCACCTTTGAAAAAGATCTGCGGCCGGATTGGCAGGATTTGACGGAAGAAGAAGACGGACTTGCGCTTTTGGACAGGTTGCAATGTCCCCCGGTATCTGCTATGACCGGCGCCATACTGCAGGCAGCAGGAATGCGTGTTCCGGTAATGCTGGACGGTGTGGCGACCTGCCTGGCTGCTCTTGCGGCTGCCAGATTTAATCCGTATGTGCTGCAATACTGTTTTGCGGGGGATGAATCTGCGGAAACGGGAAGTGCTGCTTTGCTGAAAAAACTGCAGCTGCAGGCACCGTTACGGCTTTCCCTGAAGACTGCGGAAGGCGTGGGGGCACTGAGCTGTCTGCGCCTGTTAGACGCAGGGATTAAAGCTTACAGGGAAATGGAAACCTTCGAAGAAGCTGGCGTGCATAATGAAAAAGAAGACTATTCTTTAAAAGTACAGGAAGATAAAAAACTAAAAGGGTAAGGAAAAACGTACAGAATTTTAGGAGAAGGAAGACGCCGCGGTCCAGCGCGGCAAAAGGGGGAACATCATGGCAAAACTTTATCTGATCCGTCACGGTGAAACCGATTACAACAATTCCCTGCGTTTTCAGGGACAGACGGATATCCCG
>JAEEGG010016883.1_pt1 | contig 15096 bp, 17 predicted proteins | sample 9134161 | NCBI WGS metagenome assembly JAEEGG01 (sample SAMN16246543, study PRJNA631951) | gut metagenome | biome: gut microbiome; feature: rumen; material: CR-attached | host: Bos | place: Iran: Karaj | collected 2018-10
ACAACAGTATCATCTGGAGTTTTAGAGAAAGAAAGTGTCCCCCTCATTGCTTCATTGCCCTTGGTAAGCATTTCATAATACTTATTTGACGATTCCTCTAATTTTTTTAGAACATCATCATAAATCCTCTTTTTTGTGCTTGCAAAGATTATCTGGGCATCAGAAACAATTTCCTTAAGTTTCTTAGCGGAACGAGACATTTGAGTCGAAGAATATGTTGCTAAATCCTCATCAATCTTTGCTATATCTGCCTTTAAATTTCTCTGTCTTTCTTTAAGAGATTCTATTTCATCGTGATTCGTTTTGATATCTTCCGTCGCTTTTTTATATGATGCCAGCAGATTTATATCATCATCAGAGCCAGATGTTGCACCACCATAGTTGAACAACTCGTCCCGAGCAACGTCTAGTTTATTCCTTTCTGAAGCAAGTTTATCACGAAGGTCTTTTAGCGCTTTTCTGTCCTTTGCTACTAGAGCATATATGCTATCAACGATAGAATAAGGAGCTACGCTGCGTGACAGTCTATCAAAGAATTGATACATATCAGATCTGTCAGCCTGATTATTAGACAAGGACCGATTCCTTAACTCTTGAATACTTTTATACTCTGGAGACCCTTCTTCAATAGGTCTACCACATACAAAGCATCTATGCTCTTTTAGCATTCTATCAAGTGACACATCATCTGGGCTACCCTCAGGAAGAATGTAGGAATGATTATGTCCTGCATCTTTAATATATCTCTGGGCATTGTATTTATCACGCTTCTCCATAAAGCGCTTAACATAATCTTTAGCTCCTAACAAAAGCCAGGGATGTACTCTATCAAATATTTTGTTATTAACATTACGGGTAATCTCATCAATTTCGCCATTAATACGAGATATCGATGATTCTATGGCCCTACACTTTTCTCTATATTCCACACGTTTGCTTGTGTTTTGAACCATTGACTCATATATCCTTGCTTTTTCAGATGCTTTTGCAAGCTCTGACCGACATATCTCAATCCTATCATCAGCGGCATCAAGTTGAGACTCCTTCTTTTTTCTTTGAGAAATTAAATCATCAGACTTGTTTTTATTTGTACTTGCCAAGCTTTGTTCTCTTTGAAAATCCGTAATTGCATTTTTTACCAAATAGACAGTTGTATCCTCAATGTCTTTCAGCATCGTTAAATCCGTAAGTTTTTCTATAGTTTCGGCTAAACGCTTGGGATTAGAAAGATCAACTATTTTATCGATGGCCTCACCCTGAAGAAGTGCATAACTTCTCATATCAGGACTAATCAATTTATTAATAATTGATTCTTGCTCGGCAGAGTCATAAACGAAATTGGTTCGCCTTGAGCGCAAATCTCGGTCTTTTACGGATATGCCATTAGTAACTTTCCAATCACTAGATGTATCTGGTCTTGCATCAGAACGAAGTTTTGAAAAGTTTAAATACTTCTCCACTTCATATTCGTGACCATTATTCTCAAAAATTACTTTTACACCCGCCGTACTAGAATCACCTTCTCCTTTGGCCTTGTTAGATAACACCTTGATTGGGTCTGAGTTGATAGAGTAGAACTCGCGAGTATCTGAATCATAAACCTCATCTTTTAATATCCAATAGAATCCATTATATAACTTGGATTTTCCACTTCCGTTATCCGCGTTAATGATATTGAGACCTTCCTTGAGGTTATATATTACTTTATAGTCGCCGTAGTAATTGTAAAAATTCTTAAAGGCGATACTCTTGATTATTGTAGACATAATAACTATTCTTCAAACAGAGATTTAACTTGACGATAGACTGCGCTATTGCTGACCTCTTGACCCTTGAGACGAATAATAGTTCTCAAAGTATCGAGTATAGGAGAGTCTGTTTTTGTATCTAGACTAACAGATTGAAGAAACGCATCAGAAAAGTCATACTTTTCTTTCAAAAGAGGGTCTTTTAATACCTCTCGTAATAAGTCTTGTGAGGTCATTGTTATTCTATTTATTTAATTCATCAATAAGTAAGCTCAACGAGAATTTGTAATAAGAAAGAACATCAGCCAATGCATCTTCAGCCTCATTATAATTCAATGCAAGGGAAGCGAAATGAGCAACTCTGGCTAACTCTGAACGAACCAATCTCCGCTCCATCTCGAAAGCGGAATCATTTTTACTAGCCCGGAATGTTGGTACTACTATCATATCATAGACGATGGCTTTTTGCTTGTCATCGTGTGTTCTAAGGATGCGCCCTCTACGCTGAATAAACTGCCGTGGATTACCTGTGCTTGAAGTAAAAATACCAATCTCCGCTCTCGGTATATCAACTCCTTCATCGAGACATTTCATTGCAAAGAGCATATTCATTTTTCCCTCGGAAAACGCTTGAATTTTCGCTGCCCTCATATTAAAGTCATCATTCCCCACAATAGTGTTGATGTTTAAATAAGGATAGCGCTGAACTGTGATTCTTTGAAGTTTATCAATTATAGCGGATTCTTCTTCATCTTCATAATCCCTTCCTTCTGGAGCATACACAAAAATGTATTGACACTTTCCTTTGTTTATAAGTAGATCCAAAATATTACTAAACACACGATATTTATCTTGGGCTTTGTGGATAATTCGTTTTCGCCTCATTAAAATATTAGTAACTTCTTGGGATTCTTCTAACTTGCCAAGTTTACTGTCATAATGATAGAGAAGTAAGCGCGTGAGTCTTTGATACGCCTCTTCCTCATCTTCATTTAAATGCACGATAACAGGATAGTAACAATATGGACAAAGTTTTCCCTCCCGTATTGCGCGTTCCATTGAGAAAGAATAGCAGTAGGGGAAAGAGTCATTGAAGAATGTCTCTATAGCCATATTCCCTTCCAAATCGTACGCCCTTGTAGGGGTTGCGGATAATGCTATTCTCTTCTTAACCTTCAACTCTGGGAATAATTCTTTGACTTTGGGTGCTCCGATATTATGTGCTTCGTCAGCAATGAGAATTGTATTGTTCGTTGTTATGCCATTAACATTGCGAATAAAGGCTGGATTCAAGAAGGATGCATATGTTGAAATAATAACATAATTTGATGACTCTTCCCAATCAAAATCTCCTTTAAGACTAACTAGCCTTTCTTGCCAGTTTGATTGTCCGTTAACTAAAATGATATTTCCAAAGTTGAATTTCTTCACTTCATCAACCCATTGGGAAACAAGGGTATTAGTAGGCACTAAAATGATTAATTGGTATTCTTTGTTTATGTTATACTCCTCAAGGGCACAATTCAATGATGTTATGGTTTTACCCGTGCCCGTTGCCATTGCGAATATACCTGTCTTCCCCCTTGACACCCAGGCATTATATGCCTCAACTTGATAATCTCTGGGTTTTGAATTATATGGGAATCGGGGTTCATCATTCCCGTAATTAACCGCAAGGGAGGTCTCCTCACTTGCTATTTCTTTGATTATTCGTTCCTCTTCTTCAAGAAGCCGTTTTATATCAGCAGGAGGAAATTTCTCTACAATTAGCTTTTCTAATTTTGGAGCAGAGTATACAATCACATCATCGTTACCGTCATAGTATAATTTGAATAACTGTTCTTGAGAGGCAATCGCTTCTTGATCGCCCTTCCAAGACATTTGGCAGGAGATTGTCTCAATATTTTTTGTGAGTAGAGCATTTGCTGTAAAATTTAAAGAGCCATTAAATGCCAATTTGTTTCCCAACTTGTCGTAAAACACACCAAATTTTTGATGTGCAATTCCTCCTGTCTTAGGAACTATGATTTTAATTTCGAATCTACCAACTTGAATCAAGTAAGAAAGACAGTTAAAAAAATGCTCATCTCTCAAGGATAATACCTTAACCATCTCGTTGAAGTCGGTGATGATAGAATCTTCTATTCTATCTACAGAATGAGAAGACATCATCTCATAGTCCTCTTTTGACAAGTATTGGTTTATGTACATCCGGAGGACTCCACCATTTGAAATAAACTTAGCAAAACCAATAGCAAGAACATTAATGCTTGCTGAGCTAAAGAAACCAAGCCCCAAATCTAATCGAGTACTCCTTGATAGAGCATTTGAAAACAATTCGATAGGGGTGTGGTCAAGACCCGAAGAATATGTATATGTAAAATTATAGTCAGGTAATATCATTTTTTCTTGCTGGTATCAATAAGTTCAAGTATTTGAGCAGATTGCCACTCTTTCAATGTTCCTTTTCGCGCTTTCTTCCAGTTAGAAATCAACCATTTTCTTTGTTGATCATTTAGAGCCGTCCAGTTTTGGGAGCTAAGGACTCTTTTAACGGAATCAAATATTCCCTGCCAACTAACTTTGTTTTTAGATGATGAAGATGGCTTTTTTGCATTGCTTTTTGATAGGAGAACAAAAGAAGAATCGTATGTTTCTTTATTTAGACCGATATATCTTGTCTTTCCTTTTAGATATATTCCAAATCGTTGTTTGGAATCAGACATCAAATTACTGGCAATGCTACGTTCTGAAGACTCTGTAAAGATAGACAACAAGGCTAACAAGAGGTCTTTTTCTGCCATTATGTGAGGGACTTGATGGAGTAAGATATAAATGGCGGCATCGCGAATCGAACCATATACTTCCTCCTCTGGTTTTCCCCAGGAAGTAAGACCAAATCTTCCTGGATATCCATAAGGCACAATAATTGAAGATGTGCGAATCATCGAGGCTAGCTGATTATCAGAGCCGCTGTATTGGGCGCCAGACTCAATCAATCTTTCACGAATTTCATCGAGGGAAAGAGCCCTCCCTTCTTTAGTCAGGATATCTTCTACTCTTTGTCTGATCGAGTAATGCGCATTAGGCGGAATAATAATTTCGCTTTCAGTCAGATGATATGGATAGTGCTCATATAAAATAGTTCTGCACGCACGAGTGATTGCTGGCAAGAACTCAAATCTCACATCGTGTCGGAAACAGTCAAGAACAATGTTGTCTATACTTACCTTAGATTCTTTGTAATACTTATTTTTTGCTAAAGAATCTATCTTTTTAATAAAAGACTTGAAATCGAATACTAATGCAAGTTTTGCATCAACCATCAAATAGCGCTTACCCTTACAGATGAAGTCTTTGTAAGACCCGATTGAATCTATTTCGCTGCTAACTTGTGTCCCCACCCATATAACAAATTCTTTATTGATAGAACGAGTGTGCTTGTTGACGAGGTTTAGATAATCCTCTTTTGTATAATCAAATGCCTTTCTTTTTTGTTTTAAAAAACCTCCAATACTTTTAAGAAGGTTAGGTAATAGCTGACGAACCCTCTCTCTTGATAGTTTTATTGCCATAGAGATGGATGTTAAACCATCAACCCTCTTTTCGGCAAGATAATATGCAAGATGTTTTTTTGAGTTCTGCAAGGAATCAATGAAATCGAATAACTCATCGAACAAGGAGTTTTTATGCCAACTATATGGATCTTTTTTAACAAAACGCTTTGCTGCATTCGGAATCTCATCCTCACAAGATAGTGGATTCTTATAAAGACAAGACCGAATATACAATAGCCAATCTCTGATTTCTATGACCGTTTTACTCCCAACATTTTTTAGCTGTAAAGGATTAAAGTCTGCAGAAAGAACCCCTTTAAAGAAGTCTATATATGAATCATATCCCCGCCTCTCTAACTTCATCGCATTTATAGCCCGCACAGAATGGCTCTCGAGAGACTCGTTAAACAATTTTTCTAACAAAGATTCATTCTGTAAAAGAGCATTCTCTTTCTGATGCATATTATTCCCAACAGCTTCAATCCCTGCAATCTCAAGACGAGCATCATCATTAAGAATTTGATGAGTCTTAATATATTTTTTTATGCCATATTTCCACGTTTTAAGTTCTGCATTAGTCTTCTTCCCAACATTTCTCACTTTTAAAGGATTAAAGTCAGCAGAAAGTACCCATTTAAAGAATTCGGAAAAAGTTCCATAATCTTGCTTCAACCACCTAATAGCATTATTTGCCCTAACAGAATGTTTTTTGAGCGAATAGTTAAACAATTCCTCTAACAACGATTCGTTTTGTAAAAATGTGCTTTCTATTGATGGAAGACGTTCCTCTTTATTAAGACCAGAACTTCCTTCATCATACAGATGGAGTTCTTCTGATAGTTCAGAATAAGCAAGACGTAAAGACTCTATAAAAGTTGGTGGATTCGGTTCATTAAAATACTTTATAGCGTCGGCCAAGCAAGATATACCATTCTCGCTACAGAGATAGTACACCTCACCACTGATAAAACCACTATCATATAAGGTATCAATAGTGTAGTCTTTCATTTTGACCTATTCCGCTTGCATCGTATAAAGGTACATATTTTTGTGCAATAATTCGAATAAGGAGTAAGCTCTAAGATTGCACGCTCCTAAAGAATCGCAGTAATAGCCTCTCGCAATACCCAAAACATTTTAAAATAACATTATTTAAACTCCTTTTAAATCGCTAGTATCCACAACCGTAGAGGTCCAAGAAAATAGAACCACACGGTCCAGGGGGCGGACAAATAACAGGATTGTCATTGCTAATTCCAGGATTCGCCAAAAGAAATCCAAAAACAGACAAAAATTCCAGAAACAGACAAAATCACACATTCCTTAAAGGCGAAAAGTTGTGGTATTTCCTGCTTTCTATTATCTTTGTCCTCGACAATGGCAATGGGAAATATGTCAGCGGATTGTTCGCAGAGGAAGATTTCTCCGTTACCCTATGTCCAAAAGGTGCTATCCGAAGATGTATAATGCGTTTGAGTATGGCAGAAATGCTATAACTCGTCGGAATCTCCTTTGAAAGTGAACTTGGAGACGGTTTAGGACGTACAGGTGAGTCAGTTTTTAACTGGAAGACGCCGCCAGGTTGCTTTCTATTATTCAGGTTCGGAAGGGGGAGCAAGGCATTGTCCCCGTAACCCTGAAGATGAACCTGTTGAGTTTTGGGAAGTAGCTGTGTCAATTCCCTTGCCCGATCGGGTTCCAACATTGTCCATACTGCTGTTGGAGGCTCATAAACCAACCAGACTATCTTCAATGCGGAAAGGAATAGATAGTCTGGTTTTTTATTGATATTTAGTGAACAGCACTTGAAACGACTGTGGCTTTGAAAGGAGATTCGTCTCCCGGTACTGCGGTTTCAGGTGCTTTTTCGTTGAGATTAGTATCGTGTCATTATAAAAAACCTATTTCTAACCCATATGCAAGGGCCGGTGGAGAAAGTAGGTCTTCTTTATATGAAGCCAGAAAATTCTCTTTCAAATCTCTCAAAATATCAACAGCTCTTGGCAAATCCGTCTGTTGTGCCCATTTAATAGCGGTCTGCCTGTATTCTTGCAATGTCATCTTACGAGTAAGTTCTTCATCAATCGTAGATAATAACTTGTACTCGCAGTAAAATCTTGGGGAGTGGTTTTCAATAAGGTCTAACATATCCTTCTCTTTTACCTTAAACCTGTCTATTAGTTCCTTGAACTGTTCTAGGCTCATCTGTTCAAAGGCTCTTGAAACTCCGTCAAATTCGTAATAGAGAGACTTTCTGGATATAGCTTCAATTCTCTTTTTATAATCTTCCAACAACATTATTTCGCTTGATTATCAGTTCTTTTACAAGACCATTTCTTCAAATAGGGGTCATAATACATTCTGCGCCAATGCCCCCAGCCAAAAATCAGCCAGTCCACAAGTCGTATGCCGACACGGAATAAACCTATACTCCAAAAGATTGCCGTAAGCACATCCCACTTTTGGGGTGCACTGGTTCCCAAAGACAGGACGAATATAATTGTACCTATCGCAAACGGCCATACATATGTTAGAGCTCCTTTCATTTTGTATTATTTTCCGCTTTTAAAGCTGCTCTTGCGTCTCTCAACAAGTCCGGGTCCTTGTATTTTACCTCTCCATTCGGCAGTTTCTCTCTGTATTTCTCAGGTTTGTCTTTCAAAAGTTCCGCTACTTTTTGTGCCACTTCCGGAGTTAGTTTCATTAGGTATAGAATAGCATCCTCTCCTACTCCGTGTCTAGCACTAAATGGTATTTTCTTTTGTTCGTTCATATACAAATCATAAATCAAACAAGAACGGAGCATAACTAACATTGTAATCATCATCCAACAAAGAAACATTCCTCATTTTAGTTGTATGCCCGGTATGATTCTCAAAACATTCCTCAAAATGAGCTCCTGAATGAATATGACCTGATAATACCATACGAACATCCCTTTCATAAAGTGTGTCTGCAAGAACTTTACTTCCAAAGTTTGACATATAGTTGTATCCTCGTTGGAGAATTGTTCCTTGACTGCCGATTGCTGGTGGGCAATGCGTCAGCAGAACATCACATACTTTTGGAATTCTGGAATATGCAGAATACAGCTCTTCTTCGTTTTTATAAAAAGCCCAACCTTTTAGGTCGGGAACCCAGGGCGTTCCATAGAAACTAATTCCTTCGTAATCAAAACAGTTGTCACAAAGCAATAAAGTTTTACCGCTAATATTGCGAGAAAAGCCTACTGGAGTTTTCTTTCTTACAACAATCTGATCATATAGGTAGAAGTCATGATTGCCCGGAATGACAAGTATTTTCTTGTAAGGGAGGTCTGCCGCCCAAGGGCCAAACACATTGTCAAACCAGTATTCAGACAGATATAAATCTCTTTGAAATTCGAGGGGCACAATATCCCCACATATACAAAGCACATCGGCTTCCGGCAAAGAATAGTCTTTTAGCTTCTCTTTGCCAGGTAAGTTTCCGTGTATGTCTGAAATAGCAACTATTTTCATCTCTGTTTTTCTTTGAGACAAAGGTACAGTTCTCATTTGACAAATTTCGTCAAATATGAAGAAGCTCATTGTAAAGAATCTGGATTTCCTGGTGCAGTTTAATGAAACCTTGGTTCTTTTTGTTGGATATTTCGTTCATATACAACCGTTTGTTAATCTCAAGCATGATTGAATGGTATTCCTTGTTTGGAACCGGGAAGGTTTTGCTGTTTGAAAAAGGTTTATTGATGCCTACGGTATAGCCACTGGATCTGAAATGGTCAAGAATTAAGTCTATAACAGCATCGCTGGGCCTGGTTTCATCCTCATTGAAGCCTATACATATGTCTATGTTGGAATGGCGGGGATTCAAAAGACTGGGCTCTGAGGAAAAACTGTGGCAATCTATCAAAAGTGTGGGGTCTTTCATTTTGAGAATCTTTTTCGCGGAGGAAGAATGATAGTCTATGTACGTGCATAGCGAGTCAAAAGAATTGCCGAAAGACCGGCGGGATACTCCTGTTCCTGACGGGTCTGGAAGATCTCTCCAATAGGATATTCCTAGCCCTGTCTTTTCCAGGGGATCGTTCGGCAGTCTTTCAACATCGCAATAAAGCCGGCAATATGGGAAGACGATACTGTCTATTCTCTCATCTGAGGTGTCTGGGAGAAATAGCGAATCAGTGTGGTAGTCTATGAGCAAACGCTCTTCGCTGCTTAAATCATCTAAACTATACCCGGAATCAGCCGGAAACGTGGAAGAAGAATGAGGAATGTGAAGGATAATTGATTGGTAGTTTGTAGTTTTCATTGTGTTGTTATTTAGTTGTTTACTCGTCCTCGCTTTTTGGGAACAGCTAAAAACAACACTTGCTGTCAGAGAATAAAAAATCCTTACATGCCTGAAGACACATAAGGAAATCCACAATCTCAGAGCGGTATGAATTTTTGGCTATTGCCCACATCTGCTTTCGCTCGCCACCGTGGCTTTAGGAATGCTCTTCCCCAGAGCTCGGTTGGCACGCATTTCTGCGTTCTTGATGCAAATCTCCGAATGCTCAATAATTGAGTTCTTCAATTCTAGTGCAATATTACGGAGATTTTAGAGTTTTTCAAAAAAAGAAGTATCGTGATCCAAGAAATAGGACCACTACATTGTTCTGCTTGTTTTGATTCTTCTCCTTGAGACTCTCCCTACTGTACTAAGAATAGTTGGCTTTTCTGTACAAGTCCAAGATTATACCGGGTAAATTATACCGGATGGTTTGGTTGAGGCTACAAGACGGTCGTAATTTTGTCGTATTGAAAAATTGTTCGCAAAATTTGCGAACAATAATGATTAATTATTAACTTTGTCAATACGTTAGGCGGCAAATGGAGATTAGGTTTGAGAAGGAGTACCTGCGCAAACTGTTTTATGAGGGAGATACTGGTGATAAACATTATCGTTTTCAGCCTGAAATAGTGAAGAGGTATGTTAGGGTAGTGAATATTCTTGATTCTATAGTGAAGACTACTGATCTTTATCGTTATCGTTCACTACGCTACGAAAAACTTGTTGGAGATAAGGCCGGATTTGAGTCTGTGCGAGTGAATAACCAATATCGTTTGGAAATCAAAACATCAGCAAAGGAGAAGATTACTATTTGCCGCATTATCGAATTATCTAACCACTATAGCAAATAAAGCAATGGGAAACTTAGGTTATGGCGTTATTCCAACTCACCCAGGTGAGGTGTTAAAGGATGAAATAGAAGAGCGTGGAATCAGCCAGCGACGATTGGCTAAAAATATGGGGCTCGCTTATTCTGTTGTAAACGAAATACTCAACGGAAAACGTCCGCTGACAGCCAAGACAGCTTTGATGTTTGAGGCAGCGCTTGATGTTCCGGCAGAGTCTTTGATGTATCTACAAACTAAGTATAACATTCAAACGGCCAGGAAGGATTCATCGTTGAAACAAGCGCTAAAAGAGATTCGCAAGTTTGCGGCGGTTCTATGAATTGGATTTAGTGTTTGTCCGGGGGCGGACAAATAACAAGATTGTCCTAAACGATTCCAGGAATGTCAGTACGAATTCCAGAATTCGCCAAAAAAAATCCAGAAACCGCCTATATTTTTGGCGATTCCTGGAATTGTATCAAAATTAAAGTAAACTCTTTAACGCTTATTAACAAGCCAGGTTCCCTTTGCTTCATCGTAGACCAGTTTCTCAGTATCGGTCTCAGCAAATACGCTTACAGGTTTATCCAAGCTTGTCATGTTGGCAGGGTGTTTTTTGCACCAAACCTTTAACTCGGCACAGCAATCAAAATCATCGTATTGCTCTGCTTCGTTGAAGAGATTTGCAACTTCAGAGAGAGTCTTGGCTTTTGAGAGGCTAGTTCTCCAAGCTTCCGGAATAAGGTTTTCTTGATTCTTTATCATGATAGTAACGTGTTTGTACAGAGAGTATTACCAGGTGGGTGTTTGACTAGTTTTATTGGGGTTTGGTTTATTTTCCCGTTAAGCAAAGATAGTATTTTTGGGTTCCAAATAATGCCTGATGCCAAAATCGTGCAAAAAAATGTACGATTTCATAGAAAAGATCGCTGAGAATCTACTCGTTTATGGCTTCCAGGTAGAAGGAGAAAGGGCGGAAGCCGTCGTTGCAGCTGATCATGGCGCTCATGGGGTTTTTCATCCAGCCGTCAAAGAAGTTGCCCTGGCCGTTGGCAAGGGATTTAACAAAGGGTTTCATGGAGTCCCAGGCGGAAGGGCATAATCCATCAGGTCGCTGAGCATTTTCGGAGATCCATTGCTGGCCTTGCCGAATATCGCAGGCATGCTGGATGGGGTTCTCATATTTTGCCATCAGGTCCGGATAGGTTGTCTGGCGGATGGCTGTAATTCTAACCTTATTCATCTTGTTCATGATGTAAAGATACAGAAATAGACCTGGATTTGTCCTAAACGATTCTGAGTTTGTTTTGAGTTGATCGGGATATTAAAAAATACGGCTCAATTCCCTGTGGAGTTGAGCCGTAAATATTTAATCAAGCTGTTTATCTGTTAGAAGGCATAAGCCAAACCAACGGTGAAAGCGTTTCTGTGGTTCTTAATTTCTGTATCTGCAGCCTTGAGAACTCCCCAGTCATAACCTGCCCTGAGCTCGAAATGCTTAGCAAACCTTACACCGGCCTTAGCGCCAAGCTGAAGGTCAAAACGCTTGAAAGCACCATCCTCGAAAGGATCGTCAGAACCTCCCACTCCACATACTACGCTAGGACCTGCTCCAACAAAGATGGTAGCAGCGTCTGCTACTTCAAATGAGTAGTTTACGTGAACAGGAACCCTGAAGTAGTATATATCTGTAGACATCTCGTGAGCCTTGAACTTGATGTAATCGAAAAGAACACCCGGTTCGATTGAAAGTCCGATATCGCTGATAGGAGCCTCATAAAGACCGCCAACATAGAAACCGTTGCCGTCATAAGAAGCAGTAAGATGACTTTCGCTGAATGAAATCTTGCTGTGCAGGTAACCTGCGTTAATCTTGAACTGAGCAGAAGCGCTGTAACCGATAAACAGCAGTGCGGCCAAAACTAATAATTTCTTCATAAAACTGATGTTAAACTACTTAAATGCTTTCTTAACAAAATTCCAGATGGCCAGGAGGATTACAGCACCTATAACAGCGCTAACAATCTGTCCATACCACTGAGCCCAGAAAGGACTGGTGGCGCCAAGTTTGCCAAGCAGCCAGCCGCCGACAAAACCGCCGGCAAGACCGATGAGGATGTTCCAGATAAGACCACCTTTGTCTTTGGATACGAAGAAGCCGGAAAGCCAGCCTGCTACTGCTCCGATGAGCAATGTGATAATGATGTTCATGGTACTAGTTTTTAAAACGTGATAAACAAAGATACGGATTATTCTGGTTTGTTCCTATTCAGTAATCACGATTTTGAGAACCAGCGGGCATTCAATGGCAGACATTTCCAAAACAGGATCCTTCTCTGAAGGGAAAGTCTTGACCTCCCTGGAGGCTATATTGTAATGTGTTCCAACAAGAGCTGCCTTAGGAACATAGCTGCGGAGAATGATAACCCTGTTGTTTTCGCTACTGTAGGCCATCAGCACCTTGCTGCCAGGGCCGGTAATGATACCATGTAACATCTTCTTTCTTGGAGTTGCCTCAATCTCGGATTCTTTGTATCCAAGCTTCTCAAGGGCTGAGGTAAGGTCATACTCATAGGTCTTTCTGGTAATGGATCCGTCAGGGTTTTCCTGGATGAAATCAGAAACCTTCAGGTTGAGGGTAACCGTATCCCTATAACGGCTGTACCATACCATCTCTACAGGGAATTCTGAACGGCCACCGTAACGGTCAAATGCGTGAATCTTGCCCTTTACTGTAAGTGTGTTGAACTTGGTGGTGTCCATAAGAGCCTTCCATTCAGGCTTGGTGGTGTCCGGAAGGAACTTTACATAAGCTGAATCGCGATGAGGCTCAAAGATAACTATAGAGTCTGCCTTTGAGTTGCCCTCCCATGCGAATGAAGATATGTATTTGGTAGAGTATGTGCGGGTGTCGTTCTTGTCCTTTTCGTTAACGTACAGGCGACGGTCAAAAGAAACGGCGATAGATCCAAGAGACACCTCCCAAGTGCTAACTGTTTCCTCTGGGTCGGAGCCAGGAACGACTGTTGTCTTGACGTCTCCGTGGGTAACGTTGCCGCGGATGAAGCTCCACTTGGTAAGTCCCTCTTCAGGAGTAGGCATCATCACCAGACTGAAAGGAGTTGAGCTTACGTACTGGATCTTCTCCTCTTTATCCCTGTAGCCGCCTACGAGAGAGAAAATGTCATCCTCGATCATGTTGCGGGTCTCTGTGGTCTTCATCCTTATGAAGTACTGACCCTCCATATCCTCTTTTGCCGCGTTCTGGGTAACTCCCATGGAGTCAACCTTGAAGTTGGTGGACTCGGTAATGTAGGAAGCCATTGTGGCTGGAGTGTAGATGAACCTCTTGGATGACATGTTGTCAAGAACAACCATATCCTGGGTAAAAGGAATTCCGGAAGGGTTTACACGGAAAATCACCGCATAAGGAAGTCCCTTTGTTACGGTATCGTGCTGAGCATAGCTCACAAAACCGAAAACCTGGTCGCTGATCTTCAAGCCAGTTACGGCATCCTTGAGGTCATTGATATCATTTTCAATTTCGGTTGTATCCTTGTCGTAAATTTCTGTTTTATCACATCCTGCCATCACGAATAAAGAGATGGCAAGAAGCAGAAGATACTTTTTCATAGACTCTAAATGTATATCGCTTGTTATTATTCAATTACCGGCACGTTTCGTCCTGCCTTCTTGAAAAGATCCTTGTAGAAGCCGTTTTCTATCACCTTGCGGATGCAGGTATTGGTTGCCTTGTAACCATTGAACATGGTAGCGTCGGCTTTGATCTTATCTCCTTTCCAGAGAACATTTGATTCCTTGTCAAGTACGGAAGGAGTCATCCAGGTACGAGGGCTGTTGAAAACCACCTTCTTCCTGGTCTCTACGCGAAGGATGAAATCTGCCTCTTCTGCAGTCTCCACTGAAGTCCACTGACCGGCATTTGAGAATTCACGAATAACGTCAGCCACTTCGTCTGCAGGAATAGGATACTCATTGTCGTTGACAATTTGCACAAACACTTTGTTGCCGGCGGCAACAGCTTCGGAAAGGGAAGTCTGGGCAAAAGCGGTGGTTCCAGCGAAACCAAGCACTGCCATTAATGAAAGTACGAATTTTCTCATTTTATTTGTAAGATTTGTTCAGTTTCGGCAACAAAACTAAAAAAAATATCGCTTTCCGTCAAAAAAATGCTCTTTGTTAAATGCAGAAAATCATTAAATTTGTTCTGTTTTGACAGTATTATCGCGATTAAAACCATTCGACATGAAGATAAGGACTTTGAGAAAAACTTTTGCTGTGGCTTTTGCCTCAGCGATGATGTTGTTTGTTTGCTGCGGGAGCGCATTTGCCCAGAATGAGGATAGCCTCAGATATCTGGCAGGGCCGAGATTCGCCTCTTCCAATGTGGACTCCCTGGTGCTGGACGACTTTGCCTGGTGCAACAGGTATGTGATGCCCGACCAGCAGTGGGCAAGATTTACGGACATAGAGAGAATTCCTGTGGCAAAGCAGCTGCAGGGCCATCTGAAGGCTAAATACAAGATGTTCATCACCCAGCCGATAGACCACAAGCATCCCGAGAAGGGACTGTTCAAGCAGAGGGTGATAGTGGGCTTTGCAAACTTCAAGGCCCCTACCGTGATCATC
>JAEEGG010016884.1_pt1 | contig 15096 bp, 15 predicted proteins | sample 9134161 | NCBI WGS metagenome assembly JAEEGG01 (sample SAMN16246543, study PRJNA631951) | gut metagenome | biome: gut microbiome; feature: rumen; material: CR-attached | host: Bos | place: Iran: Karaj | collected 2018-10
CTGATAGCGCTTGTCCAGCTCCGCGCACATGGCCTTCATGGTGATGCGCTCGAAGCCCTCCGGGATCTCCGGGTCGATCTCCCTGGGCATGAGGGGGATGGAGCTGATGTGCTGGATGGCCACCGCCACCGGGCTCTCCCCCTCAAAGGGCAGGCGGCCCGTGAGCATTTCATACATCACGACGCCCAGGGAATAGATATCCGTCCTGGCGTCCGTATGGCTGCCCTTGGCCTGCTCCGGGGAGATATAGTGCACGCTGCCCAGGGTCTCCTGGGTCAGGGTGTTCTGGGTGGAGCTGAGCCTGGCAATGCCGAAGTCAGCCACCTTTACGCTGCCGTCCTGCAGGATCATGATGTTGTGGGGCTTGATGTCCCGGTGGACGATGCCCCTGCCGTGGGCGTGGATGAGCGCCTTGGTGATCTGCATGGAGAAGTGCAGCGCTTCCTTCCAGGAGAGCTTGCCCCGCTTCTGCATATACTGCTTCAGCGTGATCCCCTCGATCAGCTCCATGACGATATAGTTCACGTCCTGGGTCCGGCTCACGTCGTACACGGTGACGATGTTGGGGTGGCTGAGCATGGCTACCGCCTGGGCCTCCGTATGGAAGCGGCGGCGGAAATCCTCGTCCACGGCATAGTCGTCCTTCAGGATCTTGACCGCCACGAAGCGGTTGAGCCGGTGGCACAGGGCCTTATACACCACAGCCATGCCGCCCACGCCGATCTTTTCCAGGATCTCGTACCGGTTGTCCAGCAGCTTGCCGATATACTTATCCATATTGTCCATTCTTCTGTCCGTCCTTTATCCGGGAAGCTCGTCTGTCCGGGGAACCGGATCCCCTGTCAGCAGGATCAGCGTCACGTTGTCCGGCGCGCCCCGCTCCAGAGCGATGTTCATCATCCGCTGGGCGGCGGTGGAGATATCCCCGCCGTATGCCGCCTCAAACAGCAGCTCCTGGGGATCCACGATGCCGCTGAGTCCGTCCGTGCACAGGAGCAGCACGTCCTCCGGCTCCAGGATGAGGTGGAAGCGGTCCGCTTCCACGGTCTCGTCCGTACCCAGGGCCCGGGTGATGTAGTTCCGCTGGGGATGCAGCCAGGCGTCCGCCCGGTCGATCTCCCCCCGGTCCACCAGGTCCTGCACCAGGGAATGATCCTTGGTGATCTGCCGGATGAGCTTGTCCCGGATGAGATAGCAGCGGCTGTCCCCGATGTTGACCACCAGGGTCTTTCTGCCGTCCGTCACGGCGGCCACCAGGGTGGTGCCCATGCCGGAATACTCCTCCGCGCTCACGGAGCGCTCATAGATGGCCTTGTTCGCGGCGGCCACGGCGCCCGGCACGGCGTTTTCCGCGTCGTCCACGGTGCGGAGCTCCCCGCAGAGGGTATCGGTGAACAGGTCCACCCCCAGCCCGCTGGCCACGTTGCCCGCCCTGGCGCCGCCCATCCCGTCGCACACCACGGCGGTGAGGATCTCCGTCCCCCCTTCGCCCGCAACGGTGCGGACGTGCCAGGCATCCTGGTTTTCCGGACGGACACAGCCGGTATCCGTCAGTGCCCAATAGCGCATCATGCCTTCGCCTCTTTTCTTCTGAGCTGGCCGCAGGCGGCGTCGATATCCGCCCCAAGGCGGCGGCGCACGGTGGCGTTGCAGCCCAGCTCCCGCAGCCTTGCGGCAAAGCCCTGGGCATTCCCCGGCTCCAGCGCGCTGCCGGGCACACGGTTCAGGGGAATGATATTCACATGACCGTGCACGTCCCGCATGCGCTCCGCCAGGAGCTTTGCCTGCTGGGGGGAATCGTTCACGCCCCGGATGGGGGCGTATTCAAAGCTCACCCGCCGTCCGGTCCTGCGCCAGTATGCCAGACAGGCCTCCATGAGGGAAGCCATGTCATAGCGCCGGGCTATGGGCATGAGCTTCCGTCTTGTCTCATCATCCGGCGCGTGGAGGGAAACGGAAAGGGTGATCTGCAGATCCTCCTCCGCCAGACGCCCGATCTGGGGCACCAGGCCGCAGGTGGAGAGGGAGATATGGCGCATGCCCACGTTCAGCCCCTCCGGATCGTTGGCAAGGCGGAGGAACCTGCGCACGTTATCGTAATTCTCCAGAGGCTCGCCGATCCCCATGAGGACGATCCCGGTGATCTTCGCCCCGCTGTCCAGCCCGGAGAAAAGGACCTGATCCGCCATTTCCCCGGCGTTGAGATCCCGCACAAGGCCAAGGCCGGAGGAGGCGCAGAACACGCAGCCCTGGCGGCAGCCCACCTGGGAGGAGATGCACACGGTATTGCCGTAGCTGTACCGCATGACCACGCTCTCCACCGCGTTGCCGTCATGCAGACGCCAGAGGTACTTCACGGTCCCGTCCAGGGCGGATACCTGTCTGCGCTGCACCTCCGGCCTGCACAGGGCATACCGCCCGGCCAGGGTATCCCGCAGGTCCCGGGGAAGATCGCTCATCTCCCCGAAACTGCCCGCGCCCCGGCCCAGCCACCGGTACACCTGCTTCGCCCGGTAGGGCGGCAGGCCCAGGGCGGCGAATTCCTCCGTGAGCTCCGGCAGCAGCAGGGATCTTATTTCTCTCTGATCATCCGGCATAGATAAAAGCCATCCGTTCCGTATTCATAGGGCCAGAGGGTCCTCTCCCCCTCCGGCTGCGTCCCCAGGGGCGCGGGCAGCAGCAGGGGCGCTCTGGCATAATCCGGCCGCTCCCGCAGAAAGGCCGCGGTGACCGCCTCATTCTCCTCCTCCAGCAGCGTGCAGGTGGAGTAAACGAGCTGTCCGCCGGGCTTTACGCAGTCCGCCAGACTGCGCAGGATATCCAGCTGGATCCCGGGAAGGGAAGCCAGTTCTCCCGGGTCCTTCCGGCGGATCTCCGGCTTTTTGCGGATGACGCCCATGCCGGAGCAGGGCACGTCCGCCAGCGCCAGATCGAAGCCGCCGCGCCATTCCGGCTCCGGCCTCCGGGCGTCCCCCGCCCGGGTGCTGATGCACCGGATGCCCAGCCGCTCCGCGCCGGAGCGGAGCCGCTCCAGCTTGGGGGCATGGATATCGCAGGCCAGGATCTCCCCCCGGTCCTCCATCTCCTGGGCAAGGAGGAAGCTCTTGCCGCCGGGCGCCGCGCAGGCGTCCAGCACCCGCATGCCCGGCTTCAGCTCGCAGCACAGCACCGGCAGCGCGGCCGCCGGGTCCTGCACCGTGACGAGGCCGTCTCGAAAGGCCTTCAGCTCCGCCGCGGCTCCCCCCTCCAGGGCCAGGAAGTCCGGCAGCGGCGGCAGGGGCCGGACCCGGCAGCCCTCCGCCAGCAGCGCCCGCTCCGCCTCCTCCGGCGAGGCCTTCAGCCGGTTCACCCGGAGGGTGGTGGGCGGAACGGTATTATCCGCCTCCAGCAGACGCCTGCATGCCTCCTCTCCCAGGCGGCGGAGCCAGCGCTCCGTCAGCCAGAGGGGATGGCTGTACCGGACGGAAAGGCTCTCCGGGTCCCCGCCCCGGGGGAGCTCCGGCAGCGGCGAAGCCGTGAGCCGCCGCAGGATGGCGTTCACCGTCCGGGCAGCGGCGGGATTCGCCAGCTTTTTCGTCAGCTCCACCGCCGTATTCACCGCGGCGGACGCAGGTATCCTGTCCAGAAAGGCAAGCTGATAGACCGCCGTGCGCAGAATCATGCGGACGACGCTCTGGAGGGACGTGCGCACATAGGGGCGCAGGTACCAGTCCAGGGCCGTCTCATTCTGCAGCACGCCGCAGCACAGGCGATAGGCCAGGGCAGACTCCCGCCCGGACAGATCGCTCCGGCGGAACAGGCCGTCCAGGTAGGCGTCGGACCAGGCGGCGCGCTTTTCGCAGGCCAGCAGGGCCTGCACGGCAGCTTCTCTCCCGGTCATGGGAGGCTGTGGCCCCGGAGATAATCCGCGGCGGGCATGCGCTTGCCGCCGGGAGCCTGGATCTCCCCGATCCGCAGGATCCCGCCGCCGCAGGCCACGTCCAGCCCCTGCCTGCCCTGGGCCAGGATGCTGCCGTCCGGCATGCCGGCGCTGCCCTCCACCACCCGGGGGGAAAAGAGCTTGAATACCTTGCCGCCGAATTCCGCCGTGGCGCCGGGCCTGGGGTCCAGGCCGCAGATCCTGTGCGCCGTCTCCTCCGGAGAACGGCTCCAGTCCACGGGGCAGAGGTCCTTGGTGATGGGCGGCGCATAGGTGGCCAGGGCTTCCTCCTGGGGCGTGGAGGAAATGTCCCCCGCCTCCAGACGGTCCAGGGTCTGCAGAAGGAGCCGGGCCCCCAGCTCCCGCAGCCGGGCGTACAGGCTGCCGAAGCTCTCATAGGGCTCCAGGGGCACGGCGGCAGACTGGATGACGCTGCCGGAGTCCATCCCCTCCTCCAGGAACATGGTGCTCACGCCCCCCTCCCGCTCGCCGTTCAGCACGGTCCACTGGATGGGCGCGGCGCCCCGGTACTTGGGCAGCAGGGAGCCGTGCACGTTCACACAGCCCAGGGGCGGGATATCCAGCACCGCCCGGGGCAGGAGCTTGCCGTAGGCCACCACGGCGAAAAGGTCCGCCCCGAAGGACGCGAGCTGCTCCCGGATCTCCGGAGACCTCAGGGTCTCCGGCTGGAGCACGGGCAGGCCGTACCTTTCCGCCTCCTGCTTCACGGGGGAGGACAGGAGCTTCATGCCCCGCTTTGCGGGCCTGTCCGGCTTTGTTACCACCGCCGCGACGGTCCTGCCGGACTCCATGAGCGCCCGGAGGGATTCCTGGGCAAAGTCGGTGGTGCCCATGAACAGGAGCTTCATGCCTTCTCCCCGTTCGTCAGCTCCTCCACTTCCTCCGGGGAGAGGAAGCGGTCCGCGATCTCGTCGAAAAGGACGCCCTCCAGATGGTCCAGCTCATGGCAGCAGGCCCGGGCCAGAAGGCCCTCGGCCTCCAGGGTGACGGGCGCGCCGTACCGGTCCTGGGCCTCCACCTTCACCTTTTCGGGCCGGGTGACGACGCCCCAGATGTTGGGCAGGCTGAGGCAGCCCTCGGGGCCGATCTGCTCTCCCTCCCGCTCCACGATCCTGGGGTTCACCAGCTCATGGTACACGGGCTCCTCGCCGCTGATATCCGCCACGATCACCACCCTGCGCAGGATGCCCACCTGGGGCGCGGCCAGGCCGACGCCGTCCGCCTCCTTGAGGGTCTCCAGCATATCGTTCAGCAGGATGTGCAGCCGGGCGTTGAACTCCGTCACCGGACGGCTCTTCTTTTTCAGGCTGATGTCTCCCTTGCGAATGATCCTTCTCAGTCCCATATCCTCATCCTCCGCCCATGGGCGGTCCTTTCCTAAAGTTCTGTCCGTTTACCCGTCCATGGCGTCCACGTCGCCGTAGAGGGTCAGGTCCCGGTTCCGGGAATCGCCGCCGTACTGCCGCAGCGCCGCCGCCATCAGCGCCCGCACCTGGGGCGTGGGGGCGGCGTTCACCGTGACCCGGTAGCGGTATTGGTTGTTCACCCGCACGATGCCCGCAGGGGCAGGGCCCAGGACCCGCAGCTCCGGCAGGGCCTCCCCCGCCCGTTCCAGGGCGGTCTTGAGCTGGGAAGCGCAGCGGAGCACCCGTTCCTCCTCTCCCCCCACCACGGTGACCGAGTACAGGGACCGGAAGGGCGGGGCCAGGAGCAGGCGGCGGGATTCGATCTCCTCCGCATAAAAGGCGTCGTAATCCTGCCGTGCGGCGCAGAGGATCACGGGGCTCCCGGGGGTATAGGTCTGAATGACGGCCCGGCCGGGCTTCTCTCCCCTGCCGGAGCGGCCCACCACCTGGGTGATGAGGTCGAAGGTCCGTTCCTGGGCCCGGTAATCCCCGGTATACAGGGACTGGTCCGCCAGGATCACCCCCACCAGGGTCACGTTCTCAAAATCCAGGCCCTTGGCCACCATCTGGGTGCCCAGGAGCACCGGCACCCGGTCCTGCCGGAATTCGCGCAGGATGACCTCATGGCTGCGGGAAGCGGATACCGTGTCCGTATCCATCCGCAGGATGGGCATGCCGGGAAACAGTGCCCGCAGCTCCTCCTCCACCCGCTGGGTGCCGGGGGAGCTGAAGCTCAGGCTTCCGCCGCAGGCGGGACATTTCCGGTCCGCGGGCTGGGAATAGCCGCAGTAATGGCACATCATCCGGTGGTTCGCCGTATGATAGGTGAGCTTCGCGCTGCACCGGGGACAGGTGTATACATAGCCGCAGGCGGGACAGGTCACCATGCTGTTTGCCCCGCGCCGGTTCAGGAACAGGATGCTCTGCTCCCCCCGGTCCAGGTTCGCCTGCAGCTCCTGCCGGAGAAGGGCGCTGACGGAGCTGCCGTTGCCCCGGCGCAGCTCCTCCTTCAGGTCCACGATGCGCACCTCGGGCAGGGCATGCTCGTTGAACCGCCGGTCCATGCGCACCAGCGCATACCTGCCGCAGCGGGCCTCATACATGCTCTCCACGGAGGGGGTGGCGGAGCCCAGCAGCAGCAGGGCGTCCGACTTGGCGCAGCGGTACTTTGCCACGTCCCTGGCATGGTAACGGGGCGCGTTCTGGGATTTATAGCTGTTTTCCTGCTCCTCGTCCACCACCAGCAGCCCCAGGCGGCGCAGCGGGGCAAAGACGGCGCTGCGGGTGCCCACCACCACGTCCACCTGCTGTCTGCGGATGCGCTTCCATTCGTCATAGCGCTGGGCCACGGTGAGGGAGCTGTGGAGCACCGCCACCCGATCCCCGAAATGCCGGATGAAGGTGCTCATCAGCTGGGGGGTCAGGGCGATCTCCGGCACCAGCACCAGGGCCTGGCGGCCCATGGCGATGGTCTCCCGGATCAGGCGGATATACACGGCGGTCTTTCCGCTGCCGGTCACGCCGTACAGCAGGGCCGCAGCCGCGCCGCCGCTGCGGAGCATGGGCAGCAGCTCGCTGCAGGCCCGCTCCTGCCAGGGGTTCAGCTCGTCCATGGACGCCCGCTCATCCGGCAGGACCTCCGGTCTGCGGAATTCCTCCCGGGGCTGCAGCTCCACCAGCCCGGCCCGTTCCAGGGCCTTCAGGCTCGTCATGGAGGCGCCGGTGAAATAGCAGAGCTCCTTGGCGGAGCACTCCCCCATGCCGCTGAGCAGACGCAGGAGCTCCGCCTGCTGGGGCGCCGCTCTGCGCTTGCGCTCGGCAAACTGCACGGCCTCCTCCGCGCTGACCAGGAGCACGGCTGTGGAGGATACCTTGTCGGAGGCGCGCTGCTTCCGCTCCAGGACCCGGCTCAGGATCCCCGCCGATTCCAGGCGGTCCGCGGCGGCGGAGGCCCCGGAGCCCAGAGCGGAGCGCACATCCTGCCAGGGGGCGCTGCCGCCCCGGTCATACAGCAGGTCCAGGAGCTCCCGGCACGCTTCCTCCTCCCCGGCGGCGGCGTAGTTCGCCTCCCGGTCGCCGGGCTTCAGCAGGGTGCAGACCGCCTCCCCCGCCAGCCAGACTCCCGCGGGGAGCATGGCCTTCACCGCCTCATAATAGGTGCAGAAGAACCTGGCCTTCACCCATCTGGCCAGGGCCAGCTCCTCAGGGCTCAGGATCGGCTCCCGGTCCAGCCAGGCGTCCAGGGGCTTCAGCCGGGGGTAGCTGCTCTCCTCCTCCAGGGCGAACACCATGCCCTCCCGCCTGCGGTTGCCCCGGGCGAAGGGGACGGAGACCCGCTTGCCCGCCGCCGCCTCCGCCTCCAGGCCGGGGGGGATCAGGTAGGCATACAGCTTATCCATGGGGAAGCCGGCATCCTGAACGGCCACCCGGGCGATCATTTACTCCTCCGTCTTTCCCGGTTCCCGGGGCACGGCCACGTAATCGCCCTCGGCCAGCTCTTCGATGGCCATGCTGACGGGCTTCTTCTCCAGCTTCATGTGCTCCTCGCTGGCATATTCCGCAATATCCCGGGAACGCTTGGCGATCACGTTCACCAGCATATACCGGCTTTTCACCCTGCTCAGCAGGGTGGACATGGAAGGATACAGCATCATAACGGTTTATTCTCCCTTCAGTCTCAGCAGGGGCGTCTTGTCCTTGCAGCGCTCGGCTGTCATGATGGCCGCAGCCTCCGCCGCGGCGCGCTCCCGCACGTCATTGATGATGAGATAGGTATACCACCCGGCGTTTTCGCACTCCGCCCGGCCCTTGCGCAGGCGTTTCCGGATATCCTCCTCCGTGTTGGTGCCCCGGGCGCGGAGCCTTTCCTCCAGCACCTGGAAGGTGGGGGTGCAGACGAAAACCGTCACGGCGTCCGGATACTTCGCCAGGACCTGCTTCGCGCCCTGGGTCTCGATATCCAGGAACACGTCCCGGCCCTCCGCCAGCTTTTCCAGTACCGGGGCCGCCGGGGTCCCGTAGTAATTATCCACATACTCCGCCCATTCCAGCAGGCCGTCCTGCCGGATGAGCTCCTCGAACCGCTCCCGGGTGACGAAGTGGTAGTCCACCCCATCCTGCTCCCCGGTCCGGATCTTCCGGGTGGTGGCGGAAACGGAGAAGAACGCCCCGGGGGACTGGGCCATGAGCGCCCGGATGATGGTGCTCTTGCCGGAGCCGGAGGGTCCCGAAATAATGACCAGTCTGCCCTTGCTCATGCTTCCTCGCCCCTTTCCGAAGGATCCGCGGAGGAATCCGCGGCGCCGATGACCCGGTTGGAGATGGTCTCCGTCTGGATGGCGGAGAGGATGATATGCCCGCTGTCCATGATGATCACCGCCCGGGTGCGTCTGCCGTAGGTGGCGTCGATCAGGCTGCCGCTGTCCCTGGCGTCCTGGACGATCCGCTTGATGGGGGCGGACTCCGGGCTGACGATGGCGATGACCCGGCCGGCGGAGACCATATTGCCGTAGCCGATATTGATGAGCTTCATGCCGCATCCGCTCCCTATTCGATATTCTGGGCCTGCTCCCGGATCTTTTCGATGATGGACTTCATCTCCACCACCATCCGGGTGATATCCAGATCGGCGCACTTGGAACCGATGGTGTTCACCTCCCGGTTCAGCTCCTGGATGAGGAAGTCCAGCTTCCGGCCCACGGCGCCGCCGGCGGCGAGCATATCCCGGAACTGGCGGATATGGCTGTCCAGCCGCACCAGCTCCTCATCCACGGCGACCTTGTCGGCGTACAGGGCCGCCTCCGTGAGGATGCGGCTTTCATCGATCCCGGCTGCGGAAAGCACCTCCTGCATTTTAGACAGGAGACGCTCCCGGTATTCCTTCACCGCCTCCGGCGACCGGGCCGCCACCTTCTGCCGGTAGGTCTCCAGCTCGTCAAGCTTCCCCAGCAGGTCCTCCGCCAGGCGCTGTCCCTCCCGCTCCCGCATGGCGCAGAAGGCGTCCAGGGCCCCGGTCATCACCCGGCTCAGGTCCGCCAGGAGCAGATCCTGGTCCAGCTCCTTCTTTTCCAGCACGAAGATATCCGGAATGCGGCTGTAGGCCGCGGTGCCCATGTCGTTGGGGATGAGGTACTTTTTCCCCATATCGTCCACGGCCTGCTTGTAGGCCCGGAGCAGCGGTTCGTTCACGGTCACCGTCACGTCGTCCTCCTGGGAGCTGTCCACGGTGATGTAAACGTCCACCTTGCCCCGGCCCACCCGGGCCTGCACCAGGTTCTTTATCGTCTCCTCCGCAAAGGAGCAGCTGCGGGGCAGGCGCACGGAGCAGTCCAGAAAGCGGTTGTTCACGCTTTTCAGCTCCGCATGCAGGCTCGTCTTTCCCGAGAGCCCGTCTGCGCTGCCGTAACCCGTCATACTGAGTATCATGCCCATACCTTCCTGTTCTATCGTTCTGCCGTCTCCGGAGCCAGGCCGATGATGTCGTATTCCATGGGCAGGCGTCTGTGGCCCGCCCGTCCCAGCACCGCCGCCAGCGCCGCGCCCAGGCACAGGGCCAGCACGGCGGAGAGGGCGCAGAGCTTTTCGCCGCCCCCCAGCAGGGCGCAGCCCAGGGCCGCCAGGAGCATCAGGCCCAGGGGCAGGCAGTAGACCAGGGCCGCCGCGCCGATGACCCGCTTCGTCCCCGTGGACAGGGTCACCTCATCCCCCTGCCGGGCATCCGCCCGGTTCCTGGCCCGGATCACGATCTCCCTGGCGGAGGCGCAGCCGCCGCAGTCCTCGCAGCTGTGGCCGCAGGCGGTGCGCATGCGCACAAGCACGCTGGCGGAGCCGTCCGGGAATACCTCCCGCACCACGCCGGTCTGGGTCATGGCGTCTCCTCCTCTTCTTTCTGCGGCGGAGTCTCCTCTCCGCCGGTCTCCTCCTCAGGAGGCTCAGTGGGCGGTTCGGAGGGGGTCACTTCGCTTTCCGGCTCCAGGGAGACCACGACCCGGTAGTTCCCGTCCACCACGCCGGCTTCACTGTACCCGCTGATGTACACGGTGGTGGGTACGCTGTACCTGCCCACGGCGTTGCCGAATTCGCTGAGGTCACCCACCACGTGGACGTTGGACCCCTCCACCAGGGACACGATCTCCGCGGGACCGCGGATGGCGATCTCCTTATACTGGGTGATGGGGGTGGCCACGTATCCCGGGGACACGTTGATGAAGCTGATGTCCGTGGTGATGATATGCTTGGTGACAAGCCCCCGCAGGGTCACCTTTACGGTGGCCTCCTTCTCCCCGGACAGGTTCTCCGCCCCGTTGGGCAGGGGGATGGGGTAGGTATCCGTCAGGGACTGTTCAAAGCTGGCCAGATCGATGGTGCCCAGGTTTATCTTGTTCACGCCCTGGAGCAGCTCCGCGCCGCCGGAGAGGGTGAGGACCCTGGGGGTGATCTCCACCACCGCATTCGTCTCCCTGGCGCCGCCGCCCTCGATCAGGTCCACGGTGAGGACGACGTCCTTCACCATGACGATGGGGATGGTATACCGCACCTCGGAAACATCCACGCTCAGCTCCTGCAGGTCCACGGCCTTGTTCTCATAATCCAGCAGGGTATAGCCCACGGCGCCGGTGACGGTGCGGGCCAGGTTCTCCCTGTCCAGCACCACGTAGGCGCAGGAAATATGGGATACGACCTCCTCCGGTCCGGAGACCTGGATGGTGGCGGGCTCGTACACGATGGGCTCCAGCATGTATCCCTCTTCCACGCTGCCCTCAAAGTCCCCCCGCACCTCCACGGGCTTGGTGAGGAGCTTGTCGATATTCACGGTGACGAATTCCGGGGAACGCTTCACGATGAGGATGGATTCCTCCTTCACGTTCTCCGGGAAAGTCACGGTATAGACCTTTTCATACACGCCGGTGCTGCGGATATCCGTGAGGTCCACGCTCACCCGCACGTCCTCCTTGTTGATGGAGGAGACGATGCTCCTCTTCCCCAGAACGGTCACGCTGACGCTCTGCTGGTCCTGCTTGGTCACCAGCAGCTTCCGGTCCTGGAGGATATCGTCCCCGCCGGTATAGTCGATCTCCAGATCCGTGAGCTCGATCTCCATGTCCGTATTGGCATAGGACGTCACGTACATCCACAGGACGATGGAGATGACGCAGGCGAGGACGATATACAGGATGCGGCTATTTGTGATCCGTTTGATCGTTTTCATCCACGTCCTCCTTCACGGGGGCCAGCTTTCCGCGGATCGCGCTGATCGCGCTCTGCAGCGTGCCCCGGAACCCGTCCTCCCGTCCCTCGCCCGGGCCGGAGCGCATCAGGGTCTGGTTCAGCCGGCTTTTCAGTTCGCCCAGGGTGATGTCCGAATAGATCTCCCCGTTCACCGCAATGCTGATCTCTCCCGTCTGCTCGCTGACGACGACCACCACCGCGTCCGAATGCTCGCTCATGCCCAGGGCGGCCCGATGGCGCATGCCGTACCGCTGGGGCAGGTCCTGGCGCTTGCTGGAGGGCAGGCGGCAGCGGGCGGCATAGATCCGTTCATTCCGGATGATCACCGCACCGTCGTGCAGGACCGTGTTTTTATCGAAGATATGCTGCAGCAGGATCGACCGGGTCTCCACGTCGATGAGCACGCCGGTCTGGATCTCCTCGTTCAGGTCGTTGTCCCGCTCGAACACCACCAGAGCGCCGGTCTTGGTCTTGGCCAGGGGATCGCAGGCCTTGACCACCTCGTCGATGCAGCTGCCCAGCTCCGCGCTGCGCTCCGCGCCGGAGATGAAGCGGGTGACCGCCCCCACCTTCTCCAGCATGGCCCGGACCTCAGGCTGGAAGACGATCAGCACGATGAGAACGCCCAGCTCCAGCGCCTTGCCGAAGACAAAGTTGAACATATGCAGGTCCAGCTGATCCGCCGCCACCATGGCCAGGACCAGCAGCAGCAGACCGCGCAGCGCCCTGCCGGAGCCGGTCCTGGAGAGGAACCAGAGGATCTTATACAGGAGGAAGGCCATGATCGCCATATCGATCACGTCGTTGATCCGTATGGTCCTGACCAGACTGATCACCATGTCCCAAAAGGCCAATCCGATGCCCTCCTTCTGTCTGTCTCTTTCGCCTTGTGCCTGCATCAGGCGCAGGGAAGCTATTATGGTACCCTTTATTATATCTTATCCTGTCAAGCTTGACAAGCGCATTTGTCCCTTTGTGGGATTTCTTTTCTCAGATAGACGCCAGCGCCTCCCCCAGCCGCCGGATCTGGCTCTCCCGGTTGAACACGCTGACGCTGAGGCGGACCGTTCCGGTATCCAGCGTGCCGGCGCTGCGGTGGGCCAGGGGCGCGCAGTGGAGGCCCGCCCGGAGGGCAAAGCCCCGCTGCGCCAGGGCCTCCGCCGTTTCGGCGCAGTCCCTGCCCTCCAGGCGGAAGGACAGGACCCCGGTCTGGTTTTCCGGGTCCTCCGCCCTGAACAGCTCCAGGCCGGGGATATCCTCCAGCAGGGCGGCAGCCAGGCGGACCAGCTCCCGCTCCCGGCGCAGGATGCGCTCCGGTCCCAGCTCCTCCACAAAGGCGAGCCCGGCCCGCAGCCCGGCAATGCCGGGCATGTTGTGGGTCCCGGCCTCAAGCCGCTCCGGCAGGAAGTCCGGCATGTCCGTATCCCGGGAGCTGACGCCGGTGCCGCCCTCCAGCAGGGTGCGGATCTGCCCGCCGCCGGGCTGCTCCCCGCAGAGCAGCAGGCCCGTCCCCTGGGGGCCGTACAGGCCCTTGTGTCCCGGCATGGCCACGAAGGCCGCCTGCCATTTCCGCAGCCGCACGGGCAGGCAGCCCGCGCTCTGGGAGGCGTCCACCACCAGGGGCACGCCGTACTGGCGGCAGAGGGACGCGATCTCCTCCACCGGCTGGACGCAGCCGAACACGTTGGATACGTGGTCCGTCACCGCCAGCTGCACGCCCCTTCCCAGCTGGCGGGAAAAGGCCTCCAGCATCCGTTCCGGCAGGAAGGGCGGGGCCTCCGCCGTGAGGATCCTGGCGCCAAGGGCGTGGAGGGGCCGGACCACGGCGTTGTGGGCATAGCCGGAGATGAGGGCCGTGCCGCCGGGGCGCAGCAGGCTTTTCACCGCAATATTCAGGGCGTGGGTGGCGTTCATGGTGAACACCACCCGTTCCGGCCCCTCCGCGTCAAACAGGGCGGCAGCCGCCTCCCGGCAGCGGTACGCCTCCTCCGCGGCTTCCATGGCCGCCGGGTATCCTCCCCGCCCCGGGCTGGCCAGGTCCCGGAGGGCCCGGCCCACCGCCCGATATACCCGGGCGGGCTTCTGCAGTGTCGTGGCGGCGCTGTCCAGATAGATCACAGCTTCCGCTCCCGGAGGACGCCGTCCTCCCCTTCCAGGTACAGGCTCTCCGGCCTCAGACCCGCCTCCCGGAGCAGGGCCGGGGCCCGCCCCGCCTCCGCGGCGGGTATGCGGACGCACCAGGCGCAGCCGGAGCCGGTCCAGGGCGCCCGGGCGGCCCGGGCCCGGACGCCCCGGCTGTCCAGCACGCCGGCGGCACGCTGGGCATAGGTCAGGGAGCGCATTCCGATATACGCATGAAGCAAAGGGTATTCCCCCAATAACCATGAGATCGGCAGGGCCGCGAAAAAGCCGGAGCGGGAGGCGGCCAACGCCGCCTTCCGCTCCGGACAAGCCGTTATTCTCCCGGCGCCTTGCCGGTCCATACTATGCTCCGGCGCCCTCCGCCGTTCTCCCCGGTCAGCTCACCGTGGGACGGGGCTGGCTTCCCCGGTCCTCCCGCTCCGGCATGGGGGCGGGCACGGCCTCCCGGGGCTTTTCCTCCGGCTTCCAGGGCTGGACGCCGGTGAAATCCAGGGCGATATGCAGCACATCGTCGATGTGCTTTGCGGTGATGAACTGCAGAGCGCCCCGCACGTCCGGGTCGATCTCCATCAGGTCCGGCTCGTTCTCCGCCGGGATCAGCACGGTATGCACCCCGGCCCGGAGGGCGGCCATGGTCTTTTCCTTCAGTCCGCCGATGGCCAGGATCCTGCCCCGGAGGGGGATCTCCCCGGTCATGGCCAGGTCGCCGCGCACCGGCGCGCCGGTGAGGGCGGAGATGACCGCCAGGGTCATGGTGATGCCCGCGCTGGGCCCGTCCTTGGGCACGCCGCCCTCGGGGAAGTGGATGTGGATATCCTTCTTCCGGTAGAATTCCGGATCGATGCCCAGGATGGCGGCCCGGCTGCGGATATAGCTGAGGCCCGCCTGGGCGGACTCCTGCATCACCTTGCCCAGGTTGCCCGTGAGCTCCAGACGCCCGGTGCCGTCCATGACGTTCACCTCCACGTCCAGGGTCACGCCGCCCACGCTGGTCCAGGCGAGGCCCCGGGCCAGGCCGACGGCGGCCTCCTGACGGCGCTCCTCCGGCTTGTACCGGCGCACGCCCAGGTATTTTTCCAGCTCCGCGGCCTTGACGGAGACGCTGCGCACGTCCCCTTCCACCAGGCGCATGGCGGCCTTGCGGCACACCGCCGCCAGCTCCCGCTCCAGCATGCGCACGCCGGATTCCTCCGTCCAGCCGGAGATGATCTCCCGTATGGCCGTGTCCCCGATGCGGAGCTGCCGGGCCTTCAGGCCGTGCCGCTTCCGCTGCTTGGGCAGCAGGTGGTCCTTGGCGATATGCAGCTTTTCCTCATCCGTATAGCTGCTCAGCTCGATGACCTCCATCCGGTCCAGCAGCGGCCGGGGAATGGTGGAGGT
>JAEEGG010016885.1_pt1 | contig 15094 bp, 18 predicted proteins | sample 9134161 | NCBI WGS metagenome assembly JAEEGG01 (sample SAMN16246543, study PRJNA631951) | gut metagenome | biome: gut microbiome; feature: rumen; material: CR-attached | host: Bos | place: Iran: Karaj | collected 2018-10
AGGCTATGCCTACCTTATTGTTCGTGTGCAAGGCATTGGTGAACTTACGGTTGTTCTCTGCCTCGTTATAACTCGTGCTGAGTTTACTGATATTTTTGAACATAGTCCGTCCGTTCTCCCCAAGATTTGAGAGGGCGAATGCTCCCTTCGTCCAGTCATCGAAGGATTCGAACAAATTGATGCCTCGGTTTACAACTTCGTTTACCAAGGCCTGATAATCGTATCTATCCATTTTGATTTTTCTTTTTGCTTTCGTAACTTTGAATGAGCTTGGTAACACTCGACTTGTCTTTGTAGCCGAGTTTCTGGGCTATCTGCTCATAAGTCAGACCGTCTTCCTTTAACTGAATAGCCAGTTGATATTTAGCTTCCTTGCTCGTATCTACGGGAACCAAATTCTCAAACGGGACACGTTCACCTGTTTCTTTGAAGGTGAGATGCTCGGAAAAGCGAAGTTTAATAGACTCCGACTTGTATTCAGCAGACAGATAGTTGCCCTTCACACAACACAGGTGTTTACAGCTTATGTCGGCAATATCACTACGCAGTTCCAATACCAGGCGCATCTTTGCTTCGAAAGCCTGACTACCTAAGAGGTTATGCTTCGACGGCATGAACATTTCGGTCCGCTTGCCGCAGTGATGCAAAAAAATGACCAGACATTTGTACTTGTTGGCAAGCTGAGAATACTGCATCAGGAACTGGCGTACTTGATTGCCCTCGTTCAAGCTACCTGTATAGAGATCGGAGAAGCAATCTACAACGACCAGATCTGCAGGATGACTGGCCAGACGCTTGTCAAGTTCTAATGCCACGTTCTCACTATCGAAGAGGAAGCGTAGGCCTCTCAAAGATATAGGACTTAACTTCATGTCTGCATTCTGTCTTGCTATCAGGTAGGCATTGGCCGTTTCATCATCCTCAGTAGAAACATAGATAGCACTACGATGTTCCACGTTCAGTTTCATTCCGAGGAAAGTCTTTAATCCAGCAGAGACTGACATTGACAATTGACGGAGAAATGCCGACTTTCCAGTATCTGAGCTGCCTGCCAAACAGACAAGTCCTGACTTCGGCAACAGTGGTTCCAACAGCGTCGGAATCTCATTGATGTTTTGGTTCAGTAGCATCTCTCCGGTGATTTCATCAGGAAACAACACATTATTCATCATATATTACTTCCTGTATCGGTTATACTTCGCCAACTTGCCCGACTTGATAAGCAGATTGACATCTTGTTTTGAATAGAGATTCTTGCGCCCAACCTTCTGACTTTTTAGAATGCCAGACTTTTCAATGCGCCATAGAGTAGGATACGCGATATGTAACAGGTCACATATCTCGTCACGATCATAGAAACCTTCATCTTCAGGCTTCTCCACAAGGTTGCCAATGTTCTTCTCATCGAGGCATCGGCTAACAGTTCTATAGAGAATATCCTCGAACTGTTCTTCGTTTAATACAACAATATTTTCCATAATTCTGAAATAAATTAATTCGAAACTATGGGGCAAATAGAAAGCCCCCGAACTGAGTCTTTCTCAATTCGAGGGCAAAATTATGAGTTTATTATCGGGTATGGAATGGGCTTAAGGCCAACTAAATAGGTTACGGCATTTAATTGAATTGATTGAATTAATTGGCCTCTATTGAGGTTTCCTGAACTTATTCTCCGGACTGATTATTCATTTCCTGAAACATCTCGATGTACTCTGATATTTTCTTCCTTCCAGTAGCAAATTCAGGAGACACTTTCCCGTTTTTGTGGAACGAAATGAGACCTCTATAACTATCGTTCATAGCTTCATAGCCAACAATAGTATCACACTTGTCATGTAACATTTTCCAAAACAGTCTTACACCACCATTATCAACACACTTGATTATTTTGCAATGTTCCAATGCTATGGTTAGTGCAGCCAAATCTTCTCCCATAGTACAATGTTCAAGTTGCTGAACGATTTTTTCAACATAAGCATCTACATTATTACGGCTTCCCGTGCTATATTCGATGAATCCTTCTATGGATTTCTCCTTAAGGTCTTCAAATTTCGCCTTTCTACCACGTTTGTTGGTAGACTGTTGAATCTCTTTAGGGGCCTCTGGAATGGTTAATACATGACTATCTAAGCACTGTTTCAGCTCTTCTTTTGACAATAGAAGTTTATCGGAAATGCGTTGTGAACTCCAATAATCCGCCTTCTTCAATTCGGTTATTAGACTATTTCTGATCAATCGGTATTGGAGCTTACGCAAACCTTCTTCATAATCATCCTTATTGGGGTGTCTGGCGGTCTTGTTGATTATACAAGTATGCAAATCGCCTATTACGAGCCAAGTTAAAAGGGCCATTTTCAGTTTTTCTTTTTGCAGCAAACACTTAGCATAAAAGATTTTATCGTAATAGCATAATAGGTTCAACATACCTGACATACCATTAAAGCTACTCTTCTCGTGATATATCATGAAAAGATCTTCACAAGCGCCAAGTTCTACTTGTTCAGGCAGATTGGGGAGTTCAGACATTGCATAATCGTATATATGCATAAAGGCTCCAAGGGTTGCCTTGCGGTTTTTCATTGCATGGAGGCACTCATTATAAAAGTTTGTATGCTCTTCCTTCCAATTCTCAAGTTTTTTCTTGTATTCTTCAATAATCATTTGTTATCCTTTTTACAATCTCTATTCATTTCCTATTAGCTTTTTCGCCACTTTTCAATTCGAACCTCTATTTCTCGTTTGGGAAGTCGTGGGTTGATTCTGAACAGTGCTTCCAGTTTTTGAGCTGCCACTGGTGGCGGAATTAGCGCATGCTCTACGAGCAGGTCGAATACATACAAGATTCCTGATACGGTTATGCCTCGTTCTTCTGCCCGGTTACGCAACTGGCGGTCGCCAGTCAAGATTCTACATCCAGAAATTGACTGGGCATAAAAGATAACGGTGGAATCTGTCAGTGTCAGGTTTCCACCGCACTCTATGTTAAACTGATACAGATTGACAAGACTTGCTGATGAATAGTCTTTCACCACGAGCACACCTCTACTAATAAGGTCTTGTATCACACTTTGCTGTGCGGGTCGTTTGATTTCATCGACAACGAAGTCAACTGTATGCACTTGTACTGGCAACTGGAAAAACGTGTCAAGCAAGTCCACGTCGTACAAGTCCAAGAAGATATTTGTGTCGTTGATTACAATATCCATGCCTCTATACCAACTCTAACTGTTCGCGAACTACATCGATAGATTCGTTCAATAATACCGATGCCTTGGAATAAGTAATCAGCTCCGAGGCTAAAGCCCGATAGACAAGACTTGCAAATCGGGTGGACTTCTCTTCGTGATAGGTACTCTTCTCCACTTGCTCCTTAAAAGCCGGATTCTGGTTCCTGGTGATGCAGAAGTACTTATATCGCGAATCACTGATGATGTCAAGTTGCTTAGCCTTGAACATCTGAGCATCTACGGATATTCCATAGTTAGACTGGATAGCACGAAGTTCGTTCAGAGAAATGTCATGACGAGACACGCCCAACAACTTCTTGAAGACATCTTGGGAAATGAGCATTTCGTTGGCAAACAGATTGCAGAAACGCTCCACTTCCTTCTGTGGAAGTGACTCGTCAAAATCAAGAAGCAGGTGCCCCAATTCATGCATAGCGGTGAAACGCTTGCGTTCAACGGGAAAATTCTTGTTCAGAACGATGATGGGCTTATGTTCCCCAACGATACCACTCAAACCATCGAAGGTGTCAGGCGCATCCATCTCTATCACCTTGATGCAGTGTTCCTCCAGCATCTCGATGACGTATGGAATACCATCCTGTCCCAACTGCCAGGCTGCTCTTACCTCTGCTGCTATCCGATAGACATCAGAAGGAGCAATTACATTGTTATTAGAAATAGGATTGGTGAAATTGGAGTTGATGCCTAATATTTCCTCTATTTCAATGTATCGTTCTATCTTGTCACGTATTCTTTCTTTGATAGAGTTCTCTTCCTTCATGCTCATTTTCGACTTCTTGCGAAACTCAATCCTGTCGAGTGACACGGTGAAGGGGCGTAACAGATAGTCCGGCTTTACATTCAGTGCGTTGGCAAGCGCAATAAGATTGGTGGAGTTTGGCAACATCTTGCCAGATTCGTACTTTGAAATGGTCTGCTTAGACACCAAGTTGTTCATCTTAGTGCAAAGATCATCCATCGACATGCCATTGATGACACGTGCATTCTTTAGTCTTGCGCCGAATATTTCCTTTAATTCCATATCGCTTATGTTTTTGATTTGGCGACAAAATTACTGAAATTTTTCTAAATCGTCAACTAAAACCCCAAAAAACTAATCAAAACAGATTATTTTTAACACAAATCATAGTTTAACATATAAAAATGCCCGCAACTCAACATGTGATCGAGTTACGGGCAGAAATCCTATAAGAACCCAGTAAAGGAGCGTTTCTCATTTCAGAACAGAGCCATTATTCTTTGCTAAAGTTAATGCCTTGTCTGCATCCACAATGATTTTTCTACCAACCTGAGTTATAGCATCATTGATTACTCCACTGTTTTTAATACGGGCTGCGGTAGATTTACTACAACCAAACAACTGGGCAATCCCCATAACGCCATATACAAAATGTTTCTCTTCTTTCTGAGATTCCGAGGGTGGCTGTTTTATTTGCTCAGATAGAACCCCTTTTATAAGATATACCAAATCTTTCCCATCCATTTTACAGACAGGGGTATTGAGCATTTCTATCAGTTTTAAGTCCAATTGTTTTTCTTGCATCAAAGTCCTTGTGATTTTAAAAGTTTTATACATCAGATAGTATTACGTACTCACTTGAGAAATCTAACTCCATTAAACAATTGATGAGAGAAGAACAAAACCGCACAAGAAGTCCGTAATCACCCCACCTTTCCCCTGTCTTTGGATTTGGTTCAGGCTCATAAGGAAGAAGTTCTTCTTTATGGTTTTTCAGGTATAACAACCCTTCAAAAACTCCACGCAAATAATCGGATGATGCCAATTCAAAACCATGTTCTTTGGGCCTCCATAGATAATCGTACAAAGTCAGCTTTCCAATTGGCACATGATCTGCCATTTCTGTCATGTTGTGGGTGATATTCTCATGCCATACATCATCAGTCTCATAATCGAATTCCTTAATGTGACTGAGGTCTGCATCAGGGAAATACTTTCTAACCTCTGCCAACGATTCCAGTTCGCGGTTCCTTCCATTCTCTCTCACGTAAACACCTGTTCCATGCTTTAGAATTGGTGTCTTTGATTTAATGTGCAAATCTAAACTCATAACAATACATTTTTGTGAATGATTAATAACTTCTCATCCTTGTAGTATGCAAAAACAAGAATTGTTACTTCCTTAAATCATAAAAAATGCAAAAACGCATATTCGGGAACGTAACATTTGCCTTTTCTGCCTACATAATAGATGAAGTTAAACAAGTAACAAATAATGAAAAAGAAAAGAAGAAATCCGATTCATGCTTATAAGCACCTGCTTGCTAAAGATTACGACTGGGACTACAGCTATCTTATTGCCTTAGAGAAAAAGAAACTCCAACGAATGCGTGATTGCATCAAACAAGAGCATCACTTGGCAAATAACGAATTTGTAGTTCGGGACATAGGCATCTGTATACGTCTTATTGACATTTTCATGGAAGATGATCCTGTATATAAGACCTGGCTTGACCGTTCTTATTCAGGAACGAGATTAAAGTTCCGGAAATTGGAGGACGGAAATTATGAGTTGGTTGACGATGACAGGAAGCCATTGGCCGATATCCCTGTTTACATAAATGTTAGGAATGAAAGGCGATTCTTCCGTAAAACACCCATCAAGGAATCACTCGCTGAAGATAGACTCGAGTGGGCTATTCATCTCAAAATCAGTCTCCGCCAACGAAAAGCCCTTCATTTATACCACATGATCAGAGAGTATAAACTATTTGATTGGTGGGACTAAGTACAACAAGTTTATTCATCAAAGGAATACGGCATATGAAAAATAATCAAACCTGTTTGGATGGAAGGTCAAAAGAACCTATTTTTGAAACAAATTTTGAAAACATGCTGCTTGCAAGTCAACTGGTTTCGGAAATACATAAGAAACCAGATCAAATCTCCTTGACAATGACAGGGACAGGACTAATAGAATTAGTAAAGACTATCCGGCTGATGCTTCTTGAAGAGATAGAATCACAACCTCCCAAAGAATCCAATTCAGAAGTAGGCGTTATGACGAAACAAGAGGTAATAGAGAAACTTAATGTCAGTTCTACAACGCTTTGGCTATGGGAGAAAAAGAAATACCTGGTATCTGTCAAAATTGGCCGTAGGATTTTCTATAGACGATGTGACATAGAGAACCTGATGGAAGGAAAAAGAGTGTGATTCCCTAAAAAACATGAAATAATTCAAGATTTTGGAGTTTTCTTTTGGATTTCTGAAAGAAAACTCGTATTTTTGCAGAAATTTCACAAATAAGCGAGTTATCTTTATGATTATTCAGTTTTCTGTTGAGAATTTCCGCTCTATTATGGAGCCAGCCACCCTGTCGTTGGTAGCATCGCCTCTTAAAGATGTTCGTGTTGCGACAGAGGATGTCATCTTTGACATTGACGGGATGGATGTCAGCCTCTTAAAGAGTGCTGTCATTTTAGGAGCGAATGCTTCTGGTAAGAGCAATGTTATTAAGGCTCTCGAATTCTTTAAAAGTTATATCATTGATTCATTTAAAAATCTGCAGGCTGGAGAGGAGATTGGTGTTGAAGCCTTCAAATTGAATACAGACAGTGCCAAGGCACCAAGCTCTTTCGAAATGATATTAATTTTGGATGGGTATCAGTATCGCTATGGTATGGATGTCAGCCGTGAGTCTGTGCATGGCGAATGGCTATACAGGAAAGCATGCCGAAAGAGAGCCAAAGAGGTGGAACTGTTTTATCGTGACGGAGAGAGCATGAAGGTTCACCCATCATTCTCGATAGCAACAGACTTGGTGAACAAGAAGATGATCCGCAATAATGCTCTTTTGTTGTCTGCTGCTGCTCAATTTAACGATCCAACGGCTGTACAAATTATCAACTGGCTGACAGATACAAGCATCCTGACGTGCTCTGACGAAGAAAGAATGTGGAATATGGCTGTGAACCATCTTGATGATGCAGAGATGCGGTCGAGAATCGTAGAGTTCTCTAAGTTTGCCGACCTGGGCATTGAGGATATAGAGAAAAGTGATAATCACATTCTAAGCCGTCATCTTCAGTATGATGCAAATGGTGTCGCAAAAGGTGAAACAAGTTTTCCATTCCTGAGTATGGAATCTGAGGGAACCATCAAATATTTCTCTATGGCATATCCTATCATCAAGGCACTTGACAACGGTTCGAGACTGGTCATTGATGAATTTGACTCCAAATTGCATCCGGTTCTGACCAATCGGATTATCTCTCTGTTTAACTCACGCGAGTCCAATCCACGTAACGCTCAATTAATATTTACTGCACACGACACCAATATTCTCAGTTCTGGCCTGTTCCGTCGTGATCAAATCTGGTTCACCCAGAAGAACCGGTTCGGGGCTACTTCACTTTATTCCTTGTCAGATTATAAGGTTAGGAGTGATGCTCCTTTTGAACGGGACTATCTGAGCGGTAAATATGGGGCAACACCTATTATCGGTAATCTGGAGTCAGTTATAAAGAGGACAGAATAATGGCACGCAGACAGAATCCAAAGATTGAGCGGACGCTCAAAAGAGCGAGTAGCCTAAGAACAGTGAAACAGACATTCCTTATTGTCTGCGAGGGAGAGGTTACAGAACCTGAATACTTCAATTCCTTCAGGCTGACATCTGCAAACGTTAAAGCTATCGGTAAGGGCATGAACACCATATCGTTAGTGAAGGAAGCAATAGCCATCAGAGACATTGAGAAGAGAAGAAACCGGAATTATGACCAATGCTGGGTTGTATTCGATAAGGATGACTTTTCTGACAGCGATTTCAATGCGGCCATACAGATGGCTCAGGCTAATGGGTTTCATGTGGCGTATAGCAATCAAGCGTTTGAATTTTGGTTCCTATTACATTTCAACCTATATCAAGGAGCCATACATAGAAATCGTTATGCCGAGATTCTTAGCCATCTGCTCGGTTTCAAATATGGCAAAACAAAGGGCGATTCTGTGAGGGTCTTCAATGTCATCTATCCAAAAACTCGTATGGCGATAGATAACGCCAATAATGTTTTGAAGGCTTTTGATGGTGGTAATCCAGCAAAGGAAGAGTCGTCAACTACTGTACATCAACTTGTTGAACAACTCCTTCAATTTACCGATAATTCATAAGGATTATTCTAATCAACCCTCAACCACTGGTTAAGTATCTCCCAGAATCTGGTAATAGTGATATGTGTCTGCTCTGAAATGCTTGGTTCGTGAACAACGAATCCGCGTTCTTCCATATATTGACTGCGCAATTCTTTAACAGCAGCACTTGTCTTTAACGTATCAATGCATTGTATATAACAATCAAATAGAATCGGATAAAGATTCGGGAAATCATCATAAATGTGCTTAGCCAGATCTTTGTGCTTGTCATCAAGCCGCAAGGATTCGCCCCTTAATAGTTTCTCTCTAAAACGCCTTACATTATTTCTCATGTGATGGAGAGTTACGCGGTATGAGATATAAGACATATCCAGTGCTTCCGCCATTTCTTTATCGGGCATAGCCCGCTGCTCATTGAGAATAGTTAGGAGAGAACGAAGGAATATAAAACGTCCTCGTGGATAAAACACCTGCAAAGCATAAGCAATCAATTGTGAAACGATACGAATCTTTATTTCCCCATTTGATGTGGCATTTTCTGTCAAAAGAGAAATCTGTTCACATTCTTTATCCACATAGTTTATGCGAGACTCCGTTTCAGAACGATTGTTGAGGTAGTTGCGGAATGTATTCAACAACCAACTTTCAAACGCTTCTGTCTTTATTATACGCTGAAGTGCCTGATATGGTGTTGGTCCACTATCACGCAAATAGAAAAAGAAGTCTTCCAAAACATCGTCAAAGTCATCGTACAAATTATGACTGTAGTTTTGATAACGTTCATAAAGCAAATGCCTCATTCGTTTGTGAAGCAGGTAATACATTGCTTCGTCGTCACCCTTCAATATGATATCTCTAAATTGGGGAATAGAAATGTCTTTATAGCTGATGGATTTCTTCATACAAACAAATATAATTCGATTCTCAACGTTTTTAATTTATGTATACGTAATATTTTCACGTTTTTGCCAATTAAAATGGATTATATGTATTGGCTCAAAGTTCCTGCTCCCCGTCTTTTTAGCAGATTGTCGTAAAGAATCTGTTGGGCTTTGATTCTATCTGGGAGGTAGTCGTAGTTCCTGCTTGGATAAGCAATGGCAGCGGTGGTTTCAAAAGACCGATTGTCCTGACTATAGATTTCGTATATATTATATCCGATGAAAGTATATGCTCCATAATGGAAAATAATAGTAGGATGGTGTGCGATGTCTATGACCTCATATAGCTGTAGTGGTGCTTTCGATGCCATTTGATTTAACTCTTCGCATACTTTCTGGAGTTCCGTTTGGTAGTGGATGATGTCTTCATCACTGCTCATACTTCCGCCCTGGAATTCATACAGATTTTCGAATCCATCTTCTGTTTTTACATAGACAGAGATGACATCATTAGGGTACATCCGATTGAATTTTTCGGAGATTCGTTCCATGTCGTACTCGAAATCATACCAAACATATCCGTTGCCAGAATTCCAATTGATGTCGCTGAGACAGGTAACAGAGAGTGGTTCCCCGTCATACTGATATACTGTTTCCTCTTTTATCACAAAGCAAATGCCGTCCTCATCAAAAAGGGACTTGATGAACATAAGTTTCTGCTTGTCGTTGTCTTGCAGAAAGATAGAGTGTCGTGAATTGTATGCCATAAAGTAATTATTTAAGTGTTCTATTCGAGTGCTTATTTGATAAATCAAAGTGGAAGAAATCTTGTTCTCATTTCATCACCTACTCATATTAATTGAGGTATACATGAATCGTTTAACGCCGTTTCCTAAAAGGGTTATTCCAAAAAGTAAATTCTGGATACATCGATGAAAAAGATTGCCAAGTTGTCCTGTGCTGTATTTCATCTGATTTTGGACAGATCAGTTCTTTCTTGTCATCTTCTGTCAGCAACTCGTCATCATATTCAATGAATGGATCTAACCAATCTATTTTCTCTCTAAGCCAGCAAAGCTTTTCTTCAGCTTCTTCATCCATGATATCTTTTTCAATAAGAAAAGACTCATATCTCTCCATATAAAATCTTAAAATGTTAGCCAATGAATAACATTCGGCAGAAAAGAATGCCCTCTTTAGTTCTTTAAGTTCCTTTTTTCGCTTTTCTTCTATTTCCCTTTTCTTCTGCTCTTCAAGTTCTCTTCTTTTTCGTTCTTCCTCTTGTTGGTGTCTCAATCTTTCCATTTCTTCTCTTTCTTCTTTAATGGAAATGGCTTCATATTCTATCTTCGCTATGATATTGAGTATCTTATCTTCAATTTTCATGTTGGCAGTATCTTCAACACAAACTGGATTAAGACGAAAATAGCTAGAACGTGGAATCTCAAATTTTAGCTTTCCGGAAGGAACTGTTAAGTATTTTGGATAATTAGATTCTGTATTTGTAATTTGTTTGTTCTTTTCCGATAATTGCAAAGGGATTTTTTCCTCATTTACGACAGCATAAGTGTGCCATCTGTCCTCTGCAACAATTTGGTGTCCACGAAGTTGAAGCAAATGTATAATCGTTGTATATATCCTTAATGCACGATCAAGGCTATCTGACTGTACATTTATATTCAAAGGGGCTTTAATCTTACTTTTATATGGGTTCTTGTCCAAGTACTTGTTGTTCTTTTCTCCTCTAAAGAATTCCTTTGTATCAATAATAAGAGGATGTTTTGCATATAACATCTCTGGTACAGTAAAGAGACTTTGATCCATATTTTTTAATTCAGTCTGTATTTTCTGGCGCGGATCTGTTATTACTTCAATTTCGTATTTTTTTTCTTCTTGTGCATCCTCTATCTTCGCGGGAACATCTTCTGATTGGTTATTGTTTTTGTTAACAGAATCTTTTTTGTTAAGAATGTCTTGGTTTTGTTCAATTATTTGTTCAATAGGATTTTGTATTTTTTTCTTTTTTCCTTCTTGAAAAGAGTCAATTGAAGGAACTTCGTCGGTATATTCAGGTAAAGCAGGAATCTCAACGGGTTTTCCGAATTTTAATTTTGACCAATAACCACTTGAAGGAGTTGGTATATTTAGCTGGTGACAATACTTTCTTAATATGGGAGCAGGAACACCTAACTTTTCAGCAACTATTGTAACAGGTTCCTTCCAGATAAACTCATATAATTCTTTTCTTGTTATTTCCATAACTATAATTAGTATTGTCTTTTATTCCTACTAAATTCTTCTGCAAATGTCTTCACTCTTGACTGCTCGACCCATTTAACGAGTTCATCTTCAAAAAAGTATATTTTTCTCCCTTTGTCATAATATGGAAGTTCCCTACCACGAACCATTTTCTTGATTACATTCTTAGTTTGTCCAAGAATTTCCGCAGCCCTTTCAATATCTATCGGCCTGTGCTTGTCAACTCCAAGTCCTAATTGTGATTCAATATGTTCTAAAACTGCTCTCATTTCTGCAATCTCATTAATTAGATAATTAACTGCTTTGGGAACATTCTGTAGAGTCAACTCTTCCTTCTCCGTTTCTATCTTTTCCATATCATTTATTGTTAAAATGTTAAATTGTCCGTATAGCAATTTGATAATGAATATTACATGTCTTACCTGTTATTTAGTTGACAGTTGAAAACCGCTTAGTGTTTTTCTACTTGTCAACCTGTTTTTTCGCTTCCATTGCGGCCTTAATCTTATCGCCAACTCTTAGGGCCTGCTCCGAGATACCTATGCGGATATAGCCCTCAAAGTTCTTCTGCGACTCATGGCCGGTTATGCTACGGAGTTCCAGGTCCGACAGTACACCTAATTTATATAAGTTAGTGGTCCCACTCCTTCGTGCTGTATGTGAGCATATCAACTCATATTTTGCACGGATAACCTCACCATGCTTGTTCCTTTCAAAAAGAGGGGAACCATTTCTAATCTTGGCCCATTTATCCAGTTTGTGAAACCACTTACGTTCGTTTTCCGTAAACTTGATGCCTTTGTTTTTCTTATCCAACAGCTTCTCATAGGTGTTCTCCGACCGTTTTTCCACAGTCGTCAATACCGTTACATACTTTTCACGAAAAGAGGGAACGGTTTTTGACAGCTCATACCCTACTGCCTTAATCTTCAAATTCATTTTCTGAACATCTATTTCCGGAAAGTCGTAATGATACTTTTCACAGAGTTCATAGACACGATCGTCGAAAATAGGCACTTCGACCTTCTTTCCGGTTTTCTTCTGTGTCAATGTGATTAGTCCACTTTTATTATAAGTGATGAAGTTCTCTTCTCTCAACTTGCAATAGTCGCTATAACGCTGACAACTAAAGTATCCAAGAAGGAAGATGTCACGAACGACTTCGTTGTCGCCTGTAAGCTTCAGCTCATACATGGCATCAATCTCCTCGTCAGTGAGGTAGATCTCGGCTCGTTTGTCAATCTCCTTGACTGCTTTGTCTTTCCACACCCTCAGAGAAACTGCATTCTTGTTGTAGCCCTCCATAGCTGCAAGGTTACAAAGTTTACGGAAGCAAGAAACCTTTTTATTGATGGTGTTCGACATATACCCTTGCTTCAGCAGATAAAGCGTAAACCTATCTGCAAAAGGTTTGTCTATATCATCAAACGGAATATCCTTCTTGCAGTATTAAAGGGGAGACTCCCCCGTTTCTCTTTTCGTTCTAAGAAAAAATTGTGCCATAACTTATACGTTTAACTGGGTGCAAAGATACACAATTTCCTCGAAAGTAGCACCCAATTTGCACCCATTTTTTGAAAGTTGGCGAAATTTTAACTTTTGAAAACTTTCTTAATGTAATTTGTAACTAATTGTATTTCAGTTTCTTATGATTTCTAAAGATTTCTATTAATTTCATCTTCTTAAACCCAAGCCCATCCTGAAGCGCAAATCCCAGTTGAAAGGCTGGGATTTTTGTTTAATATAAGGTCGCACAGATCCCACAGATTTTTCCTTATGTCCCGCAGAATTAGAGACCCCCGCGGATCGGGGGACGGCTATAATGCAGGGGGAGATTATGTCCCGCAGATATGGCGGAAATAGCAGATATTTTTTTGTTGATGATGAGTTGTTATTATTTGGAAGTACTTCTGAAAGTAAACTTTCAAGATACTTCAAAACAATATCAACCTTTATTCTCGAATAAAGCAATCCTACCTAGGATTGTCATCAACAAAAAAACTCTGTGTCACTCTGTGTCTCTGTGTGAGGTTAAATACTTTCTGCTCTTTCTGCTATATCTGCGGGAAATAGAAAAAAAGAGCGGGACAAGCATGAACCCATCCCGCTCGATGAAAGAGTCAAGACCAAAGCACTGATCTTAGAGAGCAATCCGTTCGATCTTACAGCGCAAAGTATCCCCCAGTCTTTTTACTCCCCCGATGCTCGATGAGTCCCAGGGCGATAAGGGCCTTCACATGCCGCTCGATGCTCTTTGAGGGAATATTTAATCCCTCAGATATCATCGGAACACGAAGGCCGGGGTTGGACTTGATGAAGTCCAGGACCTTGGTTTGACCCGCGGATACATTAGGTCGCACAGATCCCACAGATGGCACAGATTCATCTTTTTGTCCCGCTGATATGGCGGAAATAGCTGAAATTTTTATTCCCTCATTCTCACTTGGAACTGTCCCTTTCTGCTCTATCTGCTCTATCTGCGGGACATCCTTCTCTTCCAGCACTTGCTCCGGGACATTCTTCTCTTTCTGCGGGATATCCTTCTTGCGCTTGATGGCAAAGTACCGCTTGCGGAACTTCTCGGAAGCCTTAATCAGTTTTGACTCCGCCAGGCGCATAAACCCCGCAGCACTACGTTCATTATCATCCTCGATGGAGGGAATAAGGCGCTGCAGGGCCAGGTAGATCTTCTCAGCCTCGTCGACGCGGCCCTGCTCTATCCGCAACTTAAACATGTCAGCGCCTACCCACATCATGCATAAGGTCGTGTACCGGCCTTTGTGCGTTGCGTAAATCGGGCGTATCGCCTCGTAGGCCTCCTCGATGCGCCCTTGCTTCCTTAGTTCAAAAATTTCTTTTACTGTCATTTTTTTTCTTATTTCTTACAGATATACTTTTTTTTCTCTATTTCCCGCAGAAACTGCAGATAGTGCTGAAATTATAACTTTTCTGCTATATCCGCCATTTCCGCGGGACTTATTAATTATTACATGTTTCTATTTTTATTTCCCGCAGAAACTGCAGATAACGCTGAAATTATTACTTCTCTGCTATTTCCGCCATTTCTGCGGGACCTATAAAAATTACTCAGCGGGAATTACAACCCATTTACAACACGGAAAATACTATCATCCAGGATATTATCCGTGTTGAAATTCACAAGAATCCCCAACTTCAAACCACTAAGCCGAAGATAAGTTCGCGTCTGTTTAAAGAAAACATCCTGTATCTCTTGTACGCTCTTCAGTTCTACTAATACCTTCTCCTCTACCAAGACGTCTATTCGAAGAGGAGTCTTCAACAGCTGTCCGTCGTACCGTATAGGCACTTCCACTTGGCGTTCAACCTTCAACCCGCGTTTCTGTAGTTCATACACGAGGGCTTCCTCGTAAACGGACTCCAGTAGCCCTGGGCCCAAGGATTTGTAAACATTATATATCGCACCACGTATCTCGTAGCTTATCTCATTTTCTGTCATATCTTCTGTTTTTTATTTCCCGCAGAAACTGCAGATAGTGCTGAAATTATTACTTTTCTGCTATTTCCGCCATTTCCGCGGGACTTATTAATTATTACATGTTTCTTTTTTTATT
>JAEEGG010016887.1_pt1 | contig 15089 bp, 15 predicted proteins | sample 9134161 | NCBI WGS metagenome assembly JAEEGG01 (sample SAMN16246543, study PRJNA631951) | gut metagenome | biome: gut microbiome; feature: rumen; material: CR-attached | host: Bos | place: Iran: Karaj | collected 2018-10
TGGAAGGAGTCGGCATCCCATTCCGGCAGTGAGAAACCATGATAACGATACTCCACCTGCACACAGTTCAGATCGAACCCATTTTTACCATAATCTTTCGACAGTGCCCAAAGGAAATGGGGCGCCCTGATACTATCAAGGCGATTTGTGTTGTTATTAACCCTGTCAATACCAGTAAGGTTATAGCCCTCAGTATGAAGGATCGTAGGCGCATCCTTACCAACAAAACTCAGTACCACCTGCTGCTTGAATGTACCCTTGGAGGGATCATTGTGGTCAACCTGCTGGTTGTAGTTGAAATAATAGCACTGACCGAGATTGACGTTCATAAAGGGTTTCAGGTCCACAACGTTCTTAATCGACTTCAAAGCAGCAACAACTTCAGGGTCACCGGCATTGCCTGGCATATCCCAGAACACATCGATGTTTTTACTATACGGATCAACAGGATTGTCACTCTCCGAACAGGAGGTTGTCAAAAGGCCGCATGACAGGATGGCGACCAGCATCCACAGATTAAATTTCTTCATAATTAATAGTAGTTTTTTAATAAAAAAGTCTTTTTGATTGCAAATATAGGGATTTTTTTTTGTTATTAACACATAAATCGACTTTTTTTTTGCATTTTGCAAACGTTAAAACGAAAAATCCCCAACCGAATGACTCGGCTGGGGATTTGTTCTCTTGTATGTCCTAAATGCTTAGGGAAGGCTGATAGCCTCAGAAGGACAAACACTTGCGCATGTGCCACACTCTGTGCAAGCATCAGCATCAATCACGTAGCGCTCTGCACCCTCAGAGATAGCCTCTACTGGGCACTCACCTGCACATGTTCCACAAGAAATGCAATCTTCTCCAATTACGTATGCCATAATCTTTATTAATTAAAATTGTTAGTACTATTACTCACTTTTGATGAGCGCAAAGGTACAACTATTTTTGAAATATACCAAATTTTAGGTAGATTTTTTTCTTTTTTCTTGGTTATTTGGATATTTTTGCGTATTTTTGCACCTAATCAATATCATAACCATTAACTTTTGAAGAGATGAAACACAGTACAAAGTTCTTAGGACTGGCCCTCGTGGCCATGTTTGCTTTCAGCACACCAGCTGAGGCACAATGGGGCAGTTTGTTAAACAAGGCACGTAAGGCTGCAGGTATCAAAACCAAACAAGAGAAAGCTGCAGAACAAGAGCAGCACCGCAGAGACTCTATCCAGGAGGCCATCAAAAGCATCACACCCACCGTTCCACAGCCTGCCGCTTCGGGGGCGCTGAACACCATCAAGTGGGGCAACACTCCTATTGGCACTTGGGATCCCGTGAATCTGGAGATCACTTTTAACCAGACCTACGACGAGGGCGAGTTTGCCGGACAGAAAGTGAGTTATAAGCTCGATCCTGCCACTGGCAAGTGGACAGCCAAAAACGGTACGCCTAAGGGATCGATCAACAACGACGGTACCATCGAGAGTCCGAACCTGGGCACATTGAAGTTTGACACAAAGACTAATAAGGTGTATCTGGATGGTGATGCCATCGGTGAGGCCTCCATGCAGAAAGCTGTGAGCTTCGGCCATGAGATCGGCTCGTTTGAAGGGCACGTCAGTCCGCTGCTCGTAGCCTACACCTTCCACGGGGCCCTGATCTCCAAGAATCAGGTGACAGAATGGAAGGAGGCTCAGGCCAAGGCCGCTGCCGAAGCTGCCGCCCGTGCGGAGAAGGAACGTCAGGAGCGCGCCGCCCGTGAGGAGGCTCTGAAGAAGGAGTGGGCTGAGCTGAATGTGGAGGTGATGAACAGCAGCAGCTCTACCCTGGGTTACATCAGGGCGAACGGTACGGTGGAGAACAGCAGTCATTCTACGATTGGTTACATCAAGAGCAACGGCACAGTGGAGAACGGCTCACACTCTACCATCGGCTACGTGAGAAGCAACGGTGAGGTGGAGAACAGCTCGCACTCTACCATCGGCTACTTCCGCAGTGGTGACTTCGAGAACAACTCACACTCTACCATCGGCTATTACCGCAGTGGAACCATAGAAGACAGATCGCACTCGACCATCGGCAGACTGCGCGGTACAAACAACAGAACCGTGATTGCCGCTGCCTTCTATTTCTTCTTCTTTAAGGATAAGGTGGTACAGAGCAGCAGTAGCAGCTCGGATGCTTCAGCCCTTTACCGCAGTGGCAGCCAGTTTGGTGAGCTCCGCGGCAACGGTGCCGTGTATATCGGTGGCAGCCAGCGTGGCGAGATCCGCTATAATGGCGACATCTACGTGGGTGGCAGCAGTAAAGGTGAGATCCGCTCAAACGGCGACATCTATAAGAGCGGCAGCAAGGTTGGTGAGGTTCGCTCGAACGGTGATGTCTATGAGAATGGCAGCAAGATCGGCGAGATCCGTTCGAATGGTGCCGTTTACAGAAACGGCAGTCAGATCGGCGAAGCACGCAACATGAGAGACCCCAGGAAAGTGGCCGTAATCTACTTCTTCGGATTCTTCTAACAATAAAGGAGCGGTTTCTGCGTTATTATAGCAGTTATGAGACATACTATCTATATCCTGACACTGCTATGTCTGTTTGTTACTACGGGACAGGCGCAGACACGCACCATACAAAACAGGCCCTATACCGACCTGCGCAGACTTCACTTCGGTGTCCTTGTAGGCTTGCACCTGCAGGACATCGATTTGAAGAATGTAGGTCCACAACTGATCACGTTTGATGACGGGGCTACCACTGAGAAGACCATCGTATGTGATAATGACCGCTGGAACGCGGGCTTCAGCGTGGGTGTATTAGGAGACCTGAGACTGAGCAAGCACTTCAACCTGCGCTTCTCCCCCACGATGCATTTCGGCGCCAAGCATCTGACCTTCCGTAATCTGACGGATGTGGATGAGTATGGACGTCCCATCGAGGTGACACAGGACATGAAAAACACATATCTGTCGCTGCCTGTAGACCTGAAGTTCAGTGCAGAGCGATGGAATAACTACCGTCCGTATCTGATGGCTGGCATCAACCCGATGCTCAACCTGACCAGCAAGAATCAGGAGTATCTGCAACTAAAGAAGTCTGACTTGTTCTTAGAGATCGGTCTGGGCTGTGATTTCTACCTGCCGTTCTTCAAGCTGATCCCAGAACTGAAGTTCTGCTACAGCCTGAGTGACGCACTGGATCATGGACATGCCAACGAGTTGAAGGATGAGAACATGCGGGCATATACAAATGCTGTGACCAGTGGCCACAGCAAGATGATAGTTCTGACGTTCTATTTTGAGTAGATTCCCTACTTCTCAAGATCGAGCACGAGCTTGCCGATAAAGGCGCCGTGCTTACCGTTCTGATCTACCGGTATGCGCTTACCCGTCTTATCAGGGGCATACTCCAGTTCTTTCATGTAGGTATGGGTATGACCTCCCAGCACAAGGTCGCAACCTTCAACACCCTTCAGCATCATCTCGTCAGTATATTCCGACTCTTTCCACCCCAGGTGAGAGATACAGATCACGATATCGCACTTCTCCTGCTTACGGAGGATATTGATGTACTTCTGAGCCGTCTCTGCAGGATCGAGATAGGTGATGCCTTCGCAGTTACCATCAAACACCAGTCCTTTCAAGGCAGGCGAGAGGGCGAAGACGCCGATCTTCACACCATTGCGCACCAAGGTGATATAGGGTTTCACCAGCCCCTCAAGCAACGAACCCGTGCAGTCGTAGTTAGAGCAGACGATGGGGAAATCCGCCATGCGGAAGATGCGCGCCAGATTGTCGAGTCCGAAGTCGAACTCATGGTTACCGATGGTAACAGCATCATACCCCATCTGATTCATCAGACCAACCTCTACCTCACCCTTGAAGAGGGTGTAATAACCTGACCCCTGCGAGAAGTCGCCTGAATCGAAGAGCAACAGGTCGGGATGCTGCTGGCGCTGCTCCTTCAGCATATTGATACGGCGCAGGAACCCACCCCGCCCCGCAATCTCCTTATCGTCGATATTCTGGTTGATGGGAAAAATCGCTGAATGGGTATCGTTGCTATGCAGGATCACCAGCTGCTTATGCTTCTTGGCATCAGCATTTAAAGGTAAGAAGGTAAAAAGGTAAAAGGGTAAAAGCCCCATCACCAACCTTGTCACCACCTTATTATATATATATAGATTCCTTTTCATTTTTACATTTTCACATTTTTACATTTTCACCTTAATTCTCCCTTCAACCCGGGCATCAACCACAATGCCCTGCTTCAGCATATCCTGGAAGTAGTTCATGATAAGAAAACGGGTGTTGTTGCTGGCCTCCTGAGGTGCCACCTTGTCAGAGCCCTTGCTTAAGGCATCCATACCATCGTTGCCATCAAGCAGATAGTTGATGGTACACACACGATAGTTGGCCTGGGGATCTATCTCCTTACCATGCAGACGTGCAGAGACTAGCTCACCACCAATATTAGCACTGGTGATAACAAGTTCTACACCCTTGCTGACGCCCTCGCCACCACGATGCGCAATCTGGCGGAAGAGCTGCATGAGCTGTTCGCCAGTGAGAGTGACAAAGCATATCTTGTTCTCAAAGGGAGCCACACTGAGTACATCCTCATAGGTGACATCGCCCTTAGTGAGGTCGGCACGGATGCCACCCATGTTATAGACGGCAAGGTCGGGCTGCTCATTGTAATCGCGTGAAGCCCACATCAAGATATCGGATACAAGATTCGACAGGTCGCTCTCAGGGCGTGTGGCATGCATGTTGTGAGCCACCTTACCCACAACAGGAGCCATGATACTGTCGTTTACCTTTTTAAAGGGTGCCAAGAAGGCGGCTGCCTTTTCATCCGGATTCTGATCATAGCGACTATCGATGATAATGCGGGAGCGATCAACACTGGTCAGATGATAATGTTTCGGGGCACAGGAAGCTATCGTCATGATGGCAAAGGCACCCAAAAGATACTGTTTACAACTCATAATCGATGGTATTTATGGTGCAAAGATATAAAAAATGCACATTTTAAGCAAATTTTTCGCTATTCACTTTTATCTTTTCACTTTTTTTTGTACCTTTGCACCCGCTTTTCGGCGTAATCGCTGGCAGGAAGTATCGAGAGGCCTGTTATGTTGCGTTGGAACGATACAGCAATAAAGGTAAAAAAGTAAAAAAGTAAAAAGATGGATTTAATTAAAGTTGCTGAAGAAGCATTTGCAACCGGCAAGAAGTTCCCAGAGTTCAAGGCTGGTGACACGATCACTGTCGCTTACAAAATTATCGAGGGTTCAAAGGAGCGTATCCAGCTCTATCGTGGTGTAGTCATCAAGATTGCAGGTCACGGTGACAAGAAGCGCTTCACTGTACGTAAGATGTCAGGCACCGTTGGTGTAGAGCGTATCTTCCCAATCGAGTCTCCCAACATTCAGAGCATCGAGATCAACAAGGTAGGTAAGGTTCGCCGCGCTAAGCTTTACTATCTGCGCAAGCTCACTGGTAAGGCTGCCCGTATTAAGGAGAAGCGCCACAACGTTGGTGAATAAGAAAAGCAACAAAGAGAGGTTCCACAACAGGAGCCTCTCTTTTTCATTTGTAGTTCTCATCGGCGCTGACATCACCGTGGAGCGCATCCTGGAATGATTTCCAGTCCTGGAATCCTGCCAAAAGCGAGAGGCGGTCGAGCACCTTCTTATCGGGCTTTCGGAGGATTTCCTTCTCTACTGCTTCAAGCAGCTTACGAAGGGCAACACGTTTCTTCTCCATATTATTTATATAAAAGCGGTGCAAATTTACAATTATTTTTTGTAATTTTGCAGCCGGAATTAAAAATTTCACGAAACAATGAAAGAATTAGCACTCAAGTACGGATGTAATCCGAACCAGAAGCCCTCACGCATCTTCATGACAGAGGGCGAATTACCCATCGAAGTGATCAACGGTCGTCCTGGCTACATCAACTTCCTCGACGCCTTCAATGCCTGGCAGCTGGTGAAGGAGCTGAAGGCTGCTACCGGTCTGGCTGCTGCCGCCTCGTTCAAGCACGTCAGTCCTGCAGGCGCTGCCGTCGGTCTGCCCCTGAGTGACACCCTGAAGAAGATCTATTTCGTGGATGACGTGAAGGATCTCGACGCCTCGCCCATCGCCTGTGCCTATGCCCGTGCCCGTGGTGCCGACCGTATGTCGAGCTATGGCGACTTCGTGGCTTTGAGCGACACCTGTGACGCCGTCACCGCCAAGTTGCTGAAGCGTGAGGTGAGCGACGGTGTAATTGCTCCTGACTATACCCCTGAGGCTATTGAGATTCTGAAGGACAAGCGTAAGGGCACTTATAATGTGATTAAGATCGATCCCAGCTACAAGCCCGCTCCCATCGAGACGAAGCAATGTTTCGGTATCACTTTCGAGCAGGGTCGCAATGAGATCAAGCTCGACGATGATGCCCTCTTCGAGAATATCCCCACGCAGAACAAGACCTTCACCCCAGAGGCCAAGCGCGATCTGATCATCGCCCTGATCACTTTGAAGTACACACAGTCGAATTCCGTTTGCTATGTGAAGGACGGTCAGGCGATTGGCATCGGCGCTGGTCAGCAGAGTCGTATCCACTGTACCCGTCTGGCTGGTAACAAGGCTGATATCTGGTGGTTGCGCCAGCATCCGAAGGTGATGAACCTGCCCTTTATTGATGGTATCCGCCGCGCCGACCGCGATAACACCATCGACGTGTATATTTCTGAGGATGAGCATGATGATGTGTTGAGAGACGGTGCCTGGCAGCAGTTCTTCAAGACCCAGCCCGAGGTGCTGACGATGGAAGAGAAGAAAGCGTGGATCGCACAGAACACAAAGGTGGCGCTGGGTTCAGATGCCTTCTTCCCCTTCGGCGACAATATCGAGCGTGCGCATAAGAGCGGTGTGGAGTTCATCGCCCAGGCCGGCGGATCAGTACGTGATGATCATGTGATCATGACTTGCGACAAATACGGTATCGCAATGGCCTTCACTGGCGTACGTCTGTTCCACCATTAAATTGTCTAATGGTAAATTGTCAAATTGTAAATTCATGGACGATTTTCAGAATATACTCGAGAACGGTATCAACTTCGGGAGAGGAGGAGATAAGCCGAAGGATGATGGCAAGGTGAAGACCAAAGCCAAGAAGAAGCAGTATATCACTGGGGCTCACGGTAGCGGTTCTGCCCGTCAGAAAGCCAAGTATCGTGAGCAGCGTGCCAACAGACACAAGAAATAAGAATCATCCCCCGCCGACTGGCGAGGGATGTTTGTTTTTATTTGAAGATCTTCTGTGCGAACATCGTCAGGTAGATGCGCCAGTTGCGCCAGATGTGTCCGCCGTCGGTCTCTACATACTCATACTTGTAGCCTTTGCTGTCCCAGAAGGCGCGCAGGTCGACGGTTGACTGATAGAGGAAGTCGGTATTACCCATACCCATCCAGTAGAGCTTAGGCTTGCTGGCGAAGAGCTTAGCACTCTGGTCAGCGAAATTGGGGCTGTTCTTAATCTGATCAGCAAACGAAGCATTATATGCGCCATTGTCCAGGTGCAGACCTGCTGAGAAGAGACCATAATAGTCGAACTTGTTGGGATAGAGCAGACTGACGTGGAAGGTGTGTCCACCACCCATCGAGAGACCGCAGATAGCACGTCCGGCACGCGTCTTGATGGTGCGGTAGTTAGCATCGATATAGTTCACGATATCCATAAAGCTTTCGGGAATCGTGGCTGCGGCAGGCGCCGTAGGACCAGTGCCACCATCGCGGAAACCCGGTGTGTACATACCGAACGACCACTCACCAGGAGCAGCCTGACAGTTGGGATTGCCATTAGGCATCACCACGATCATGGGCTTGGCCTTACCCGTAGCAATCAGGTTGTCGAGGATCTGAGCCGCACGACCCAGTTCGCTCCACGCGTTCTCGTCGCCACCAGCACCATGCAACAGGTAGAGCACGGGATATTTGCCGCCCTTGTCGTAGCCGGCAGGTGTATAGACGGTCATACGACGCTGCATCTTCAGTGTAGGACTGTTGTACCACACCTTCGAGAGATTGCCGTGAGGCACTTCGTTCACCTTGTAGAGGTCGCCCTTATCGCCCTTCTCGTTGCTGACGATGAAGATGTTGGAGAACGACACGATATCGCGATTGACGTAGATATTAGCGGGGTCTTTCACACCCGTCATCCCGTCGATATTGAATGTGTAGCTGTACATCTCAGGAGCCAGTTTGTCGGTGGTGTAACTCCACACGCCGTTCGGGCCTTCCTTGAGTTCAGCCACACCCGGGGCATCATACTTACCATAGCCGGCAATCTCAACCTGCTTTGTGGGCAGGAAGTCGCCCGTCACCTCGACCTTGACGGCCTTGGGAGCAAAGAGGTTGAAGGTCACCGTGCCGTTGGGGTTGACAACGGGGGATTGAACACTGGCACTGTTGAAGAGTTTCTCCTGTGCCTGAGCGCCTAAGCAGCATGCCACTGCGAGCGCCAAAGTCATCATTGATCTTTTCATACGCTTTATTATTAATCTGGGTTAGTTTGTTAATCTGCTGCAAAGATAAGCAATTATTTTGAAACTTCCAAATAAAAATACGGCAGACTCACTAGGAATCTGCCGTACGTTTATGATGGACGGGTGTTTAGAACGTGAGATCTTTGCCGCGATAGAAGGCGATGAGAGCCTTCTGGTAGATATTCTCGTAGCGCGCCTGCACAAGGTCGGACTCCGCCTTGAGGTAATTGTTCTTCGACTCGTTGAACTCGGTGATCGTCGCCTTACCGTTCTCATACTTCGCCTGTGTCAGGTGGAAGGCATCATTGGCTGTAGCGACCGCCTGCTGCGAAGCCTTCTCCTTCGCCTGGGCATTCAGTGCGTTATAGTATACCTTCTGGATATCCTGATAGAGCGTCTTCTTCGTATTGTCGAGCGCCAGCTGTTGGTTCTCCTGGCTGATACGAGCCGAACGGATCTGGTTGCGCGTCTGGAAACGGTTGAAGATAGGCACGTTGAGGTTCAGACCGATATACTGCGAGAAGTTGTTCTTGAGCTGGGAGCCGAAGCCGTCAGACTTGAAGCCCGAGGTGGTGTAATAGTTGGTACCCATTCCACCGCTGAGTGAGAGCGTGGGATAGTTGCCGGCCTGCGCAATCTTGATGCTATGCTCGGTGCCCTTCAGCTTCAGCTGTTGCGAGAGGATCTCGGGTTTGATACCGAGGGCCTCAGCGTAGATGGCGTCGGGGGTAAGGGCGGAGAAATCGGAGTACTCTGAAAACTCTGAGTAATCTGAAAGATTCGGCCTAACGATATTGAAGCCTTCGGGCGATGGGAGTTCGAGGAGCTGCGTGAGGGTCAGCAGGGCCAGACGGGTATTGTTGTCGGCCTGGGTGGCAGTCAGGGTGCTGTTGGCGAGCGTGGCGCGCTGCTGAGAGAGTTCTGCCTCAGAGGCCTTACCATTATTGACGAATGCCTGCAGACGAGCCACCTGTGCCGAGTCGATCTCGATCTGACGATGCGCCACATCGGCCATCTCCATATCATAGAGTATCTGCACATAAGCCTGTGCCACCTGCATGCGGATATCATTCTTCGCCTTTTCAAGATCAGCCGTAGCAGCCTCAAGGTCCAGCTGGTCGAGTTTGATCTGATTGGGAATCTGGAAACCCGTAAAGAGGGGCACGCTGGTGCCGAGAGAGAAACTGGTCGAACTGGTGTTGGTGTTCGAGTAAGTATTATCAGCCGTCAGACCGCGTCCGAACGAGAAATTCTGTCCGACGGAGCCGCTGAGATCCGGCAGACGGGAGTTCTTCGACGTCGAGAGCTTTATCTCCTGCTGGCGGCGCTGGTTCTCCTGCTGCTTGATGCTGATGTTATTCGCTACGGCATAGTCGCAGCACTCACGCAGGTTCCAGAGGCGCTGCTGAGCGCTTAAAGGTAAAAAGGTAAAAAGGTAAAAAGGTAAAACCTTTACCCACCCTTGAACCTTCATTGATATTTTAATCTTCATAATCACTCGTTTTTTTACTTTTTTACTTTTCATCGGTGTCGGTGATGATCTCGGGGCCACGAACCTTATCTTTGGCGGTGATACCCTTCTTGATTTCGATGTTCACACCATCGGAGAGACCTGTCTCCACGTAGGTGCGATCGTAAGTTTTTCCTTTGCCCTCGCCCTTGATGACGTAGACGAAGGTAGAATCGCCGCTGAACTCGATGGCGCTCTCAGGCACCGTGAGTACGTTGTCGGCCTTTGCCAGCACGATCTCGGCATTAGCGCTATAACCCGAACGGATCTTCCCGCCTTCGGAGAGCAGCACAGCTGCCTTGATCTCAAACTGGTTGGCACCGTTTGACTCGATGGCTTTCGGGGAGATATACTCCAAAGCTGCATCGAACTTGAGATCCTGCAGGGCACCGATTGTAATCTTCATGTTCATGCCGTTGACCAACTGACCCACTTCGGTCTCGTCGATGTTGCCTCGGAAGATCAAGTTGTTCATATTGGCGACGGTAGCAATCGTGGTACCCTCGTTCATAGTGTTGACCTGGATCACGGAGTATCCCACCTTCACCGGAATGTCGAGAATAATACCACTGATAGTAGAACGAATCAGCGTAGAAGAAGCCTTAGCGTTTGCCTTTGAGAAACCGTCTCTTACTACCTGCAAGGCATCCTCGGCAGCCAGTTTCTCGTGCTTGGCCTGCTGGAGGGCGATGCGGCTCTTGTCGAACTCATCGTCGCTGACTAGTTTCTGTTCGTGCAGGTTCTCGATACGTTTGAAGTCGACCTCTGACTGTTTCAGGTTGATCTCAGACAGACGCACACGCATCTCAGCACTCGAGAGTTGCCCCATCTCAGGTACCACCTTTACTTTGGCGATCACATCACCAGCATTCACATAGTCGCCCGGCTCCTTGTAGAGTTCGGAGATGATACCAGAAATCTGCGGTTTGATGTTAACCTCGTTACGAGGTTCGATCTTACCGGTGATGATGGTGGTCTTCTGGATACTGTCCTGTTTCGGAGTGAACTCGTTGTAGACCACTTCCTTGGGTTGGCTCTTCTGCCACAAGAACACGAATGTTCCGATGAAAATCAGCGCGATTATCGCGGCGATGATCAGTTTGCTGTACTTTTTCATAATTATTTTGTTTATTATATTTTTTGCAATATGTTATTTCTTTGCATCGGACTTTACGGACTTTCTCGGACTTCTTTATGTCCACATTATTAATCAGTCCGCGTTAGTCCGAGTTTGTCCGCTGCCAATTATTCGTCGCGCATAGCGTCGACAGGTTTGATCGACATGGCGCGGGCGGCGGGAGCGAGGCCGGCTAGCACGCCGAGCGAGCTGACCACAAAGGCACAGAAGATCGCCGTCCAGAAGCCTACCTGGAAATGTGTCTCGATGATGCCGTCCTCGGTATTATACATCTCCAGCATCTGGAGAATCATCACACCAAAGAGGATGCCACTCATGCCCGCCACCAATGTCAGTACGATACTCTCGGAGATGATCTGCGAGAGAATCATCTTGGGTGTGGCACCGATAGCACGACGGATACCGATCTCTGTGGTGCGTTCACGCACGGTGACCATCATGATGTTCGACACACCAATGGCACCTGCTAGCAGTGTTCCCAGTCCGATGAGCCAGATGAGGATGTTGACACCTTTGAAGAGATTGTTGATCATCTGGAACATCAGCTCTGTGTTGAACACAAACACGCCCTGCTCATCGGTAGGATCTACGTAGTGCGCTCTGGCGATGGTCTCGCGGATACGCGGTGTAATCTTCGACATCATAACACCCGGTCGACCTGTAGCAGCGATGATGTCAATCGCATTACCACGATTAAAGGCAGCCTGCATCATCGTAATGGGGATGGTGACCTTTTCTTCCGAACGACCACCAATATTAATATTACCTGAGCTATAGTCGACGCCTATCACCTCGTAATAGGTAGAGTCGATGCGAATCTTCTTACCACAGGGGTCGCCACCCTCTTTGAAGAGGTCTTTATAAACCTTCTTTCCGATGACGCACACCTTACGATGCTCTTGGATATCCATCTCATTGAGGTAACGTCCATAATACATCTTGGGCGCAATGATCTCTGTCAGTTCGGGAACGGTACCCTGGATTCTGGGCGTTGTTTTCTGGTCGCCGTAGTAAGCTGTATTACCACTACCCCAACCCGAGAAAAGAATCGGTGCAGCCGCATTCAGCTCAGGCACCTTCTGTTTCAGACGCTCGATATCCTTATATTCCATCGTCCACCAACGACCTTTGCGGAATCCCTTATAAGGTTTGGTGGTTTGCTCGGCACCAACGATGACAGTATTCTGTGCGAAACCGTCGAAGTTCTTGTAGAGCATCTCCTTCAGGCCCTGTCCGCCTCCCATCAGCACCACGAGCATAAAGACGCCCCAGAAGACGCCGAATCCCGTGAGGAACGAACGGCTCTTATTGCGCGTGAGAGTATCAATAATCTCTCTGTATGAATCAATATCTATTCTCATTTCAATGCATAATTAATAATTCATAATGCATAATTAGTCGGCGCGGAGCGCTTCGATAGGACGGATGCGACTGGCCTTATAGGCGGGGATGAGTCCTGCGATGGTGCCGGCGATGACCATTACCATCGTGGCTTCGAAGCAGACATCCAGTCCTACGGTAGGATTGACAAACAGGGTAATCTTCTCTACACCCAGATCGGTCACCTCATGACCCAGTGTGGCGTCCATATACTCATTGGCGAAGATGCCCAACAGCATACCCACGTAACCGAAGAAAGTGGTGATGATCACACTCTCTATGATAATCAGTTTGAGGATGCTCCAAGGTTTGGCGCCGATGGCCTTACGGATTCCGAACTCATGGGTACGTTCTTTGACGGTGATGAGCATGATGTTGCTGACGCCCACGATACCCGACAGCAGTGTGAACAAGCCTACCACCCAAAGGAACGTGTGGATGATGGCGATACCCTGTTCCATCTGCATGCTCTGGGTAAAAGCATTCCAGATCCAGATGCTTCGCTCGTCTTCGGGATGCGCCTGGTGGTTGGCATTCAGACGACGACGATAGGTCTTCTCGAAATCCTCGTTGGCTTTTTCTGTGGGCAGTCCGTGAAACGTGAACTCCAGATGACCCAGGTCGTTGGAGTTGGCACCATAGATATCCTTGATTGTAGAATAAGCGGAGTAAGCCTGGTTCTCACCATCGCCTGAACTCTTATAGATGCCTACAACCTTAAAGGAAAGGTCGCGTACCTTCACATATTTGCCCACGAGCGTCTTATAGTCCTTAGGCTCCAATTCCTTGGCCTGACGATCGTTGATCACCAGCACCTTGCGGCGCTCCTTCTGGTCTATCTCGTTGATAAAGCGGCCATACATCAAGGGACGCTTCACGATCTTCGTGTGAATGGGATAGACACCCGTGATACTCAGGTTCATATAGTTCTCACCGTTGGTCACGACAGAGCTCATGCTATAAGTAGCTCCCACATCGTCGATATTCGCCTTGAACTCAGACTCTGTAGCAGCCAGGTCTTTCGTATTGAGGTTGATCCAGCGGCCCTCGCTCAGTCCGGCATAAGGTTTCGACGTCATACCGCCATACACCTCCATCGAGTTGGAGAGGAAGTCGCCGCTCATCTTCATCGTCGCGTTGATGAGACCGTTGCCGGCTCCCAGCAGCACAATGATCATGAAGATGCCCCACGCCACAGCGAAGCCTGTGAGCGTCGTACGGAGCTTATTGCGCCGTGCCGTCTGCCATATTTCAGTTATTATATCACGCATAACTTATTTCATTATTCCGCCACTTCCGAAAGGTGAGGCATTGTGGTTGAGGTTCTCTTCAATCTGACCGATGATGCCATCCTTGATATGTACGATCTTGTTGGTCTCATTGGCCACACCACTCTCGTGGGTCACCACCACGATGGTCATATTCTCTTCCTGATTCAGCTGCTTGAGCAACTGCATCACCTCCACGGATGTCTTCGAGTCGAGTGCGCCCGTAGGCTCATCGGCCAGAATGATCTGTGGACGGGTGATGAGTGCTCTAGCAATTGCCACACGTTGCTTCTGTCCTCCCGACAGTTCGTTGGGATAGTGCTCGGCCCAGTCGAGCAGCCCCAGACGCTCTAGATAGTCTAGTGCCATCTGATGACGCTTACGGCGAGATACCCCTTGATAAAATAATGGCAACTCAACGTTTTCCACGGCTGTTTTGAAAGAGATGAGATTAAAACTCTGGAAGATAAAACCTATCATCTTGTTGCGATACTCCGCAGCCTTCCGCTCAGAGAGGTTCCAGATGGGTACGCCAGCCAGTTCGTAGGTGCCGGAATCGTAGTTGTCGAGAATACCTAATATATTCAATAAGGTACTCTTGCCCGATCCTGAGGCACCCATGATGGAGACGAACTCTCCTTTCGCAATGTCGAGTGAGATGCCCTTCAACACATGTAGCGGTTGGGCACCGAAATAGGTCTTGTTGATGTCTTGTAAATGTATCATGAAAAAAATCTTAATACCTTTAATTAATTAGTTCTGTCGTTTTGACGCTACAAAAGTACAAAAAGTTGCATGACCTCCAAAAAATTTGGGATAATCTGCACCGATTTGTGACGAATGACTAGATGTTTGGTCCATCTTTAACATTCTGTAAGTTTTTTATAGGCTTCTGCAACGTCGTCGATGCTGATGTCGAGCAACTGCATCTGACGGAAGAGTTCGGGCAGACGTTCTTTCATGAACGCTGTTTTACGGGCCTTGAGGATCTGCTTCTTCGCCCCTTTCGTGACGAAGTAGCCCAGTCCGCGCTTGTTGTAGATGATCTCTTCACGCGCCAACTGCTCGTAAGCCTTCACTGCCGTATTGGTATTTACCTCTAAGAGCACGGCATACTCTCGTACGGACGGAATACGGTCGTCGTCCTGATACACACCAGAGAGGATTTCGTCGCAAAGACGGTCTGCCATCTGGATATAGATTGGTTTATCGTTTGAGAATGTCATAATTAGTCCACTTATTTGTTATTAACTGAAAACCTTTGAAG
>JAEEGG010016888.1_pt1 | contig 15088 bp, 13 predicted proteins | sample 9134161 | NCBI WGS metagenome assembly JAEEGG01 (sample SAMN16246543, study PRJNA631951) | gut metagenome | biome: gut microbiome; feature: rumen; material: CR-attached | host: Bos | place: Iran: Karaj | collected 2018-10
ACCTCCAGGTTGGTCTCCTTGCCGGTGAGTTCCACGCGCATGGCCTCGGCGATCTTCTTGATCTCCACGGGCACATAGTCCGCCATGATCTTCAGCAGCTCGGGGGTGACCCAGGCGCACTCGATGCCATGGGGGGTATGGCAGGTGGCGGAAATGGAGTCGCAGGTGGCATGGCCCAGCTGGATGTCGGTATCCACGAAGGCCAGGCCGGCCCAGTTGGAGGCCAGGGCCATCTCGCCCCGGGCGGCCAGGTTATCCCCATGCTCGAAGCACTCCACCAGGTTGTCCCGCACCCGGCGCAGGGCGCTGAGGGCCAGCAGCTCGGAATGGGGGTTGCGGTCGCGGGCGGTGATGGACTCGATGCAGTGGGCCATCACGTCGAAGCCGGCCTGAGCGGTGACGCTGGGCGGGCAGGTGAGGGTCAGCTCGGGATCGATGATGCCGATGGTGGCATGGATGAAGATGGCCTGCTTCTGGCCGGTGGTCTCATCGGTGATGACGGAGACCATGGTGCCCTCGGAGCCGGAGCCGGAGGTGGTGGGGGCCAGGAAGATGGGCACCTTCTCAGGCTGCATGGTGGGAGGGGGAGGCGGCAGATACTTCTCGATCTTCGTCTCCTTCAGATCCAGCAGCAGAGCTACGGCCTTGGCGAGGTCCATGCAGGAGCCGCCGCCGATGCCGAGGACGGAGTCGCAGCCTTCCTTGATGGCATACTCGGCAGCCTTGTTGATCAGGCCGGAGGGGGCGTCGGGCTTGACTTCGTTCCAGTAGAGGAAATCGATGCCGTGGGCCTTGAGGCTCGCCTCAGCCTTCACGGTGCCGCCGGCCTTGGTGACGTTGGGGCCGCAGACAAAGAGCAGCTTCTTGCAGCCGAGCTTTTCCAGCTCTTCGCCCACACAGCCAATGGCGCCGTTGCCGAAGATCACGGGGTTCAACTGCGTGTACTTGAAAATACCAGCCATGAAAATACCTCCTGTAGAGTGATATGGTGGATGGATCGCGTATATAGAACGGCCTCAGCCGTTTATATCTTTGCCGCGGCGGAACAGGGGCGGGCGGCCGGAGCGCTGAACGGGCTTCTGGACAGGCTCCCCGCTGCGGGGGATCAGGCCGAATTCTTCCGTATCGATGATCCGGTAGCCCGTGCAGTTGATGAGGGTGACTTCCCCGCTCGTAAACACCGCGGACTTGCTCACCGGATTGCCGCTGAGATGCTTATGTCCGAAAAGATGGAGCTTCGGCTGGTTCAGCCGGTGCACGTCCCGGAAGCAGGCAAAGCCCCGGTGGAATTCGTCCTTCCCCTCCCCGATCCCCTGCATGGGGGCGTGGGTGACGAAGATGTCGATCCGCTTATCCCGCCGCATCCCGGATTCCAGCCGCCTGACGCGCTTTTCCATCTGGCTTTCGGAATACTGGAACACGTTGGTGGGATCGGAGCCCATACAGCCGCCCAGCCCGCCGATGCGCAGGCCCTTGTGCTCCAGCACGCGGCCGTCGATGCTTTCGCAGCCGAAGGGGGGCTTGCTGATGTACTCCTGGTCGTGATTGCCGAACACGTAGAACAGAGGCGCCGGGATCATGGTGACCAGGTAGCTGAGATAGGAGGCCTTCAGATCTCCGCAGGAGATGATGAGCTCCACGCCCTTGAATGCCTCCGGGTCAAAATGCTCCCAGATGAAGCGGCTCTCCACATCGGATACGGCAAGGATCTTCATGACTGTGCCGGACTGCGCTCAGCCGTTTTCATGCGCATGGTCGTGATGCGCATGGCCGTGATGATCGTGGTCGTGGTCGTGGCCGTGATGATGCTCATGCTCATGGTCGTGCTCATCGTGGTCATGGTGATGGTGATGCTCATGCTCGCAGTCGTGGGTATAGGCGCACCACTCGCCGTTCTGTCCGGCCAGACAGGCGGCAATATCCCGGAGCCGGTCCTCCGCCTCCTCCAGATCCACGCCGAACAGGATGCCCGTAACGCCGATCTCCACGCTCTCCGGCTCCCCGGCGGGCAGAGGGCTGCCCTTGGTCTCCACGGGGCCGCCGGTGGTGGACAGCATGACCGCCGCATCCGGCGCCCACTGGAGATATGCCTTGATGTGGCCGACGACGGCGTCTCTCTCCTCCGCCCATTTCACGGCGATGCGCAGCTGCTCGCTCACCTGGGCGCAGAGGACCATGAGCCCCTGCAGGGGCTTCAGGCTGAGCTTGACGGAGGCGACGCGCGCTTCATCATGGATGCGGGCAGTGAGATTCACTTGCAGCATGCTATCCTACCTTTCCAGGAAGGCCCAGATGCTGTCGTCGATGGGCTTGTTGGCCACGACCTTGTGCAGCTCGGCCTTGGGATTATACGCATGGAGTTCGCCGGCGATGGTCTCCGCCGTTTCCGCATCCACCAGGTCCACCTTGTTCAGCAGGATGCAGTCCGCGGAGTCCACCTGGGCTTCGATGAGCTGGGGCATATAGCTGTGCAGCCGCTTCCAGCGTCCCGCATCCGCCATGGCCATGATCTTCACGGGCACGCTGAAGCACATCTCCACGTTATTCTTGATCTCCAGCGGATAGGCGACGCCCGTGGCCTCGATGATGATCCACTCAGGGTCCATGGTCTCCCGGATACTGCGAATATCGCTGATGAGGTCCGCGCCGCCGGTGCAGCAGGCGCAGCCGGCAAAGAGCTCACGCACGCTGAGCCCCCGGGCCTTCAGGACCTTATCATCCACGCCCACTTCGCCGATCTCATTCTCAATGATCATCACGCTGGTCCCGGACCTGCCGCTCTGCCTGACCATATAGTCGGCCATCTGCAGAAGGGCGCTGGTCTTGCCGGAGCCGAGAAAGCCGCTGAGGAGCAGGATCTTCATGGGTCTGGCCTCTCTTTCCTGACTGATAGAATACCGTATTTTCCCCGGGATGTCAACCTGGGCCTCCCCGGCGGGGCATTTACCAGGTGGTCAGATCCCCGGAGGAGCTGTTGCTGTTCGCCGTGGCGTAGTTCAGATTCGTCGTCAGGTAACTGGAGGACACCCAGCCGTACTTTCCGTCATAGTATACCAGGTACCAGTTGCCCCGCTTGGCCACGGCGCCGACCTTGGTGGCGTTGGGCACGGAGCCGATGCGGTCATAGCTGGTATCCGGGCCCGCGCGCATGTTCAGGCCGCTGGAGGCGGTGACGGCATAATACACATAATCGTCATATACCTCGCTGTCCTCGGGCAGGACCTTCAGCTCATTATGGGAGGAGAGATCCAGCCAGGAGCTGCGGGGGGCGGGAGTCGCGGTGGGCGCGGTGGTGGGGGTGGGACTGGGGCTGGGCGCGGCGCTGGGAGAGGGGCTGGGCGTGGCCTCAGACTGCTGGGGGGTGGGGCTGGGCTTCGCGCTGCTCTCCGCAGGGGTGGCGCCGGGCTTCGCGCTGCTCTCCGCAGGCTTTTCGGATGCGGGCGCGGGGGTCTGCTCCGATACGGAGGCCGGGCCCTTGGGATCCGGAGCCGGGGACTTCTGCCTGGTGAGGCGGAAGAGATAGAACAGCAGGAAAGCGTTGATGAGGATGCTCACCGCAAGGAGGACAGCCAGGATCTTGTTCGTCCTGGCGATGCCGTCCGCCCGGTCCTGCTCCTCCTGCAGGCGCTTCTGGTCCGTCTTGTCCCGGCTGCCCAGCGGGGGCATGACGCGGGTATCCTGCGGCTTGACGCGCTTGACGTCCGCATCCTCGTCCGCAGCGGCGGGGGCCTCGGCCTTTGCCGTGTTGTTCAGCAGCTTTTCCGTATCGTTGATATGGATATTCAGCTCGCGCATGGCGTCCACCGCGGGGCCGTAGCCCTGCCGGGCAGACTCCTTCAGCCAGTACACGGCCTGCTGGGAATACTCCCGGATCTCCTCCTCCGCAGTGGCGTCCTTCAGCCGCTTGCCATATTGCTCAGCCAGGTCGAACTGGGCGACCATATTGCCGTCCCGCGCTTCCTGCAGCAGTTCTTCAAGATTCATGGCGCACCTCCTTATTATCCGGTTTTATTATACAAGATATGCCCCGGAAGTCAACAATTACCGCAATATTTTCCGTTTTCGTATTGCTTGTCTCTGCCGGAAAAGCATGCTATAGTTTTCCCGGAAGGGAGGGATACGGATGAGCGAGCGACTGACGGACCGCTGCGCCGCGGCGCTGCCCTGGCTGCTCTGGCCGGTGTTCCTGACTGCCGCCCCCTGGTTCCTGCCATCAGGCGGCTATACCCGCATCACCCTGTTCAAGTTCATCCTGTACCTCTGCCTGATGATCCCCTTTCTCCTGCTGGCCGGACCCGGCGCGGCAAAGCGGCTCCTCCGGCGAAAGCCCGGCTTTTCCCGCCTGGCGGTACTGGCCCTGATGCTGCTGAGTCTCCTTTCCGCCCTGCTTTCCCCCTGGCCCGGCGCCGCGTTTCTCGGCGGGAGCCGGCGGGAGGGGTTCCTGACCCTGCTCACCTACTATCTGGGCTTTCTCGTCCTTTCCGCCGCGGCGGCGCCGGATGAACGGGCGCTGTATCCCGCCGCCCTGGGCGTTGCGGTCCAGGACATCCTGTGCATCCTGCAGCTGGAGGGCTTCGATCCCCTGGGGCTCTACCCCCCGGGCATGGGCTGGGGGGACGCCAACATCCTGTACCCGGGCAGCTATCTCGGCACGGTGGGGAATGCCGGAGCCGAGGGCGCCCTGCTCTGCGCCGCAGCGGCCCTCTTCTGGCTCAGTCTGCTGCGCCGGGGCGGACGGCGTCTGGTGCTGGCCCTTCCCCTGCTGGCCTCCTGCTATGTATTGGGGCGGATGGGCATATCCGCGCCGCTGGCGGGGCTGTACGGCGTTCTCCTGCTCACCCCGGCGGCGGCCATCCGCACCCGGGGAAGCCTGCGGCGCTTTCTGCTCTTGCTGCCCCTGCTGCTCCTGGCCCTGCACCCGGACAAGTGGCGCGTGCTCCTGCCCGGTGAAGCCCTGTGCGCCGCCGCAGGGTTTATTCTGCTGCGCCGGGATGCCGACGCTCCCCTGCCCCGATCGCCCTTCATTGCCCTCACCGCGGCGGGCGCCGCCGGCGCCGTGATCCTGGCGGCGTGCTATACCGGCACGAACGCCGCGCTGCGTGAGGCCTCCGCCCTGCTCCGGGGAAGGGTGACGGACGAAATGGGCAACGGGCGGATCTATATCTGGCGGCAGGTCCTCTCGGTCTTTCCCCGGCGTCCCATCCTCGGAAGCGGGCCGGACACCCTGGGGCTCCTGGACCTGCCCCCCTACGTCTGGTACTCTGCGGAGACGGGCCGGACCGTTGTCAGCGGGATCGACGCAGCCCACTGCGAATACCTCCAGACCCTCGTCTGCCAGGGCCTCCCCGCCGCCCTGTGCCATCTCGCCCTTGCCGCCTCCGCCCTGGTGCGCTTTCTCCGCCGGGGCGGCGCTCCCTCCGGCGTATGCGCCGGCGCTGCCCTCTGCTACGGCCTTCAGGCCCTGTTCGGCATTTCCACCTGCGCAGCCGCGCCCGTATTCTGGCTGCTGCTGGGCGCCTCCCAGTCGCTTGCGGACAGGGAGGCGGCGGAAGCGAGTCACTAGGTTTTTCTTGAAATCCCGCTTCCGTTGTGCTACGATAGGACATATTTGTTTGGAAATCCGGTGATATCATGGATCCGATCTTTGTTCCCGGCGATATCCTGCTCCCCGCCGCAGCGGACCTTGAGCGCTGGTCCGTCATCGCCTGCGATCAATTCACCTCCCAGCCCGAATACTGGCGGCAGGTGGAAGAGCTGGTGGGCAGCGCGCCCTCCACCCTGCGCCTCATGCTCCCGGAGGCGTACCTCTCCCTTCCGGACTGCGCGGAACGCTCCGCCGCCGTCCTCCGGACCATGGAGGAATACCTGAAGCGCGGATTGTTCCGGTGCATCGAAAACTCATATATCTATGTGGAACGCACCCTCTCCGGCGGCGGTCTCCGCCGGGGCCTTCTGGGTCTGCTGGACCTGGAGGCCTATGATTACCGGGCGGACTCCACCTCCCCCGTGCATGCCACGGAGGGCCTGGTGCAGGACCGCATCCCGCCCCGGCTGGCGCTGCGGGAGCATGCGCCGCTGGAGACCCCCCATCTGGTGCTGTTTTATGACGATCCCGAATTCCTGGCCCCGGCCCTGGCGGCCCAATACGCCGGGGAGACGCTGTACGACTTCCCCCTGATGCTGGGGGGCGGCAGAGTGCGGGGCATGCGCGTTTCCGGCGCCGCGGCGGAGCGGCTCCGGGCCGCATTCCAGCGCATGTCCGACCCGGCGGCGCTCCGGGCGAAGTACGGCGACTGCGCCGCTCCCGTCCTCTTTGCGGTGGGAGACGGGAACCACAGCCTGGCCACGGCGAAGCAGTCCTGGGAGCGCATCCGGGAAGGGCTGAGCCCCGAGGAGCGAAAGACCCACCCCGCCAGGTACGCTCTGGCGGAGCTGGTGGATCTGCATGAGCCCTCCATGCAGTTCGAGCCCATCCACCGGGTCCTGTTCGGCACGGACGTCTCCGGTTTTCTCGCTGCGGCAAAGGCGCGCTTCGCCTCCGCCGGCAGCGGCCATGCCCTGAGCTGTCTGACGGCGGAGGGCAGCGTCAGGCTGGAGACCGGCGGCACCATCGGCCAGAGCATCGCCTTCTGCGAGAGCTTTGCCGCGGAGTATATCCGCGCCCACGGCGGGCGCATCGACTATATCCACGGCCTGGCGGACGCCCGGGAAATGGGCGCGCAGCCCGGCTGCGCCGCCATACTCATGCCGGAGATGGATAAAAAAGACCTGTTCCCCTCCATCATCCGCAGCGGCGTGCTGCCGAAGAAGAGCTTTTCCATCGGCCCCGCCCTGGATAAGCGCTATTATCTGGAATGCCGGAAGATCGTAAAGGATTGAGCGGCATGGACAGGGTCGATCTCCACACCCATACCTGCTTTTCCGACGGGAGCGATACGCCGGAGGCGCTGCTGGAAAAGGCGAAGGCCCTGGGGCTCCGGGCTGTCGCCATCACGGACCACGACTCCACGGATGGGCTGCGCGCCGCTCCCCCGCCCGGCCTGGAGCTGATCGCCGGAACGGAGCTGAACGTTTCCGCGGAGGGGCGGGAGATCCACGTGCTGGGGTACTTCTTCGACCCGGAGAAGCTGGGCATCCGAGCCAGGATGGAGAAGGACCGGGACGAGCGGAACCGGCGCATCCTGGACCTGCTCCGCCGGGACGGGGTGGATATCCCCACGGAGGAGCTCCGGGAGAAAAAGCCCGTGGGAAATCTGGGCAGGCCCCAGATCGCGGACGCCCTTGTTTCCAGAGGCCTGTTTCCGGACCGCTCCGCCGCCTTCCGGGCCTGGCTGGCGGAGGGAATGCCCTACTACGTGCCCCGGAGTTACATAAGTCCCGAGGAGGCGGCAGAGCTGATCCGCCGTGCCGGGGGCAAGGCGGTCCTGGCCCACCCCATGCAGTACGGGCTTTCGGACACCGCCCTGCGGGACCTCGTCCGCCGCTGCCGGGAGGCGGGCTTTTCCGGCCTGGAGACGCGCTATACCGGCTATGACCGGGAGACGCAGGAAAGACTTTCCCGCCTTGCAAAGGAATACGGCCTCTGCGTCACCGGGGGCAGCGACTATCACGGCAGCCACCGCCCCGAGAGCGTGCTGGGCGGGGTGGACGTGCCCTATGCCCTGGCGGAAAAGCTGCGGGAAGCAGATTAAGCCGAAATGCACGACAGCCGAAGGATCCGCGGATCCTTCGGCTGTTATTCTGTTTCCCGTCACGCAAACGGTACCCCCTGCTCCAACGCCAGCAGCGCGGCCTTGCGCCAGAGGCCGCCGTCATAGCCCCGCAGGCTGCCGTCCGCCGCCAGCACCCGGTGGCAGGGCAGCAGCAGGGATATGGGATTCCGGCCTACGGCGCCCCCCACGGCCCTGGGGGAACAGGGACAGCCCGACGCGGCAAGCCGCCCGGCCAGGTCCCCATAGGAGCAGGTCTGCCCATAGGGGATCCCGCTGAGCTCCGCCCATACCCGCAGTTGGAAGGCGGTGCCCGCCGGGGCCAGCTTCGGCGCCGGTCCCGGGTCCAGAGCCCGGAAATACCGGCTGAGCCAGGCCTCCGCTTCCCGGAACGCCTCGGCTTCCCCTTCCCGGAACGGCATCAAAGCACCGGCGGGAAAATGCTTCTGGTCCGTGAACCAGAGGCCGGTGAGGGCTTCCCCGTCGGAGGTCATGAGCATCTCCCCCAGGGGAGTGTCCAGCCTGCGGAAAAGCTGCGTCATGCCCGCTTCTCCGGGCGGAGGGGCCTGTCCCAGAACACCCTGCCCCCGGCCTCCGCCGCCAGGGAGTCGATCTCCTCCCGGAAGGTCTCCAGGAGCTTTTCCTCCCGTTTTTTGGACCGTCTGCCCTTACCGGCGTACAGCTCCCTGGAGAACCAGGCGTCGTAGGAGACGGCGTAATCCGCTTCGTCCCTGTGGGGGAAGAAGGTCACTCCGGCCTCATACCGGATCGTCCCCGCGTCGGAGGAGGCGGTGAGCATCACCAGGGCCGCCCTTCTCTCCACGCCCTGAAACTCCAGCTCTGCGGCAAAATACTGCTCATATACGTTGATGACCTTCATGCCGTACCCTCCCTGCGCCTCATTCCTCCGGCACGCCCCGGGACGTCTGGTCCCCGCCCGCGGCGGCGCGGAACAGCAGGAGCAGCGCCGCGCTGTACAGCAGGCCGCCGATCACATCCGTGAACCAGTGGTACCCGGACAGGAGCCTGCCCAGGACGGTGATGAGAAGGAGCAGCACGGCCAGGGCCGTGAGCTTATCCCGGAGCCCGGGGTTCGGGATAACCTTATCCAGGACCATGAGAGCGCTGCCGAAAATCGAGCAGGCCAGCAGGGTATGTGTAGAGGGAAAGGAAGCCTCCGGCAGGGTATCCCCGGGCATGAGGATGGGACGGCAGTTCACCGTGACGTGCTCAAAGATCACGTACAGCAGAGCGGTAAGGACGTACAGCCCGCCCAGGGCCAGGATGGTCCGGTCCACCTTGGCAAAGCTGCGCCTTTGGATAAGCTGCCGCAGCCCCAGAACGGCAAAGGCGGCCGCCGTGAGGATGGCGGCAATGCCCAGGATCTGGGTCACCCAATACCACAGGGGATGCACCCCCAGGATGGAGAACACCGCCTCGTTCAGGTGGGAAAAGCCCACCTCCGTGCGGGAGTCCCCGGCGGGAGCCCTGTCCACGAACCGCACCAGCAGGGTGAACAGCAGCGCTGCCAGCAGGGTGATCGTGCCCGGATACCATACGTTTTTCCGTTTCATTCCGTTCCCTCTTTTCTGTTGCGCTCTTTTCGGGACCGGCCTTCGCCGTCCCGTACCCGGCAAAACCCGCCGGAAGTCCCGCATGACGGGGCGGATATTCCGCAGGGTCTCTGCCAGTCCACTATAATCCAGGGAGGAGCAAAGCGCAATCCCTTTCTGTTCCCTCCCTGAACGGGAGGCCGTCGAACAGGCCCTGCCGCCGGTCCGTTACGGCCTGACGCCCCGGACCACCATGGTGAGGGAGGTGTTGGTATCCCACGCCCGTTCTCCCCGCCGGAGCTGCTCCAGGCGGCGGGCATATTTTCTTTCCGTAATATCCAGCATGCGCCGGATCTCCTCCGGGGGGAACGCCTCCCCGTGGGTCTGCCCCGCCCGGTGCAGGATCTCCAGGGTCATGGCCTTCCGGGCGTTCACCATCCGCTCCGCCAGGTCCGCCGGATACCGGGGATCGTCCGGGGTCAGATCCGCCACGGCGTAGCCCGCGGACACCTCCCGGAAGCCGTACTTCTCCATGGCGGCGGGGAGCTCCTGCTCCGTCATGGCGTACTTCCCCACCCCCAGGGTCCGGTCCGCTTCGCTGTCCAGGCTCTCCAGCCTGGCCCAGAACGCCTTTTCCTCCTCCAGGGGCTCCAGACAGGGGGCCTCCCAATGGACGCCTCGCCGGGCGGACAGGCAGATGCACACGCCGCCCCGCCGCAGCAGCCGGTACTGGGCGGGATAAAAGACCTCCGGGGGCACGTGCTCCGCGACCGTATTGGAGATGGTCACGTCAAAGCTCTCCTCCCCGAAGGGGAGTTCGGCGATATCCGCCTCCAGGAACCGGGCGCCGGGCACCGCCTTCCGGGCAAATTCGATGAAGGCGCTGTCCCGGTCCGCGCCCACGACCTCCGCATGCGGATACCAGCGCAGCAGCGCTCCGGCCAGGGCGCCTGGGCCGCAGCCCAGCTCCAGGATCCGCAGGGGCCGCGTCCGGTCCAGCCGGAACAGCGGCTCATACCGGGGGAAGAACATATCGTGAAAGCGCAGCTCCCGGCTGAGATACAGGGTGTCCACCCCCTGCACCGCCGAGGACCAAAGTGTATTCATGCGTCTGACCCTCCTGTTTCTTTCCGCCGCCGGGCATGGCGGTCCGGCGGCGGGATCTGCCGTTACCCGCAGGCCGGAACGGGACAAAACGCAGCCCCGGCGCAGACCGGGGCTGCGGGTATTGCCTCATTTCAGCAGCCGAACAGGGCCGCCGCCTTTTCCATCCGCTCCGCGATCTTCACCCCGAAGGGGCAGCGCTCCTCGCAGCTCCGGCAGCCGATGCAGGCGGAGGCGGTGCTGCCCATGGCCCGGTAATGCTCCCGCAGGCTCTGGGGGAGCTCCGGCTGCTGCAGGGCCAGATCGTACAGCTTGTTCACCATGGCGATATCGATCTCCGCGGGACAGGGCTGGCAGTGCCCGCAATAGGTGCACTGGCCCCGGCAGGCATGGAGGGGCGCGTTGGCGATGACGGAGGCGTAATCTCTCTCCTCTGCCGTGGCCGTCTCATAGCCCACCGCCGCGTCCACCTGCGCCGGGGTATCGTACCCGCACAGGATGGAGGCCACCGCCGGCCGGGTCAGGGCATAGTGGATGAGCTGCGCCGGAGTGAAGCTCACCCCGAAGGGGGAACGCTTCGGATCGAAAAGGGCTCCCCCGAAAAAGCCCTTCATCACCGTGATGCCCACGTCCCGCTCCTGGCACAGCCGGTACAGCGCCGCCCGCTCCGGGTCGATGCCGCTGAGTCCCGGCTCATACTCCCCGAACAGGGTGTTCAGATCCTCGCTGGCGGGCTTCATATCGAAGGCCGGATTCAGGCTGAACAGGATCATTTCCACAAAGCCGGACTCCGCCGCCATAGCGGCGATCCTGGGATTATGGGTGCTGAGACCGATATGCCGGATCTTCCCCTGGGCCAGCAGCTCCCGCACATAGTCCAGATACCCGGAGCTGCGGCAGGTCTCCCAATCCTCTGCGGAATCCACATAGTGGAGCATTCCCAGATCGATATAGCCCCCGCCGATGCGGGCCAGAAGATCCTCGAAGGCGGGGCGGACGAAACGCAGGTCCCTGGTGCGCTCATACTGTCCGTTCTGCCAGGTGGAGCCGATATGCCCCTGGACGATCCAGCGCGCCCGATCCGTCCGGATCGCTTCGCCGATGATGTCCCTGGATTTCGGGTCCGCCATCCAGCAATCGATGATGTTGACGCCCTTTTCCCCGGCATAGCGCACCAGGCTGACCGCCTCGTCATATTCGTGTTTTTCCAGCCATTCGCCGCCGAAGCCCACCTCGCTCACCATGAGCCCGGTCCTGCCCAAGCGTCTGTACTCCATGCGTATCCTCTCCTTTCCGGGCTTTCCGCCCGTGCCTGCCCTTCAGCCGCCGGAGGGCAGCGTTCTGTACCAGCAGGTATCCCCTTCCCGGATCTGGATGACCGTCCCCTTGAAGATCACGGAGCCCGCCCCCATCCGGATGCAGTCCCCCGGCTGCAGGAGCTTCTCTTTCACCCGCTCGCCGTTCACGAAGGTGCCGTTCAGGCTGTCCAGGTCCCGGATCAGCCACTTTCCGTCCTCCCGCAGCAGCAGCGCATGCCTGCGGGAGACGCATTTATCCCGGAAGCGGATGCCGCAGGCTTCATCCCTGCCCAGCAGGATCTCCGCCTGTCCCGATCCGTCCTCCACCGTGAGGTACCGGTCCTCCAGGGGGATCTCCTGATACGGGCAGACCTCCCCGTGCCGGAATTCCGCCCGGATCACCTGGTCCTCATGCCAGCATTCGTCGAAGGGGTCCAGCCGGAAATATCGGTCGTCCAGGGTGTGCTTCAGCAGGACGTTCTCCCCCAGGCGGTAATACTTTGCCTGGCACAGGTCCTCCGGGCCAAGCTGCTCCCAGGGGGCCTTGTCCGTCAGGGGCCAGAACAGCTCCTGCTCGTTCATTCCCAGAGGGAAAGCGCAGCGCGTCAGCCATTCCCTTGTGATGAGCTCCGGCGCCGGGGCGGCGTCGCACTTTGCCTTGAAGCGCCGGACCGCCGTTTCAAACAGCTCCCCGTCCAGCTGGAATACGGTATTCTCATATACCCTCCAGGTCTCGTCGTCCGGGAGATGCAGCAGGAATATGCCGGTCTTTCCCTCATGGACCGCCTGGCCCAGGACCTTGAAGCGGGCGTTCTTCCGGGAGGTGAACAGCCCCAGGTCCGTCCCCTGCCCGGCAGCGCGCATATCTGTCATATGGTTGGACAGGATCACGTACCGGTGGGTGGTGACCATGCCCACGAAGCGGATGCTGGCGTCGACGGCGTTCTTCTCCCGCAGGAGCATCCCGGGCCTGTACCTCTCCGCCAGAGCGGGGGGAAGATCCGCATCCCTGGCAAACAGGGTAATGCCCGGATACATGGCGTCCGCAATGCGCTGGTAAGCCTCCAGGCTGAGTGCGCCGGGATCGCCGCCCGGCCCGGCGCCGGCGTCCGCAGGCTTGGGCTGCGGCGCGGCCTTTTCCTTGTTTTCCCCAAACTCATTGCCGTACATCCGGTCTCTTCACTCCTTTCCGTGCCGGGGTCCCGGCGCGCCTCAGCCGAAGCGCAGGGCTTCTACTGCCGGCAGGAAGGTGCCGGCCTCCACAAGGAACACCCTGCAGGGTCTGTCCAGGGGGGCGGTAAGGGTATCCCCATGGGTCATTTCCGTCATCCGGATATCCGCTATGCGTCCATCTTCGCCGCAGAAGGCCAGGATCAGCATATACCGCTCCCCTTCCGGGCAGGCGACGGAACAGACCAGGGTATCCGCAGCGGCTTCTGCGGTGAAGCGCAGCTCGTCCGCTGCAGCCTCCTCCCACCGGGCGTACAGGGTCGGGCTCTCCTCCGGCATGGCCAGGAACAGCTCCAGGCCGAACACGGTCCCCTCCGGCACCGGCTCGCCCCCCAGGGGGCGGGTATACCAGCCCAGGAAACGGTATCCCTCACGGCTGCATTGGGGCAGGTCGACCGTGCTGCCGAACCGCACCTCCGCCGAAGCAAAGGAGGGTTCTTCCCCGCCGCAGGGGTCGAACAGGAAGGTCTGGCTCTCCGAAGCATACACGCTGAAGGTCTGACCGGGGGTGTTCTCATCCGACCACATGCCCACGCCCACACCCTCGTCCGCGAGGGAATCGTATATCTCCATGACCCGCCAGGGAGCCGCCCGGTTCCCGATGCGGAAGGTCCAGCCTTCCTCGTCGCTGCCCTGCCTGTGCAGCACCCACTCCTGCTCCGCGCCGGAGCGCTCGGCGCTCAGGCACAGATCGTTCCACCAGTATTCGTCGTCGACCCGGACGGAGAGATACCTCCCGTCCAGCCCGGAACGGATGGAATAATACCCGTCCGGCAGGCGTTCCAGGTACCAGAAGGCGGCCCTGGACCCGGGCCAGGACCTGGACCTTACGGTCCCGTCCGGTTCCGCCGTGACGAACCGGTCCAGCGCTTCGTCTCGGATCAGGAACAGCTCCTCCGTCCCCACGTCCAGGATCTGCCGGAAGGAGAGGAGGATCAGGTTTTCATATCCGTTCTCCGTGGGCTCCAGGACCGTGCCGGTGAGGGAGCCGAATCCGGGGCCGTAATACGCCAGCCCCTCCAGCGGGCGGACGCTGCGGATCTCATAGGTGGTCCCCACCGGCCATTCCGCGAAATACCTGCCGGTATTCTCCGCGTCAAGGACTCCGTTGATGTATACGTCCAGGGTGCAGCAATCCTCCAGGTCCGCCCAGGAACTGCCGTCCAGCAGGCCGGCGATCTCCAGGACGGCGGTCTTTGTCGGCTCGCCCTCGATCCACTGCGCCTCAAACACATAGCTGCCGTATACCGTGAAGCTGTCTCCCGGCTTGCCCAGGTAATCCCCGGAGCGCCATCCGGCAAACGTCTTTCCCTCCGGAGGCGTGAAGGCGCAGTCCGGCAGGGCGTACGTCTCGCCCAGGTGCCAGGTCACGCTGTCCATCGTTCCGCTCCCCTCCCCGGGCAGAAAGGTGATCGTGCCGGTCTCGCCCGCCATCTCCCGCACCACGGCCTTGATGGTGTAGTTATCGCCGTACGTCCCCCAGTACCCGCTGTCGTCGGCAAAGCAGAAGCTCGCGCCCGCGGGGCAGGCATTGTAGACGTCCGCGCCGACCTGGGGAAACTGCCGTTCCGTATCCGTAACGCGCACCACGGCGGCGAAGCAGTCCCCCTTCTCCAGAACGACGGGAGCGCCCGCGCCCCGGAAATCCAGGGGAATGGTGTACCAGCCGGGATACTCCGCCGTCACGCTTCCGTTGCAGGTGAAGGTATACCGCGCGCCGGCGTCGAAGCCGACCACCAGGTCCGCCTCCGCAAGGCAGGGCTGGGGCAGGAACACCTTTACGGCCACAGGCAGGCCGGAGGTCTCCTCCGCGGTGAACACCTTGGCAAAGGCAGCGCTGTCCGGCCCGCTGTAGCCGATGGTGGAGCCCTGGAAGAGATAGTCCCGCTCATAGGTCCGCTCCGCGGGGTCATAGCTGCTTCCGCCGTCAAAGCAGAAGGCCTCCTGGGGGCCGTTGGTATCCCAGTAGGACAGCCAGAAGTACCCCCCGTCGCCCCAATCCTGACCCCAGCTGTTTTTCACCCGCCAGGCGCCGTCTCCCGGCGGCGTGGTGTTGAAGTTCTCCCGGGAGTAGGTATCGTCCCAGCCCACGATGGTCACCACATGGTTCGTCATGAGCGAGCCGTCGGAATACCTGGCGTCTCCGCCGTAATAATAGGAAGCTCTGGCGTTATTGAAGCAGAGGGTGTCCCCC